>Ga0335072_10003912_pt1 | contig 22264 bp, 18 predicted proteins | sample Lox_Sample_21_FD_206725 | JGI IMG/M metagenome (GOLD analysis project Ga0335072, IMG submission 206725) | Soil microbial communities from Loxahatchee National Wildlife Refuge, Florida, United States - Lox_Sample_2.1 | ecosystem: Environmental > Terrestrial > Soil > Wetlands | place: USA...
ACCGCGGCGCGCGTGCGCCGGAGATGGCGCCTCGACGTTCGAGCGGTGCTCGCAATGCCGCTAGGAACGACATTTCATCGATCTGGTGCACTAAACAGTCCGGTTCATCCTGGTTCGTGCGACCGATACCAGTGAAAGGTTGAGCTTGGGTAGCAACAAAGGTCGCTAATCGGACCAAAGGCGGCGCCGGCTGGATATGACGACGACCGCGCCGGCGCGAGAGGACGACGGCCACGTCGACCGGAGACTGTCCCAGCCGGGCCGGACGCCGGGAACGGCTGGCCGGGCGGGGGCGGATCCGAGCCCGAAGCCCCCGTAGCGGGAAAGAACCTCAACACCGCCCGGACGAGCGTCGGACGCAACTTTGGAGGAAGCACATATGTCCAGATTGGCAGGCAAGGTCGCAGTCATCAGCGGCGGTACGAGCGGGATCGGACTCGCCATCGCCCAGCGGTTCGGGAAGGAGGGCGCGCACCTGTTCATCTTCGGCCGGCATCGGGAGGCGCTCGACGAGGCCCGGCGGCTCATCGGCGCCAGCGCCACCGCCATCCAAGCGGACGCGTCGAGGCTAGAGGACCTCGACCGCGTGGCCGAAACTGTCCGGAGCGCGACGGGCAAGGTGGACGTGGTCGTGTCCAGCGCCGGCCTGGTCGAGCAGGTACCGCTGCCCGAAATCACGCCGGACCACTACGACCGCACATTCGCCCTGAACGCCAGGGCGCCGTTGTTCCTCGTGCAGAAAATGCTGCCGATGATGGGGAAGGGGGGATCGATCATCCTGGTGTCCTCGGCCATGCATTACATGGGCCTGCCGAACCACTCGACCTACGCGGCCACCAAAGCGGCACTGCGTTCGTATTCCCGGACTTGGGCGGCCGAGTTCTCTGGCAGCGGCATCCGGGCAAACACGCTGAGCCCCGGCGTCGTCGACACGCCGATGCTCGACTCCCAGGCGACCACGCCCGAGCAGGCCGACGCAATTCGTGACGGGTACGTCGGCATGGCTCCTATGCATAGACTCGCGCAGCCCGACGAGCTCGCCAACGCCGCCCTCTTCCTCGCTTCGGATGAGAGCTCGTTCATGACGGGCTCTGACATGGTTGTCGACGGGGGCATCAGCAACGTATAACGGCGGCCACGAGCCGCGCCCGACCGTCAGCCTTCAGTCCCGGCTTCCGGGCTTCGGACCCCGCCAGGCAGGCCGCGCGAGGCCGTCGTCAGCGCCCGGACGATGACCGATACCGCGGGTCGGCGTACCGACGAGGCTCTGGCGACCGCATACAGATCCCTCGCCGGACTCGCTCCGGGCAGCTCCCGCACGGTGACCCTGGCGTCGCCTGCAGCCAGTGTCAGGCGTGGCAGAAGCGCGACCCCGATGCCGCGCGCCACCAGACTCAGGATCGTCGCCAGGCCCTCGAACTCTGACGGCGCCTCAGCTACTCCCCCGGTCGTTGCCAGCACCTGGTCAACCGCGCGGCGGGACGCCTCGCCCGCCGGCGGTGCCAGCCACGGCTCATCACGCAGCCTCTGCAGTTGCACGGGAACGCGCTGATCACCAGCCCAGTGACCGCGCGGCACCACAAGCACAAGCGGGTCGGTGATCAACGGGTAGAAGCGGAGCGCTGCCTGGCCGGCCGCGAACCTGCCAGTCCAGTCGTCCACGATCGCGACATCTACCTGACCGGCCTTGACCAGCCGGAGGACCTCGCCGCCTGCGGTCTGCCGCAGCAGCAAGCTCAGCCCTGGATGCGCGCGCACCGTCCTAGTTAGCGCGGGGGCGAAAGCAACCGCAGCAGTCGGGAACGCCGAAATCGCCACCCGGCCGGCCGGCTCGGGCGCGGCCAGGTCGGCCTCGGCCGCCTCTATCATCGCCAGGATCTCCGCCGCGTGGGCAGCTAGCCGCTTACCCGCCTCGGTGAGCTCAGCGGTCCTGGCAGTCCGGTCGAGCAACGCCGCACCGGTGTCCCGTTCCAGTGCTGCTAGCTGCTGCGATACCGCGGACGGCGTGTAGCCGAGCGCGGCGGCTGCCGCGGCGATAGTGCCCCGCTCAGCGAACTCAAGCAGCAGCCGGAGTCGGTGCACCTCGAGCATGCTTACAGCATAAGCCTGGCTTAACCTCTGCCTCAGACATGCCCGTAGATACTAATGCTTTACCTCAGACAGGCTGGTCACGGGCTTAATGGCGGGTAACCTCGCGGACTGGAACACAGAGTCCCCCGCTCACCACTGCCCCCGCAGCAAGGAGCTTTGCCATGCCCTGGGCTGGCCCAGCCACCCTGACCGAACCGACATCCCTACCGACCCCTCTTGCCACCGGCGCCCAGGTAGCGACGGTGCCCACGACCATCCGCGACCGAGGCAACGTGCCGGTGTCCGCAACGCTCGCCGCCAACGAGGCGCTGGCCCGCCGTCGCGAGCGAGGCGAACCAGTTCTTCCGCTGGCCTTCGGCGAGGCCGGCCTTCCTGTGCATCCCCGCCTCATCGCTGAGCTAGGCGACTTGGCCGACCACGGCGCCTACGGCCCGGTCGCCGGCGCCGAGCGACTCCGAGCTGCCGCAGCCGGCTACTGGTCCCGGCGGTCGCTGCCGACGAGTCCGGACGCTGTGGTGGCAGGTCCAGGCAGCAAAGCACTGCTATTCGCGACTCTCCTCGCCGTAGGTACTGACGTCGCTGTGCCCCGGCCCAGCTGGGTCAGCTACGCGGCCCAGGCCATGTTGATCGGCACCACAGCCCATTTCGTCCCGGCCGTGCCGGGCGAAGGTGGCAGCTGCGATCCGGCTGCGCTGGAGGCGGCGGTTTGCGCCAGCCGACGCGCTGGCCGGCCCATCGGTGCGGTGCTGGTCACGCTGCCGGACAACCCCACTGGCCGACTGGCTAGCCCCGAGTCCATCCGGGAGCTATGTGCCGTCGCCGAGCGACATGACCTGATCATCATCAGCGACGAGATCTACCGCGATCTGGTTCATGATCCCGATGCCCCAGTCCTCAGCCCGGCTGCGATCGCGCCGGAACGGACGGTCGTGACGACTGCGCTGAGCAAGAACCTGGCAGTCGGCGGCTGGCGGATCGGCGTGGCGCGGATGCCGGATGGTGCCGCTGGCGCGGCGCTGCGGCAGCGCGTGATCGGGATTGCCAGCGAGATCTGGTCGGCCGCGTCGGCACCGGTACAGCTAGCGGCCGCCGTGGCCCTAGATGAGCCAGCTGACGTGGCCGAACGGATCGCTCGCAGCCGACGCCTGCACGCAGTTGTCTGCCAGCAAGCCGCCAGAGTGTGCGCGGCTGCCGGACTGGACGTGCTGACACCTCAGGCCGCGTTCTACCTGTATCCGGACTTCGCGCCGTGGCGCGACCGGCTGGGCGCGAGGTTTGGCGTCGCCACCGGGGCGGACCTCGCCGGCCTGCTACTTGACCGGTACGGCGCCGGCACCCTGCCTGGCAGCGCGTTCGGCGAGAGCGCATCGTGTCTGCGGCTACGCGTGGCGACCGGACTGCTGTACGGAGACACCGACGAGCAGCGTGAGCAGGCGCTGGCCGCGCCAGACCCGCTGCGACTGCCGTGGATCAGCAGCGCGCTGGCTCGGTTCAGCGAGGTCCTGGCAGACCTCGGCGGCCTGGGCCACCTCGCCGCCTGAGAATAAGCACGCGATAACTAACTTCACGGAGCGGGGCCGCCACCGGGCGGCCCCGCTTCTTGCTGTGCGCTGATCGGTCACGCGCCTTGCTCGCCCGCCGCACACACGGGGTTCACCGGGCAGCTACCTGGGCTCACCGGCCGCAGGCAAGGCCCTGAGAGGCGGGCAAGGTTCCTGAGCGCCCGCATGGGTTCTGTTAGGAATCGCCTCAGGGCTGCATGGGTCCCGTTTGAGCCGTTGGTTTGCCCAGTTCAGCGAGGTTCCATGGGACGTCTGCTTCATATCCAGGCGTCCGCTGGAGGGACACCAATGAACTTCAACACTGACTGGTTCTACATCGTGATGACGATCGTGGCGTTCGGTGTGCTCTGGCTCATCGTGAAGGGGGTTGAGCGCTTTGAGCGCTGAGAACTGGATCGGAATCATCGGCGGATTCCTGCTGACGGTGTACCTATTCGTGGCACTCGTGCTCCCTGAAAGGTTCTAGATGAGTAGCGCAGCCGCAGGCTGGCTTCAGTTCGGCCTGCTAGTCGCCGCCCTTGCCGCGTGCTACGTGCCGCTCGGCAACTACATGGCGCACATCTTCACGACCGACAAGGACTGGAAGATAGAGCGCTTCCTCTACCGGCTGATGGGAATTGACCGCAGAGCCGACCACAAGTGGAGCACGTACGTCAAGAGCATCCTGGCCTTCTCCCTGGTCAGCGTGCTGTTCCTCTATCTCCTGCAGCGGATACAAGACCACCTCATGCTCAGCGAGGGCATGACCAACGTGCCGCCGGACACGGCCTGGAACACCGCCGATTCGTTCGTAACTAACACGAACTGGCAGAACTACGCCGGCGAATCCACGCTGGGCTATGTCGTTCAGATGAGCGGCCTGGCCGTGCAGCAGTTCATGTCGGCCGCTGTCGGCCTGGTGGTCGCGATCGCGATGATCCGCGGATTCATCCGGGCCAAGACCGACAGGCTCGGCAACTTCTATGTTGACACCACCCGCGCCGTGATCCGGCTGCTGATCCCGCTCTCGATTGTCGGCGGCCTGGTCCTGATCGCCAGCGGCGCCATCCAGAACTTCCACCCCTACGAGACGTACACCACCCTGTCGGGCGCGCACCAGACGATCCCCGGCGGCCCAGTGGGCTCGATGGAAGCCATCAAGGACATGGGGAACAACGGAGGCGGATGGTTCAACACCAACTCCGCCCACCCGTTCGAGGACCCCACTCCGTTCACGACCGTCTTCGAGATCTTCCTGCTGCTGCTGATCCCGTTCGCCACCCCGCGCGCCTTCGGCAAGATGGTCAAGGACAACAAGCAGGGCTACGCCCTGGTCGCGGTCATGGTAATCATCTGGATGCTCGCCGTCGGCGGCATCAGCTTCTTCGAGGCGCACTACGGCCTCGGCGGTGCTACCGCAGCGCACCTCGCTCATGGCGCGACGGAAGGCGTGGAAACGAGGTTCGGCACACCCGCCTGCTCGTTGTTCGCGGCCTCGACCACGGTCACGTCAACCGGTGCGGTGAACTGCTTCCATGATTCGCTGACGCCGTTCGGCGGCGGGATCGCGTTGTTCGACATCGCGCTCGGTGAGATAGCACCCGGCGGCATCGGTGCCGGCATGTACGGCATCCTCGTCCTGGCCATCGTCACGGTGTTCGTTGCCGGTCTCATGGTGGGCCGGACGCCTGAGTACCTCGGCAAGAAGATCCGTCCGGTTGAGATGAAGTACGCGGCCTTGTACTTCCTGACGCTCCCCGTGGTCATCCTGACCGCGGCCGGATTGTCGATCGGCACCCATCAGGGGCAGGCCGCGATCTTCAACCCTGGCCCGCACGGTCTGACCGAAGTGGTGTACGCGTTCGCCTCGATGGCGAATAACAACGGCTCAGCGTTCGCCGGCCTTGGCTCAGCGGCCATGTGGTACCAGACCGTCGGTGGTTTCGTGATGCTGTTCGGCCGCTTCGCGCCCGAGATCTTCGCACTCGGACTGGCCGGCGCGCTGGCCAGACAGCAACCGGTGCCCGCGAGCGCGGGCACGATCAGCACAAAGTCGCCGCTGTTCGTCGGCATGGTGATCGCGGTTGTGCTCGTCCTCGTCGGCTTGACCTACTTCCCGGCTCTGGCCCTCGGCCCGATCGCAGAAGGATTGCACTGAGATGGCAATTACAACCAAGCCCGAGTCCCCGACGGGCCGCCGCGCTAGGTCGGCTGACGTGGGGCAAGGCCGGGTCGGCGCGGGTCTGCTCGACCCCAAGATTCTCTGGCACGCACTTCCGGAAGCGTTCAAGAAACTGGACCCGCGGGTCCAGATCAAGAACCCGGTCATGTTCGTGGTCGAGGTCGGTGCCGTGCTGTGCCTCTACACGGCTATCAGGAACACTCCTGGCCCGAGCGCGGCATTCAACTGGACCATCGTGGTCTGGCTGTTCCTCACAGTGGTGTTCGCCAACCTGGCCGAAGCCGTGGCAGAAGGCCGTGGCAAGGCCCAGGCCGAGACACTGCGCAAGACCAAGCGTGAGACCGTGGCGCGGCGGCTCGTCGGCTGGAAGCCAGGGCAGACCGACCTCCGCGAAGAGGCCGTCCCCGGTACGCAGCTGACGCTCGGCGACCATGTAGTCGTTGAGGCCGGCGAGATCATCCCCGGTGACGGCGACGTGGTCGAAGGCATCGCCTCAGTCGACGAATCGGCGATCACCGGCGAGTCCGCTCCAGTGATCCGCGAGTCGGGCGGCGACCGGTCCGCGGTCACCGGCGGAACGAGGGTGCTGTCCGACCGGATCGTCGTGAGGATTACCTCGAAGCCAGGCGAGACGTTCATCGACCGGATGATTGCCCTGGTCGAAGGCGCCAAGCGGCAGAAGACGCCGAACGAGATCGCGCTGAACATCCTGCTGGCGTCGCTGACGATCATCTTCATGCTGGCCGTGATCACGCTCCAGCCCATGGCGTACTACTCCGGGGCTCCGCAGACACTGGTGATCCTCGTCGCGCTGCTAGTCGCGCTGATCCCCACAACGATCGGTGCGCTCCTGTCGGCGATCGGGATCGCCGGCATGGACCGGCTGGTGCAGCGCAATGTGCTGGCCATGTCCGGCCGTGCGGTCGAGGCGGCCGGGGATGTCAACACCCTCCTGCTGGACAAGACTGGCACGATCACCATCGGCAACCGGCAGGCTACCGAGTTCCTGCCGGTGGACGGGGTGACCGAGGCCGAGCTCGCCGACGCCTCCCAGCTGTCCAGCATGGCCGACTACACCCCCGAGGGCCGCTCCATCGTGGTACTCGCCAAGGACAAGTACCAGCTCAGAGAGCGGGCCGAGGGCGTGCTGCAGGGCGCGGAGTTCGTCGAGTTCACTGCGCAGACCAGGATGAGTGGCATCGACCTGCCAGCTCGGAATGGGACTGGCGGACGGCAGGTGCGGAAGGGAGCCGCCGCGTCGGTGGCTCAGTGGGTCCGCGACAACGGCGGCACGCCACCTGAGGAGCTCAGCGCCATGGTGGACGGGATCTCCGGAGTAGGCGGCACACCGCTGGTGGTGGCCGAGCACGACGGCAACAACCCGGCGAAGGCCCTCGGTGTCATCTATCTGAAGGACATTGTCAAGGAGGGCATCGCCGAGCGGTTCGCCGAGATGCGCAAGATGGGCATCCGCACCGTCATGATCACCGGTGACAATCCGCTGACCGCCAAGGCCATCGCCGATGAGTCTGGCGTGGATGACTTCCTTGCCGAGGCGACGCCTGAAGACAAGATGGCGCTCATTAAGAAGGAGCAGGCAGGCGGCAAGCTGGTCGCGATGACCGGGGACGGCACGAACGACGCCCCGGCCCTCGCCCAGGCTGACGTCGGAGTGGCCATGAACACCGGAACCTCGGCCGCCAAGGAGGCCGGGAACATGGTGGACCTCGACTCCAACCCGACGAAGCTCATCGAGATCGTAGAGATCGGCAAGCAACTGCTCATTACCCGTGGCGCGCTAACGACCTTCTCGATCAGCAACGATGTGGCGAAGTACTTCGCGATCATCCCGGCGATGTTCGAGAGCGTCTTCCCCGGCCTGCACTACCTCAACATCATGGGGCTGCACAGCCCGAAGTCGGCGATCACCTCAGCGATTATTTTCAACGCGCTGATCATCGTCGCGCTGATCCCGCTGGCGCTGCGTGGTGTCCGCTACAGGCCCTCGTCGGCCTCGGCCATGCTCCGCAGGAACCTGTGGATCTATGGCGTAGGCGGACTGGTCATCCCGTTCATCGGGATCAAGGCAATCGACCTCATCATCCAGTTCATTCCAGGATTCCGGTGATCTGACAATGAATCGCCTACCTTCGTTCATCCGCCAGCACATCGCGGGGCTGCGCTTGTTGCTGATCTTCACCGTGATTACCGGGATCATCTATCCCGTGGTCATGTGGGGGATCGCCGAGGCGGCATTCCCCAGCCAGGCCAACGGGTCGCTGGTCAGCTACCACGGCCGGGTCGTCGGTTCGAGCCTGCTGTGCCAGGAGTTCGTCGACGCCAAGGGCAACCCGCTGCCGCAGTACTTCCAGCCGCGCCCGTCCTTCGCGATCGTGGGCTGGGGACTCAAGGAAGTAAAGGGCAAGTGGATCGTGACGAGCACCGGGCCGAACAACTACGGTTGCAACCCGCTGTACTCGAGCGCATCCAATCTCGGCAACAACAACCCGGCCCAGATCCAGTTCGTCAAGCAGCGGCAGCAGCAGATCGCCAAGTTCGACCACGTGCCGATCTCGCAGATTCCGCCGGACGCCGTGACAGCGTCCGGCTCCGGCCTGGATCCGGACATCACGCCACAGAATGCCGCCATCCAGGTGGACCGGGTCGCCGCCGCGAGGCACGTCAGCCCGGCCCAGGTCAAGGCGCTGGTCAGCCAGTACACCACGGGCCGCGCGCTCGGGATCCTGGGCGAGCCAGTGGTCAACGTCCTGCTGCTGAATCGCGCGCTCGATGAGAAGTACCCAGTCTGACAGCGGGCGCGTCCTCATCGTCGAGGACGAGCCGGCCCTGCTGCGCGCGTTGCAGATAAACCTGCGCGCACGCGGGTACGAGGTGGCAGCCTCGATGGCCGGCCAGGAAGCCCTGGTCGAGGCAGCACGGCGTCCGCCAGACGCCGTGCTGCTCGACCTGGGGCTCCCGGACATCGACGGCATCGAGGTGATCCGTGAGCTGCGTACCTGGTCAGCAGCGCCGGTGATCGTCCTGTCCGGCCGGGCCGGCTCGGGCGACAAGATCGGGGCGCTGGATGCCGGTGCCGACGACTACGTGACCAAGCCGTTCTCGATGGAAGAGCTGATGGCCCGGCTGCGTGCCGCGCTACGCCGGGACGGCCATCACCTCGGCATCACCGAGTTCACCATCGGCCGGTGCGTGGTCGACCTGGCCTCCCGCACCGTCGTCCGCCAGCCCGAAGGCGATCAAGGCGCGCCCGAACTGGTGCACCTGACCAGAACCGAATGGCGCATGCTGGAGATCCTGCTGGAGTCCGCCGGGCAGCTCGTGCCTGCCGCCAGGTTGCTGTCCGAGGTCTGGGGCCCGGGCGCCGAGGACAGGGCTCATTACCTGCGATTCCACATGGCCAGGCTGCGGCGCAAGCTCGAGGAGGACCCTCCGCGGCCGAAGCACTTGCTGACCGAGCCGGGGATGGGATACAGGTACCAAGCGTGAGACGCTCGGTACAGGGGATTTCATGACTTCTGAGGGTCTTGAGGATGTTCGGGCTGCCAGGAAGCCTGGCAGCCGGGGCCAGCTGAGGATCTACCTCGGCTCGGCGGCCGGCGTCGGCAAGACGTTCGCCATGCTCAATGAAGGTCATCGCCGCAAGGAGCGCGGCACCGACGTCGTCATCGGGTACGTCGAGGCGCACGGGCGACCGCACACCGAATCGCAGATCGGCGACCTGGAACTCATCGCCAGGGCAAAGATCCCCTATCGCGGCAGCGCCTTCGAGGAGATGGACCTGGCCGCGGTCCTGGCGCGGCACCCTCAGGTGGCCCTTGTCGACGAGTTCGCCCATACCAACGTGCCGGGCTCTCGGAATGAGAAGCGCTGGCAGGACGTCGCGGAACTGCTCGACGCCGGCATCGACGTCATCTCCGCGATGAACATCCAGCATCTTGAGTCGCTCAACGATGTGGTCGAGAAGATCACCGGCGTACCGCAGCGGGAGACGGTCCCCGATGCCATGGTCCGGGCGGCCGACCAGGTCGAGCTGGTCGACATGACACCCGAGGCCCTGCGCCGCCGGATGGCGCACGGAAACATCTATAAGGCCGAGAAGATCGACGCGGCCCTGACCAACTACTTCCGGATCGGCAACCTGTCCGCGCTACGCGAGCTGGCCCTGCTGTGGCTGGCCGACAAGGTCGACGAGGGACTGCAGCGCTACCGGGAGGCGCACGACATCCACGCTACCTGGGAGGCCAGGGAGCGAGTTGTCGTCGCACTCACGGGCGGCCCGGAGGGCGACACGCTGATCAGGCGAGCCGCCCGGATCGCCGCTCGCTCCACCGGCGGCGACCTGCTGGCCGTGCACGTCACCAGTTCGGACGGCCTGACGGGGGCCAATCCGGGCACGCTGGCAGGCCAGCGACAGCTGGTCGAGTCCCTCGGCGGTACCTACCACCAGGTGGTCGGCGACAACGTGCCGGACGCGCTGCTGACCTTCGCCAGGGCCGAGAACGCCACCCAGCTAGTCCTCGGCGTCAGCCGCCGCGGCTGGCTGTCGTCACTGCTGACCGGGCCCGGCGTCAGCATGCGGACGATGCGCGAGTCTGGCGACATCGACGTGCACATGGTCACGCACTCTTACGTGGGCCGCGGTCGAGGCCTGCCGAAGGTTCGCGGCGGACTGAACCGGCGGCGTCAGCTGGCCGGATATGTGCTGGCAGCCCTGCTGCTACCACTGCTGACGCTGGCGCTGGCGCATATGCGCGGCGACCTGCACCTGACCAGCGACGTGCTGGTGTTCCTGGCTGCAGTGATCGCGGTGGCCATGGTCGGCGGATTCATCCCGGCGGTGCTGGCCGCCGTGGCCGGCTCCCTTCTGCTGAACTTCTACTTCATCCCGCCTATTCACAAGTTCACCATCTCTGACATTAACAACGTGCTGGCACTGGTGATCTTCGTGATCGTCGGCCTGACCGTCAGCTCGGTGGTGGACACCGCTGCGCGTCGAACCAAACAGGCGGCCAGAGCCGGGGCGGAATCCGAACTGCTGGCCACTACCGCCGGCAGCGTGCTGCGCGGAGAACGAGCACTGCCGGCCGTGCTTGACCGGGTGCGCGAGGCATTCGGAATGGACTCGGTGACGTTGCTGGAGCTATCGGGCCAGAGCACTGACGGCCAGCAGCCGCCGCTGAGGCCGGAGGCCGACGGATCCGTCCGGCCACGGCGAGTGGGCCGGTGGACCATCGTCGGATCATCTGGTGAGCCTCCCGTCAGCCGGCCCGAGGAGGCCGACGTCGAGGCGCCGGTGGGCGATGGCCTAGTGCTGGCGATGCGCGGGCGGACGCTGCCCGCCACTGACCGCCGGGTGCTCGGCGCTTTCGCTGCCTACGCCGCTACTGCACTGGAACAGGGGCGGCTGACCGCGGTCGCTGAGGCGGCGCGCCCGATCGCCGAGGCAGACCGGGTCCGCACCGCGCTGCTCGCCGCAGTCAGCCATGACCTCCGCACCCCGCTGGCGTCGGCCAAGGCGGCGGTCACCAGCCTGCGCTCGCAGGACGTCGAGTGGGACGCCGAGGACCACGACGAGTTGCTGGCGACTGCCGATGAGTCGCTCGATAAGCTGGCGCGCCTAGTGGACAACCTGCTCGACATGAGCAGGCTCCAGGCAGGCGCGCTGGCAGTGTTCCCTCGCCCGGCCGATCTGGCCGAAATCGTGGCCAGGTCACTGGACGACCTTGGGCCGGCGGCCCGTACGGTGACCGTCAGCATCCCTGAGCGGCTGCCGGAGGTCGCGGTAGACCCGGGCATCCTGGAGCGAGTCATTGCCAATCTGACCGCGAACGCACTGCGCTTCTCCCCGCCCGGCTCGCCGCCGACGCTGTCCGGCAGCGTGCTGAAAGACCGGGTTGAGCTGCGCGTCATCGATCGCGGCCCGGGCGTCCCGGAAGAAAACCGGGATCATATGTTCGTGCCGTTCCAGCGGCTCGGTGACACCGACAACACCACCGGGGTAGGCCTCGGCCTGGCCCTGTCCCGCGGTTTGACCGAGGCTATGGGCGGCACGCTGGAGCCGGATGAGACGCCTGGCGGTGGCCTGACCATGACGCTGTCGCTGCCGGCCGTACCCGGCCCGGAAAGATCGCTGCCCGGAGGTCGCGACGGCGACCAGGATCACCGCGGGTACGACGACGATCCGGACTATGAGCAACACAGCAACTACGGGCACGGCGACCACGACGCCAGGACGGCCTCGTGACGCTGCCGGCCACCCGGCTCAGTGTCCTGCATGAAAGTGTTGGTGCCGTGACGACCGTTCTGGTGATTGACGACGAGCCGCAGATAGTCCGGGCGCTCCGGATCAACCTGCGCGTCCGCCAGTACGACGTGCATGCAGCGGGCACGGCCGGGGAGGCGCTAGAACTAGCTGCGCGTTACCGGCCCGACCTGGTCATCCTGGACCTAGGCCTGCCTGACCTGGACGGGGTGGAGGTTATCCACGGCCTGCGCGGCTGGACGGACGCGCCGATCATCGTCTTGTCCGGCCGGGCCGACAGCACCGACAAGGTGGAGGCGCTCGACGCCGGCGCCGATGACTATGTCACCAAGCCGTTCGGAATGGACGAACTGCTCGCCCGAATGCGGGCGGTCAGCAGGCGGATGGGCGCCGACGGTGACGCACCCCAGGTGCAGCTTGGCGATCTCACCGTGGACCTGGCCGCCAAGCGCGTCATGCGCCGTAACGACGACAACCGTCAAAACAATGGGAACGGGGACGTCCGGCTGACTCCCACCGAGTGGCATCTGCTTGAGGTGCTGCTGCGAAACCCCGGCAAACTGCTCAGCCAGCAGCAGCTGCTCGCTGAGGTCTGGGGGCCTGGCTACGCCGACGCCACCGGCAACCTCCGCCTTTACATGGCCCAGCTGCGGCGCAAGCTCGAGCCTGATCCGGCTAGGCCGCGCTGGCTGCTGACCGAGCCAGGCATGGGCTACCGGTACCAGCCCGACTAGTCAGGCAGCCGCGGCACCGGCGGGAGCTCCGGCCCGGAGGGAGCTGGCCCACGGCCGGGAGACTGGCCACCGCCTGCCGCTCCGTCAACGGCTACGGTCGACAACCGGTATCTCAGGCGGCAGATCACCACGTTCTCGGTGCCGCGCTGAATGGCCTGCTCGAGTACGAAGCCGCGCTGATTGTGCAAGATCGCCTGCCATCGCCTGGCGGGCTGAACTTCGGGGATCAGTACGACCAGCTGCTCATGAGTGGCCTGGGCCTCCTGCTGTCGCAGGTACTTCACGATCGGGGCGCCAAGCGACTGCTTGGTGGTATGCAGGGTCACCAGGGGCACATCCGGGTGCCACTGCTCCCACTGCTCGTGCAGGCGCTCGGTCGCCGCATGATCTTCGGCGCTGTCATGACAGACGGTAACCGCGATGACCTCATCACCGAGTGATAGCGCGGCCGAGACGCCCTCCCTGACGAGCCTGGACATGCTCGCCACCGGGACGACGACCAGTGAGCTGCGCGGCTGAGGTGGCGATGGGATCAGCCCGATCTCCAGCGCACGGCCGATCCTGGCGTAGATGACATGGATCCGGGAGAACATCAGCACGAGCAGCGGCACCACCACGACGACCAGCCAGGCACCCTCAGTGAACTTACTGACCAGCTCGATCACTAGCGCCGCGAGCGTGAAGGCTGCCCCGACTCCGTTGATGATCGCCCGCCCGCGCCAGCCTGACCCGCCCTGCTCGCGCCAGTGCCGTACCATCCCGGCCTGCGACAAGGTGAAACCGACGAAGACGCCGATGGCGAACAGCGGGATCAGTGCCTGGGTGCTTCCGTCCGAGACCACCAGCAGTGCGGCGGCCAGAACGGCCAGCACGATGACGCCGTACTGATGCACCTGGCGCTGGGCCCGCAGGAAGAACAGGTGCGGCAGGAAGTTGTCGGTGGCGAGCAGGGAGGCCAGCACAGGCAGCCCGCCGAAGGAGGTGTTCGCGGCCAGCCCCAGCAGGACCATGGTGATCAGCTGGATCGCATAGAAGAAGAAGTTGTGCCCGAGGGATGCGAGCGTGAGCTGCGCGAGCGTTGTCGTGGTCGGCGCCGGATAGGTATGGAATTTATCCACCAGCACCGCGATGCCGATGAGCATCAGGCCCAGGATCACGCCGAGCCCGGCCTCGGTGTGCTGCGCGCGACGCACCCGCGGCTGCCGGAACTCCGGCACGGCGTTCGCGATCGCCTCCACCCCGGTCAGCGCTGAGCAACCGGAGGCGAATGCGCGCAGCAGCAGCAAGACTCCGACCACGGCGACCGATGAGACGTGTCCCTGCGTAAACGGCAGCGGATGCGTCCGCAGCAGGCCGCCGATAATGACCGCGAAGATCGCGGCGATGAACAAGATCGTCGGGGCGATAAACAGCCGGGCTGACTCGGCAACTCCCCACAGGTTTGCTGCCGTAATGAACCCGAGAACGGCCAGGCACAGCCACACCCGGTCGCCATACAGATTTGGATAGGCGGACGTCAGCGCCTCGACACCCGCTGACACGCCGACCGCCGCGTTGAGTACGTAATCGACCACCAGCGAAGCCGCCGCGATCAGGCTTGGCTTGACGCCCAGATGCGCCTTGGCCACCGCATAGGCGCCGCCGCCATTCGGGAACGCCTCGATCACCTGGCGGTAGGAGATGACGAGGACGACCAGCAGCAGGACGATCGCCAGGGTGACCGGCAGGGTGTAGTGCAGCGCGACCGCGCCGGCGGTCGCCAGCACGATAAGGATGGCCTGCGGACCGTATGCCACCGAGGACAGGGCGTCCAGGGACAGGGCGGCGAGGCCCTCCAGGGCAGTTAGCTTGTGCTTTTCCTCTTCCGAATGCTGACCGGAAGGGGGCTGGCCGGCCGTCACGGTCTCTGGCCCTGCGGTCATGACTGCCAATACAAGCATGCCGCGAAAACCGGCCGCGCGACGACTCGGCCGGAAATGCCTAGCTCAGCCGGTTCGCTAGCCCTTCATTTCGTACGCGATGAGCGCGATGATGGCCAGCACGACGATCACCAAGGCGAACAGCACGGCGACCTGTGCGGGACTGCGACCGGGCGCCGTGGCCTCCGGGTCCCTGGCGAACTCGGGGTCCTCGGCGAAAGCGCGGAATTGCGCCGTGCTCGCGGAGATATCACGCGCGGCGCGAAACTCGCCGGTGGTGATAGGCCGGCCGCTGGCTACTGGGTCATCATGACGCTCGGTCATGGCCATGACTGTAGCCGATGCGGCAGACCTGGGCCGCCACTCAGCAGATTTCCGCCTGAACTGCCTTCTTTATCCGGCCGGGTTAGGGGGCAGCAGGTCAGGACGGTGCACGAGCGTGGACAGTACGATCACGCTGCGTGTGCGCACGACAAACGGCTCGGCACCGATCCGTTCCACCACCTGCTCGAAGTGCCGGATGTCTGCGGCCCTGATGTGCACGAGCGCGTCGGCTTCGCCGGTGACCGTGCAGGCATCGATGACCTCGGGGTGCTTGCTAACGGCCGCAGCGATCTCGGCTGGCGACGTGCGGCCCCGGCAGAACAGCTCGACGTAAGCCTCGGTGGTCCAGCCCAGCGCGGAGTGATCGACCTGAGCGGCGAATCCCGTAATCGCGCCCGAGGCCCGCAGGCGGTCGACCCGGCGCTTGACGGCCGGGGCGGACAGCCCGACCTGAGATCCGACCTCCGCATAGGTGGCTCGCGCGTCGTCCACGAGGGCCGCCACAATCCGCCGGTCCAGATCGTCGAACGTCATAGCCAGACGCTAGCGGTTCAGGCGATCAGCGCAGCGCGAAGCTCGGCTAGGTCGGCTGCGTCGACGCCGTGCTCGATCAGGTAGCCATCGACCGATCCGCTCGCCGCCCGTACCGAGGCCAGCGTGTCCAGGATCAGCGCGGGCGGGCTGGTCATGAGCTGCCGGGTGAGGTCGTCGCCCAGGCCCGTGCTGGCCTGCAGCTGCCCGATGGCGGGTGTCCGGTCAGGGTCCAGGTAGATCGAGCTTAGGGCGTAATCGGCAGCGATCACCTGGTCGGGGACCCCGAGGGCAGCAAGCACCAGCGCGATCACGACGCCGGTCCGGTCCTTCCCCGCGCTGCAGTGGACCAGGGCTGGCGTGGCCTCCGCCGCGCACAACTCCTTGATCGCGGCCCCGATCGCGGCCCCGCAGTCGGTGATCATGTACCGGTAGATAGCTTCTAGCTCGAGCGGGAGCGACTGCATGTCTCCGGACAGGATGGAGATATGCGCGAGCTCGACCGGTAGTCCGTCCAGCGCACTCGGCGCTGTCTCGACCTCCAGCTGCGTACGCAGGTCAACGACGGTTCGCAAGCCGAGCTCAGACAGGGTCGCGACGCCCGCCGAGTCCAGCTTGTGCAGCGCGTCGGACCGTAGCAGGGTCCGCCAGCGCACGAATCCCCCGTCAGCTGTGGGGTAACCGCCCAGATCCCGCAGGTTCAGCGTGCCGCCCAGCTCGATCCGGCGGCCGTAGGCGAGAGTGAGGCCCGCAATCTCCTGCTGATCCCAGGCTCCAGATACCTCAGGCCCGGCTTGCCCTGGCTGCCCGGCTAGCTGCGTCACGTGCAGGCTCCGTTCGTATCAACCGCACTGGCACCATCTCACACCGACATTTCCGCCTGTGATCCTAATCTTGGCCAACTGGTTAACGAGGCAGCCGCCCATGCCTGACCGGTACCGTAACGGCTGGCGAAGGGAAGCGGACGATGACACGACTCGGCGGGATGTACGGGCCCGATGCGACGTTCCTCGGGGTGAAGCGGGCCGATCTAGCCGATCCACCATCCTGGGCAGGAGCCGACATCATGATCATCGGCGCTCCGTTCGACGGCGGCACCTCGCACCGCCCGGGCGCCCGGTTCGGGCCGCAGGCGATCCGGTTCACCGACTACCTGCCGCATGACGGTTCCCGGCCGCATCTCGCGCTCGGCGTCGACCCGCTCGTCGAGCTGCAGGTCGCCGATGCCGGTGACGTGGAGATGCCGTCAGGTGACACCGAGCTGTCGCTGCGCCGCCTGGAGGAAGCCGTGCACCAGGCATGCGAAGGCGGCGCTCTGCCGGTCATACTCGGCGGCGACCACACGATCGCGTTCCCGGACGCGACCGGCGTCGCCCGGCACGTCGGCTGGGGCAGGGTGTCAATGATCCACTTCGACGCCCACGCCGACACCGGCGACACCCAGTTCGGCTCGCTGTATGGCCACGGCACGCCGATGCGCCGCCTGATCGAGTCCGGCGCGGTTCGCGGCGATCGCTTCCTGCAGATCGGGCTGCGCGGTTACTGGCCCGAGCCCGAGACCCTGGACTGGATGGCGGGCCAGCAGATGCGCAGCTACGAGATGACCGAGATCGTCGACCGCGGGCTCAACGAGTGCCTGACCGAGGCGTTCACCATCGCCACCGACGACTGCGACGGCGTGTTCCTCTCCGTCGACGTCGACGTGGTGGACCCCGGCATGGCGCCCGGCACCGGGACGCCAGAGCCTGGCGGCCTGTCTGGCCGCCAGCTGCTGGACGCTGTCCGGCGGATCGCCATGGAGCTCCCGCTCGCCGGGATCGACGTCGTCGAGGTCGCGCCGCCGTTCGATCACGCCGAGGTGACCGCCTACCTGGCGAACCGAGTCGTCCTTGAGGCGCTCTCGGGCATTGCCTGGCGGCGTCGACGCCTAGCCGGCGATCCCAGCCGCCCGGCGAGGGACCCAGCGTCCCCGCTGCTCGACGGGCGCGGTCCGGCCTCCGCAGGGTAGCTAGTGCGCCAGGATCGCGATGACGAAGATCAGTGAGTCGTACAGGAAGTGCGCCAGGATCGGCCGGCTGAGCTTGCCGTGCTTCTGGAAAGACCTGGTCAGGAAGTACCCGAGCGGGAGCGTCAGAATGATGCCGAGCCCGTAGTAGACGTGATAGCTGGTCCGCAGCGCCAGGCTGAGCCAGAACGCCCGCCATGGCGACCAGCCAAGCTGATCGAGCCGGGTCAGCAGGTACCCGTTGACGGCGGTTTCCTCGGCAATTGCCGTAATCAGCGCCTGGCTCAGGCCGAAAATCAGGTAGTAGACCGGCACATGGAGCGGCCCGGCGGTATTGACCAGGGGCGAGTGCTTCAGTTGCGCGAACGGGATGGCCAGCAGGAACTCGCAGCCTAGGCCCGCGGCGGCTAGACCAACGGCCACGCCCACGTCGCGCCATCGGGCGCTCGTCAGGCCCAGGTCTGACGGCCGCTGGCCGGTCCTGGCCAGTAGCAGCAGGACCAGCGGGATCACGGCTGCCACCGGAAAATAGCTGAGCAAGCCGAGGACGACGTTGATGACCGGCTGGCTCGGGTCGTAGTTCGGGAGCTGGGTGAGGCCGACGTTCCGGGTCTCATGCACCGCGAACGTGATAACCGCGCTGACGATCCACGGGAAGAGCACGGCCAGCATGACGAGCCTGGTTTCCAGCACCAGGCCGCGCCGGGTCGGCTCACTGAGCTGTACCGGGAACCGCGGCCCCGCGGGCACCCAGAACTGCCAGTCCGGCGGCGCTGCTGGCCAGTCAGCCGGTGGTGCCCACCCTGGCGGCGGCTGCCAGCCGGACGGCGCATCGGGCCATCCCGGGGCTGGCCGCCAGATCATCGGATGTGGGTGCATCCCATCATCATGCAGCAGTCAAGCCAACGCCGGCCGCTGGCCGACCCGTCGGGCGGAAGTGGCGCATGGCCGGGCAACGCGGGCACGCCGGACACCTGGTCCGGGGCAGCGCTACGCGGCGTGCCCGACTGGACCTGGCGGCAGTTGCTGCTCGGTCGGCGGCTCCTGCTGCTGTCGGCGGCGCAGGTCGGCCTCGATGGCCGGCAGGCTGCGCCCCTTGGTCTCCGGCACCCTCCGGATGAAGAACCATAGGGCCACCAGGGTCAGGAAGCCGAACAGGAAGAACACGCCGGTACCCCCGATAGCGGTGAGCAGCGTCAGGAACGACACCGTCACGACGAAGTTAGCCCCCCAGTTCGCCATGCTCGCGACGCTCATCGCGGTACCCCGTACTCGCAGCGGGTAGATCTCCGAGATCAGCAGCCAGAAGACCGGTCCGAGACCGATCGCGAAGGAGCCGGTGTAGACGACCAGCGCCCCGATCGCCAATGCCGCTCGCCCGCTGGTCAGGTGCGCACCGCCGACAAAGGCCAGCGCAGCGGCGCACATCCCGATCGCCATCCCGGCGCTCCCGCAGATCAGCAGCGGCCGACGACCGGTCCGGTCGAGCAGCCTGATCGCCACGATCGTCATGCCGACATTGACGATGCCGATGCCTACGTTGGCCAGCAGGGCCGAGGAGGCGCCCAGGCCGGCGTCGTGCAGCAGCGATGGGGCGTAATAGATGACCGTGTTGATGCCTGTGACCTGCTGGAACACTGCCATCATCACGCCTACGAACAATGCCGGACGGATGGCGGCGGCGAGCAGCTCGCGGACGCCGCCTCGGCCCTGGCCAATGACGTCCCTGATCTCGGCGATTTCCGGTTCAACCTGGTCGGCCGGCCGCAGCCTCGCCAGCACTGACCGCGCCTCGGCCTCACGCCCATGTTCCACCAGCCAGTGCGGGCTCTCGTGCTGGGTCAGGATCCCAACGAACAGCAGAACCGCGGGCACCGCCGCCAGCCCGAACATCAGCCGCCAGTTCCCGGACGAGGAAAGGCCGTAATCAACCAGGTATGAGACGAGGATGCCGACGGTGATGGCCAGCTGATTCAGGCTCACGAGCCCACCGCGGACCCTGGGCGGAGCCGCCTCGCCGATATAGAGCGGCACGGTCAGCGAGGAGGCGCCGACAGCCAGTCCGATGACCACACGAGCGATCAGCAGGACGGCGTAGCTCGGCGTGAACGCCGCGAGCAGCACGCCCACGACGAACACCGTCGCGGTGATCAGGATGGTGTGCCGTCGGCCGATCCGGTCGGCCAGCCGGCCGGCCAGGAGGGCGCCGGCCATCGCCCCCACCAGCAGCAGGCTGGTGACGAGCTCCTCTTTGATGTTCGACAGCCCGCCGAACTCATGATGCAGGAAGAGCAGGGCGCCGGACACGACGCCGGTGTCGTAGCCGAAGAGCAGCCCGCCGAGGGCGGTAATCGCAGCTCCCCCGATCACCCGGCGGCTGATGGCCGAGTTCGCCCTGACGGCCCCGTTACCTCCCGAAGTTCTCATGTCTCCCCCGAAGAAAGCTGTGCCCTCGGATAGGTCAGGTAACCACCCCCCGCCCCATATATCAGCGGGATCTATAGTTGGTGGATGCTGGACGTGACCCGGCTACGTGTTCTGGTCGCGGTCGCCAGAAACGGCTCCGTCACAGCGGCCGCTCGTGCGCTGAACTATGCTCAGCCCTCCGTCAGCCACCACATCGCCAGGCTCGAGGCCGAGACGGGCGCTCAGCTGCTTGAGCGAGTCGGCCGCGGCATCCGGCTCACCGACGCTGGCCGGTTGCTGGCCGAGCGGGCCGAGGAGATCATCGGGCGGCTTGATGCAGCCGAGGCTGAGCTCGCCGCCCACGTTGGCCTGCGCGAGGGCCGGGTTCGGCTGGCGGCCTTCCCGTCGGCCCTGGGCACCCTTGTCCCGGCTGCGGCAGCACGGCTGGCCGCCGAGACGCCCGGCATGGAGTTCATGCTCACCGAGGCCGAGCCGCCCGAGGCTCTGCGGATGCTGCGGGCCGGCTACGTCGATGTTGCCGTGGTCTTCCAGCACTACCAGCCCGATCTTGACCCTGCGCCGCCGGAACCCGCCGACGAGGGCACGCGGGGTCTCCTGCTACTGGACGAGCCGGTGCACCTGGTGGCGTCGGCGGACCAGCAGCCGACACCGGACCTGGCCGCCTATGCCGCAAGCCGCTGGATCGCCGGCTGCGAGCGCTGCCGCAGCCACCTTGTCCGCCAGTGCGCGTCGGCCGGCTTCACCCCGAGGATCTCCTTCACCACCGACGACTACCTGGCGGTGCAGGCGCTTGTGGCGGCCGGCCTCGGCGTCACGACGCTGCCTGACCTGTGTCTGCGGGCAGCCCAGCATCCAGGCATCGCGACCGCTGAATTGCCTGGAGCCCGGCGGCACGTGTTCGCGATGACGTACGGCGAGCCGCCAGACTCCCGATCGACGGTGCGGCTGATCGATATGCTCAAGCGGGTGGCGGCCAGGCTGGGCGGTGAGCCCGCAGCCGCACCTGCCAAGCCCGGCGGCGCGAGTTAGCGGCCGGTATCGGGCTTCCGCGGTCAGATCTTGGCCGCCCGGTCCGCCCAGTACGGGTCGCGCAGGCGCCGCTTGAGCAGCTTGCCACTGGGGTCACGGGGCAGTTCCGCGGTGAAGTCGATGGACCTGGGCCACTTCATCTTGGCGAGCCGGCCCTCCAGCCCGCCCAGGATCTCGGCCGCTAGCTCATCGCCAGCCTCTACTCCCGCGGTTGGCTGCACGACCGCCTTGATCTGCTCGCCCCACTCCTCGTCGGGGATCCCGAAGACCGCGACATCGGCCACCTTGGGGTTCATGATGATCTCGGCCTCGATCTCGGCCGGGTAGATGTTCGCCCCGCCTGAGATGATCATGTCGGACTTCCTGTCGCAGAGGAACAGGAAGCCGTCCTCGGACAGGTAGCCGATGTCGCCCACGGTGAAGTAGCCGCGCAGGCGGTTCGCCTCGGTCTTGGCCTTATCGCCGTAGTACTCGAACTCGGCGAAGCCCATCTTCATGTAAACGGTGCCGGGTGTACCGGCCGGTTGCGAGTTGCCGTTCTCGTCGGCGATCAGCAGCTCGCTGATCGGCCACGCGTTACCCACGGTACCGGGATGGGCCAGCCAGTCCGCCGGCGAGGCGATCGTGCCGCCGCCTTCGGTCGCCGCGTAGTACTCCCAGACGCACGAGCCCCACCAGTCGAGCATTTCCTGCTTGATGCCGATCGGGCAGGGCGCGGCCGCATGGATCAGCCACCGCATGGACGACAGGTCGTACTTTGCCTTCACCTCGTCGGGCAGCGACAGCATCCGCTTGAACTGCGTCGGCACCATGTGCGAGTTCGTTACCTGGTAGCGCTCCACCTTCGCCAGCGCCGTCTCCGCGTCGAACCCGTCCATGCAGACCATCGTGTGGCCCATGTGCAGAGCACCACCGCCGAACACCGTGACCGCCGTGTGGTAGTTCGGCGAGGTCAGCAGGTGCGCGTTGGGCTGCCCGTCCGTGACGCCGAAGAAAGACAGCAGCCCAGCGCCCAGCACGACGGCGTCGTCCGGGTCCAGTCCGGTCAGTGCGCGCCGTACGCCCTTCGGGCGGCCGGTGGTGCCCGAGGTGTAGTGCATGGTCGCGCCTGCGGTCCGGTCCTCAGGCAGCGCGTCAGGCTGGCCCGCGCGCAGGTCGCTCACGTCGGTGAAGCCAGCGACAGGGCCAAAGCTGAATC
>Ga0335072_10003913_pt1 | contig 22260 bp, 18 predicted proteins | sample Lox_Sample_21_FD_206725 | JGI IMG/M metagenome (GOLD analysis project Ga0335072, IMG submission 206725) | Soil microbial communities from Loxahatchee National Wildlife Refuge, Florida, United States - Lox_Sample_2.1 | ecosystem: Environmental > Terrestrial > Soil > Wetlands | place: USA...
CTAGAATGAAAAGACCGATCAGCGCCCACGCTTTTCGCAGGCGTTTACTGCTGACGGCGCCAATGCCGACGAACGCAAACATCGGCAGCGGGAGCCAGAGCGCGTAGAATTTTCCTCTCGGAATCACGTTGCGCCCGGTTTGCGCATTTCCCTGAGCCTGGATTGTGAGTCTCATTTGCGTCAGGCCGCCACCCACTTGAGCAGGCTGTGCCCCGCCACCTGGAGTGGTGAAGCTGCACACCGGCGGATAGGTGACCAGAGGCGAAATAGTCGCGCACGACAACCAGACTGATCCCGTGTAGTTGTTCACCGCGTTAATGTTGATGACCGCGCTCGCGGAACTGCCGGCATGCACGCTGCTGGGTACGATCGGCGTCTGGATCGTCACGGTGAAGCTGGGGGCGACCGCCAAAACGCTGATGTTTAAGGATTGCTGTTGTGTGCACGAACTCGATCCCGAGCAGCTTCCCGCTGAACCCGTGCCGGTCACTGTTACGACGTAGCTGCCGGCGTTAGCGTTTGATCCGCTGCCGGTCAATCCCGAAAAAGTCAGCGATGCCGTCGCTGGTGGCGTTATCGACGTCGGACTCACCTGGCAGAGCGGAGCCGCGCCCGCAGTACCTCCTGTGACCGTGCATCCGAGGGTCACCGTACCGGAGAATCCGTTGACAGGACTGATCGTTACCGTGGAAAGCGTCGACTGTCCTTGATTGATGGCATATGGATTGAATGCCGAGGCGCTCAGCGTGAAGCCCGCTTGTCCATAGGCTGCTGCCGCGCCGTTCAGCCCGAAGGCCAGTAAACTGAGAAGAGCTAGTCGAGGCGCGGTGCGCAGTCTTTCGATCAGTGACAACGACTTGAGTTTCAACATGGGTGAATTCAAGTAGCTTCGATTCCAAAGTTCGCCTGCGGGCTGCCCCAGCCCACCCGATCAACAGAAATTTCCAGATCCGCCCCTCACTGAACCTCGCACAGTCCAAGCCCAGCTTTTCGGAGTTCCAAGGAAGGACAATATTACCATCAACAGGGCATCGGAAATCAGGGGGAACGACTAGCAAATCGGGAGTCTGCTGGATATTCTTCGCCGACTCTAGTTCGACGACTTCCGAACACAAAGATCGCCCAGGCAGCAAAAAGGCCTTGCATCTTTGGGGGGAAATAGCCGGTCACCGGTGCCGAACCGCGCTTAGGCTGGAAACTCGCTTCGCTGCAGGACTCGATTCACCTCGCAAAGCGCGTTCGTGAGTATGTCATTAATCTCGGTAAGGAGTACGAGCAGCTGGCTCGGATCTTTTTCTTCCAGAGCTTGCGAGCAAAGGTCATGCAAATGTCCTCGTGCTGTTAGTGTCTTCACGCTAAGCTCCCCCATTTGTAGGATAAATTACTTAGGAGGTTAGCACGCCGCATGGTCTAACGGTCGCGCCAAATTGCGTCAGGGCAGGGGAAGCCAGTCCACGAAACTCTTAGAGGTCCGTAACGATCGAGCCCGCACATTGTTTCGCGGCTCGGCTCCGGAAGCCGTGCGGCACGGCCGAATCAAAATAGATTCGCCCCTCAGATTCGAGGAGATGTCTCCTCGTTGCTGCCGCTCTCGACTGGAAACAGTTGATCACAAACAGGAACTCAATACCGACCTGCTGGTGCGGTTCGAGCTTTCCGCGCGCAGGCTCCCGAAGGTCGGCTGGATAGACGTTCGACTTCCGTTCGCTTGTGAGGTAGTCAAGAGATTCGAAAAAGGGTACTGCCCACTCAAGGAACCGACGCGCTCGGGAAGGCACGCCGCACGATCGCCGGGGAAAAAACCTCTTGACATTGATAATATGTAACTGTAAGGTTACGTATTATGCGTGACCGATTGGTTACAGTTCCGGCAGGTAAGAGCGCAGCTACTTTTCAGGCCTTGGCTGACCCCACTCGCCGTGCCGTCCTCGACCTGCTGCGCGCAGGAAGCCAGTCCGCCGGACGCATTGCCGGCGCGTTTCCAGTTTCACGGCCCGCTATTTCCAAGCATTTGCGTCTGCTGCGTCGTGCTCATCTGGTGCGCGAGCATCGTGAGGGCCGCAATCGCGTCTATGAGCTCAACCCGGAGCCTCTCCGCGCTGTCGATTCCTGGATTGAGCAATACCGCGTCTTCTGGACCGCCAGTCTGAACAATTTGAAAGCTTTTGTTGAAGCTGAATATGCACGCGAAGTCGAAGTTGCCGCGCGCGAACCGCAACCCCAACCGCCATCTGAAAGGAAAAAGCCATGACTCGATCCAGACTGAACACTTTCGGCGTGATCCAAGCCCTAATTGTGGCTGTCTTTGCATTGGTCGCTGCGGCCTCCGCACAGACCAACGCGCAAAAGGCCTTCGATGCCATCAAGAACATGCCCGGCACGTGGGAGGGCAAGACCGCCGATGGTCACGATGTCCGTGTTGATTTCAAAGTGACTGCCGGCGGTTCGGCCGTCATGAGCGAGATTTTCGGCCACGAAGATATGATCACGATGTTTCATCTCGATGGCCCCAACCGTTTATTGATGACCCATTATTGCGCCGTCGGCAATCAGCCGCGTATGCAGGCCAGCGTCTCTCCGGACGGCAAGATGATCACGTTTACCTTCGTCGATGCCACGAATCTGTCAGCACCCGATGCCGCCCACATGCAGCGCATGATTCTGACTCTGCTCGATGACAATCATCACACCGAAGAGTGGATCTTTGCCGACCACGGTAAGGAACACAAGACGCTGTTCGATCTCCGGCGGAAGGCATAGCCGCGCAGCGAACTTACTTCGCGGGCGAAGCAATGAAGCGATTAAGGAGGCAAAAAGTGGGGACTCCAGCCAACATGCATATCAGTTCCGATAAAGATGTGATCACCTGTCAGATTTATATCGCTGCCCAGCCGGAACGGGTCTTTCGCGCGCTCGTTGAGCCGGAAGAAGTCCTGCGCTGGTGGGGCCAGCCAGGTGTCTATCTCTGCACAGAGTTTGTCGCAGATCTTCGTCCCGGAGGGAGTTGGCGGAGCTCGGGGATCGGCCCGGATGGCGGGCCTTTTGAAGTCGTCGGCCAGTACATGGAGGTCGAGCCCCCGTGTCTTCTGGTTCATTCCTGGATCGCGAGCTGGACTGGCAATGCCCGCACGACAGTTCGCTGGGAGCTGGAGCCGAAAGACGACGGCACTCTGCTGCGGCTCGCTCACAGTGGGCTCGCGGCGTATCCCGGCATCGGCGATAGTTACCGTGGTTGGCCCAGAATGCTGGGTTGGATTCAGGCATTACTGGAACGCGGCGAAACGGTGGACTTCCGAAAAGCCTCGTAGACAGGATCCTCAACGTACAAACATCGCTCGGCTGATTATGAAGCTTTTGGATGAACAGGCCGTAATTCACGCGCGAAGCGCGATTTTTAGTCCGCCTAAGGAGAATCCATGGCCACTGCAACCATCACGCCCGACCAAAATACTGTCGTCGCCGAAATCTTTATTGCAGCGCCTCCGGAGCGCGTGTTTCAGGCGATCACCGATCCTGCTCAACTTTCGCAGTGGTGGGGCCAAGGCAATCTTTACCACATGACGGAGCGCGGCTCCGACCTGCGTGTGGGAGGCAGGTGGTGGTGCGCCGGAGTGGGCAAAGACGGCGCGAAGTTTACGGTGGAAGGCGAATATCTGGAAGTCGATCCGCCACGGCGGCTGGCGCTTACTTGGATTGCTAGTTATCGGAATGGACTGAAAACCGTGGTTTCGTGGGACCTCGAAGCCCAGGCTGTGCACAGCTTGCATCCAAACGGTCCCCGAAAAGCGGGCACCGGAACGCGTCTGACCCTTAGGCATGAGGGTTTTGCCGGAGATGCGAAGTCTGCTGCCGATCATGGCGAAGGCTGGAAGCGCATTTTCGGTTGGCTCGCAGCGTATGTCGAACGCGGTGAAACTGTGGATACGCGGAGGTAGGCGGTTTCACACGTGTGCCCCGAATAAACCACTAACGACGCGAAGGGACACAACGCTGCAAAAGCCCCGTTTCCTTCGCGTCCTTGGTGTCCTCTGTGGTGATCAGAATCTGGCTGGCCCCGATCCCGTAGGTTTCGCTGCCAATTCCTGAGTCGCAGCCAATTCCCTGCGCATCGAACTTTTGCGGGAAGGAGAAACCTTAATGGACGCCACAATTTCCACGAAGGACCTCAAAGCGAAGGTGGAGCGAAAAGAAGCAACCGTTGTCGAGACTCTTGCTCCGGGAGAGTATCGGAAGGCGCACATTCCCGGAGCCTTGAACCTTCCACCGGAACAGATCAAAGAACTTGCCCCGCAGTTGCTGCCCAATAAGGACGCCGAAATTGTCACCTACTGCGCGAATACGCATTGACATGCCAGCGCTTACGCTGCCCGTGAATTGGCGGCGATGGGTTACAAACACGTGGCGCACTATCCCGAGGGAAAGCAAGGCTGGATAGAGGCCGGGTTCCCGGTCGAACGGGCCGCGTAGAACGCACGTAAAATCGTCAATTTCTCACCACGGAGACACAGAGGCACGGAGAAGAGAAGGTCGGAAAGGGAGATCCGCTGGCCCATGGTGCGACATCGTTCCTGCCAGTGTCTCGAAATACCGACCCATGAGCGAAAATCTCTAACAGTATCCGGCACCTTTGCCCTCCGAGACTCAGCCCCTCCGTGGTGACAAGCTGGCCCCTTTGCTTCCTATTCATATCGCAGCGCGACCACGGGATCGATCTTGGCTGCGCGGCGTGCTGGGAGATAACACGCCAGCAGCGCGGTCACAACCAGAATCAGGATTACGCTTGAGAATGTTAGTGGATCGGTTGCAGTTACCCCGAAAAGCATCGATTGCAGCGTGCGCGTAAGGAGCAGGGAACCCGCGACCCCGAACGCGATCCCGATCAGAATGGTCCGCAGTCCCTGGCCCAGAATCATTCCCAGAACATCGCGCGAGCGAGCCCCCATCGCGACGCGTACGCCTATCTCGCGCGTGCGGCGGCTAACTGAATAGGCCATGACGCCGAATACCCCGATGGCAGCCAGCAACAGCGCCGTGATTCCGAAGAAGCCCACGAGAATCAGATTGAATCGCCGCGATCCGAGCGAAGCCGAATAGATCTGCGAGAAGGTCTCAAACCGCGGTGCGATCTCGGGATTCAATCCGTGCAGGATTTCACGGGCAGACGACGTGACCATCTGTGTGTCGGCGCCGGTGAGCATGGTGAGAGTGATGTCCGGGCGTGGCCGCTGAAATAAGTCCACATACACGGTGGGACGCGGCGGCGCGTCCAAGCCATACTCATGGACATCGCCGACGATCCCGACGATTGTCAGCAAACGCAGATCGCCGTCCATGTTGCCAAACTCAATGGTGTGTCCGATCGGGTTCTCTCCGGGCCAGCGCTGGCGTGCCAATGACTCGCTGATCATGGCGACATGCGGCGAATCAGGACCATCGCGCTCGTCAAAAATGCGCCCACGAAGAAGAGGAATTCCGAGCGTCTGGAAGTATCCATCAGTTGCGACGCAGAAATCGGCATCGCCAGTGCGTTCCTTCTGGCTGAATAGGCGATCGAACAGAGGCGGCAGATCCTCCAGCTTGGCTGGAGTTTTCGGAGCCTCGTCCGGCCGCATAAGCAGGAACATGCCGTCGGGTATTCCCCCGTTCAGGGGAAGGCCGCTGGTTGCACCCACTTTGCGCACGCCCGGAATCTGCTTCAGGCGATCGATCAGGTTTGCAAAGAAGATCCCCTGCGCCGACTTCGCCTTCCAATCGCTCCAATCGACCCCTGGCAGAGAGACGTCCATGGTGACAATCTTGTCCACGCGGAAGCCGGGGTCGACTTCGAGAACTTTCGTCAGGCTGCGACCCAGCAGCCCGGCTCCGATTACCAGGGCAAGCGTAATCGCGATCTGTGCGCCGATGATGGCTTGGCCAGCGCGCTGACTGGTGTGTGAACCCGCATGAGACCGTCCGCCTTCTTCAAGCCCTTGGCGTAGATTCCCCGCCGTGCCGCGCCAGGCGGTGAATGCGCCCAAGCCCAGAGCGACGGCGAACGACAGCAGACAAGCAAACGCGAGCACTGGAATGTTGATCGAGACGCTGTCTAACCGTGGAAGATCTTTCGGCGCGAGCGCAAGCAGCGCTGGTACGCTCACAAAGGCTGCGAGCACCCCGAGAGCGCCACCCACGAAAGCGAGCAAACAGGCTTCCGTCACAAACTGCCGGAACAAGCGCCAGCGCGCCGCACCCAAGGCGCTGCGAATGGCAAGTTCCCGCTCGCGCACAGAAGCCTGCGCCAGCAGCAGGTTCGCGATATTCGCGCACGCTACCAGAAGAAGAAATCCGACCGCTCCGAGCAAAACCAACAAAGCTGGCCGAACATCGTGGGTCATGGAATCCTGCAGCGGCAGCACGGTTGCGTCGCGGAGAATGTAGTCGTTCTTGTCAGGAGCGGATTCATAGATGCGACGAGCGATTGCGCTGATTTCCGCATTTGCCTGCTGGACGGTAACGCCGGCGCGCAGCCGTGCCACGGCGCTGTAGTTATGCGAACTCCGGCTCGGGTTTTCGCCCTCCCGATCGGCTGCAACCCACAATTCCGTGTCGGAAGGGAATTGAAAGCTCGGCGGCATGACGCTGATGACCGAGAAGACCGCATTATCAATTTTCAAATGCAGCTGTGAGAGATTGGCCGATGATCCGAGATATTGCTTCCAGTATCCGTAGCTCACCACAACAACCGGAGCCGCGCCTTGCTTGGCGTCGGCACCCATGAACTCGCGTCCAAATAACGGCTGAACGCGAAAGACCCTGAAGAACTGCGGCGAGACATAGGCCACCATCGAGCGCGTCGGCTCCGAGCCCCCGGAAACGGATCCGACATACGCGCCGTACTTGGCGATCGTGTCAAAGCTATGGCTCTGGTCCCGGAAGTCATCGAAATTCGGATCAGCCAGCCGGTTCCACGTGCCCTTGCTAGTGACCTCGAAAACCGCCATTATCCGGCTAGGGTCGTTGTAGGGCAATGGCCGGAGCAACACGCCGTAGACAACACTGAAAATCGCCGTGGTTGCGCCGATGCCGAGTGCCAAAGTCATCACTGCCACCAGGGAAAACCCAGGATTCCTGCGTAGCTGCCGCAGCGAATAGCGAAGATCCTGAAGCAAGCCGTTCATGCCGTGCTCCTGTTCCGGAGGAAAAAATCCTAACCCTACCGCCCGTTCGAAACGAGAGGCGCGATCTTAAAGCGAGATGCACGCTTTACGCCAGATCTATGCCAGAATACGCGCTTGAGAATTCGGGGCTTCTGTTGCTTCTTTAAGGTCGGAGGTGTCCGGTCATGGAGCGGAGTGCCCGGTATTGGACGCTGCCCGCCTCGGAAGCTGCCGGCTTGAAGTTCGTACTTCTAAGGCAGGCGATAGATGCGTCGCTTTGTTTGACCGACGTCACTTTGCGACTGTAGGATTCGGCTGGAAATGTCCGAGAAGCGTAATCCTCGATCGTCGAAGCCGCCAGCCGAAGACTGGCTAAAGCCGCGCGAAGCAGCAGTAGAACTTCGCATCAGCTTCCCAACGATTAAGCAATGGATTTACAAGAAGAAGATTCGCAGCATTCGAACACCGGGTGGACACCATCGCATTCCGCAGAGCGAAGTGGACCGCCTGTTGTTTCGAACCAGAGGCAAAACAGCTCCCGAGCGGACTCTGGTAATGCGCCGCCTTAGCGGGAGAAACCAGTTAGTCGGGCGAATTGCGAGTGTACAAATCAGTGGCCTTATGGCCGAAGTAGTTATCTCGATCGGGCAACAACAAATCACTTCGATCATCACGGCGCGGTCGGCTCGCGAAATGAACCTGAAAGCTGGCCAGACCGCAGCCGCACTCATCAAAGCCACAGAAGTAATGATCCTTCGGGTGTGATGTGACGGATGTGATATGAAAAGAGTGATTTGGTTGTGGGTTTCGCTTCTCCCTCTAGTTTTCGCCACCCGTTTCTCCAATGTCAGCAGTTAATCGTGCAGGCCGGCGCAGGAAAACAGGTTCTCAATCGCTCTGATCTTCAGGCTCTGCCCCACGTAAAGGTGACTGTTTCAGAATATGGTTTTTTCTCGTCAGCCACCGAACTGAGCATCGACGCCAACACCAATGTGGCCTCGCCCTCGGTCGTAAGCGGCTCGCAGCCCCGCAGATCACTATCAACATCGGAGGCTATGGGGTTGCGTTTCCGAAGTTGGTGCCGTGACAGCTTTACTGCGCAGCCATAAAATGATGGGCATCAGAACTCAGATGACTGCTGTGAACTCGGGGGCCCTCTCTATTCCACCATCGATCGGCGAGGCCGAACTGCCGGTTTCTACAAAGCGCGTTTCTCAAGGCCTGGTCCTGTTGTTATTGCTGATGATGGTCGCAGGTGCCAGCGCACGCGTGTCCGCTACCGAGGGACCACAATTTGTGACCGCGCAGGCGCAAGCTGGAGCGCTGCCACTTGCTGAGAATGGCAAGGTGCCGCCGCTTTGCGTAAGCGTCGAAGATTTTGCGGGTGTACGACGTGCAGCGGGCGATCTCGCCGACGACTTCAGCCGTGTCACCGGGACGAAGGCTGAACTCCGATGTCCACCTCTTTCTTCGCGAGAAGGGAATGTAATTCTCATTGGCACGATTGGTCACAGTCCACAGATCGATCGTCTGATTCGCTCTCACAAAATCAATGTCGACGCGATTCGCGGCAAATGGGAGGCGACCCTCACGCAGGTCGTCGATCACCCGGTTTCCGGAGTTCGCCGAGCTCTGGTGATTGCCGGCAGTGATAAACGTGGCACGATCTTCGGCATCTACGATCTCTCCGCGCAAATCGGAGTCTCGCCCTGGTACTGGTGGGCGGATGTGCCGCCGTGGCATCACGATGCTCTGTACGCAAAACCGGGTCGATGGATCAGTCCGGAACCGGCGGTGAAATATCGCGGCATCTTCCTCAACGATGAAGCCCCATCGTTGACCGGTTGGGTCAAAGCCGCCTACGGAAACTACAATCACCGGTTCTACGAACATGTCTTCGAGTTGCTGTTGCGTCTTCATGCCAACTATCTCTGGCCGGCGATGTGGAACAATGCCTTCAATGAAGACGACCCGCTCAATCCCAAACTCGCAGACGAATACGGCATCGTGACGGGCACCTCCCATCATGAGCCCATGCTGCGCTCGCAACAAGAATGGAAGCGGCACGGCAAAGGCGATTGGAACTATGCCACCAACGCCGCCGAATTGGACGGTTTCTGGACCAAGGGCATCGAGCGCAACGCGAACTACGAAAGCACAATTACGATTGGAATGCGCGGCGATGGCGATAAGCCGATGTCGGAAACCGATGACGTCGCACTTCTGGAAAAAATTGTCGCCGATCAGAGGAAGATCATTGCCGATCATCTAACACCCACGCTGAAATCCGATCCGCAAGTCTGGGCGCTCTACAAAGAAGTACAGGGCTATTACGAAAAAGGCATGCGCGTGCCCGATGACGTCACGTTGCTGTGGTGCGACGACAACTGGGGTAACATCCGGCGGCTGCCCACTCCAGCAGAACGATCGCGCTCCGGCGGTGCCGGCATTTATTACCACTTCGATTATGTAGGTGGGCCGCGCTCCTACAAGTGGTTGGCAACCTATCCGCTGCCGAAAGTCTGGGAGCAGATGAATCTGGCCTTGCACTACGGCGCAGATCGCATCTGGATCGTGAATGTCGGCGACCTCAAGCCAATGGAAATGCCAATCGAATTCTTTCTCGACCTGGCGCGCGATCCCTCCAAGATCGGCAAGGATCAGATCGGGTCGTGGACTGAGGCGTGGGCCGCGAATGCTTTTGGCCCGGAACATGCGTCCGAGGTCGCAAACCTCCTTGCGAAATACACGAAGTACAACGGTCGCCGTAAACCCGAACAACTCGAACCCGACACCTGGAATCTGGTGCGCGACCACGAGGCCGACCGGGTTGAGGCGCAGTGGCAGGATTTGCTCGCAAAGGCAAAGGCCATGAATGACGAACTGCCTCGGGAGCGTCGCGCGGCATATTTCGAACTCGTGTTGTATCCCATCGAAGCCTGCACGACCGTGAACGAACTGTACATCGCGGCTGGACGAAATCATCTCTATGCCGCGCAGGGGCGCCGAAGTGCGAATGAAGAAGCGGACGAGACACGCCGCCTGTTCGCCGAGGATGCCGCCCTCACCAATGCCTTCAACCACACGCTTTTGAATGGGCGCTGGAATCACATGATGGACCAGACTCATATTGGTTACACGTATTGGAACCAACCTCCGCTCAACAGCATGCCTGCGGTGAACTACGTGCAACCGGCAGACCAGCCGCGCATGGGAATCGCGGTGGAGGGTTCCCCAATCGCATTGACGGAGGGATCGGGCGAACTTACCTTGCCCGGCTTCGATAGCCTCAATCAGCAAGTGCGTACGATTGATCTCTTCAACGGTGGGGTTGGCTCTTTCACTTACACGGCGAATGCCGATGCTTCCTGGGTGAAGCTTAGCAACGCTGGCGGAGTCGTAGACAATCAGCGACAAATCTCTGTAGGTATCGATTGGGATCAAGTTCCTGCTGGAAACAGCCTCGCGGAGATTCGGATCTCTCAAGCAAACGGCGCAACATACTCTGTCCGGGTTCCTGTTCTCAAGCCCGAAGCGCTCACGCGGGCCACCCTCCAAGGTTTCATCGAAGCCGATGGAATCGTTTCGATGGAGGCCGAGCACACGACGCGCCGCGAGAATGCCCATGACAAAAACGGTATGCACTGGGAGGTTCTGCCAGACTATGGCGAAACTCTCTCCGCAATGACCTTGTTCCCGGTAGACGCGCCAAGCGCGACAGATCCGGTCCAATCGGCAAAGCTGGAGTATCAGATCTATTTCACCGATTCAGGCGCGTTCAATGCAGACTTCGTGCTCGCTCCCACGCTTAATTTTGTGCCCGGTCGTGGTTTGCGTTTTGCGGTGAGTATCGACGATGGCCAGCCCGAAGTCATCGACGCTCTCGCTCACAACACGCAAAAAGATTGGGAGCAGGCCGTAAGCGATGGCGTGCGTCACGTCGTAGTTCCCGTGAACGTCGAAGCAGTCGGTTATCACACGCTGAAAGTCAGCGCGATCGATCCAGGAGTCGTGCTCGAAAAGATCGTCATGCTGCAGAATCGCCATCGTAGATTTGGAGGTCCAATCATCGAATCGAGCTACATGGGTCCGCCTGAGAGTTTTCATTCCGCATCTTCCGCGCTCCACTAGCGCAACGATGTCGGCCCGACGACGCTCGTTCGTCCCTGTACTTAGCGCGTCCTCGCGTCAGGACTAACACAAGCGAGCCGGCTTCTCTGACGAATGGATATGCAAAAACCTGCATACGTGCTGCGCGAAAACACCAGCCCTGCCGATCCGGCCATGTAGACTCCGCACCACTTGACACGGCAAAGCGGGACCTGCCACACTTTCTCGCCGCGCAATTCGTCTTCCGTCCCATCCCAAATCCCTTGCTTGACGCGGCCTTGTATCGTCGAAGGAGGTTCCCGTGTCCACCCCAACTCGAAACCTGTTTGCCTCGATGTTCTGCTTCGTGATCGTTGTTGTTCTTGTCATCGCAGTTGCACCTGCGGCCTTTGCAATCGGGCCCTATGTGGTCGGATCATCGAACACAGTTACGGCCGATCCCACTGTCCCGCGGCCCGCGACTACGCCTTGCGTGGTTACCCTCTTTACCGACTACACGTTTGATAACAATTACAATCTCAATCCATTCAACTACACGCCGCCGGAGGATTGTCCCGGCCCGTGGGCGAAAGTAGTTCTGGAGGTCGACATTTCGGTGACCGCCGGAAACCAGTTCGACCGCACAGCAAATATTTGGCTCGGAGGGACGAACATTTTCTTCGGAACCACTTCCGAGCCGGGGGCAACACTGGCCCCTTCGTGGCATGTGGAGAGCGACCTCACCGATTACTCGCCATTATTTACCGTGGCGCAGACGGGATCGATTTACCTGGGGAATACCGTCGACAGCACCTACACCAGCATCCAGTCAGCAACGGCTACGCTGGAGTTTTATCCGCTTGAGAAATGGCGTCCCGCGCCGGTGACGGCGAACGTGGTCCTGCCGCTCTCGTCCGGATCCCTGGGCGGTACGGTGACTCTGAATACGGGTGCAAGCACACTCGCGGGGACGTTCACCCTGCCAAAGAATATCGAGCGCGCCTATCTCGACGTTTACTCGCAAAGCCAGATCGGAGACGAATTCTGGTACACCTGCGTGCCAAACGATGTCGCGAGTGAGTTGGAGAGCTGCGGCAATACGGGCTTCCGCGAGACCGAAATCACGATTGATGGCCAACCTGCGGGAGTAGCCCCGGTATCACCATGGATCTTCACCGGCGGCATCGATCCCTTCCTATGGTTCCCAATCCCGGGAGTGCAGACTCTGAATTTCGCGCCGTACCGAGTCGATCTCACGCCCTTCGCCGGCGTGCTCAGCAACGGCCAGCAGCACACCGTCTCGCTGAGTGTGTTCAATGCGAACTACTACTTCTCCGATACGGCGACGCTTCTGCTTTATCTGGATCCGGACGCCAAGGAAATTTCTGGTGAAGTAACGAAAAATACGCTCGCGGCGGCTCCCACGCCGGTCGTGAACGAAAACTTGAAGGTCAATGGCGCGAACATCACCGGAACTGTGGATGTGACCTCGAAGCGCAACTTCGTCATCAGCGGATACGTGAATACGTCTCACGGCCGGGTGACGACCACGTTGCAGCAGAACCTGCAATTCGCCAATGATCAGACATTTAATATCAACGCCACGACGTATGTGCAGAACATCCAGGTCAACACCAACGCTTTCTCGCTCACGACGGTGTCGAGGCCGAATGGCCCCCCCACAACCTATTCGCGGTACTTCCAATTCCCCGCGACCATTGACTACGACGAGTTCACGGAATCGAACGGCGACGTCGCGGCTACTACAAAAGCTTCGCAAAATTACCAGGATCAGCGCCTGACCACGTTCGGTTTGTGGCCAGTTGCTTTCAGCCAAGTTACAAACGCGGGCCAATACCAGGACACACTCAACTACGTCACCTTTGTGAACTCCAACCAGTCGGCAAACCAACACTACAGCGCCGCGGATTCGAGCGGATATTTCTATTTCTGCGATGTGCAGGACGCCAACAACGAGCTCACCAAATTCAGCCCGACCTGTGCAAAGTAGAGAGGCTGGAGCTGAATGAAGATGGTTCGGGCCGCTTATCGGCGGCCCTTTTTAATTTCCTTCTGGAGGTCTTGGGGAGATGACTTTCTCGACAGCCCATCCATGTCATCTTTGTTGGTTTCGCCACAATACTCGGCATGCCGCGCTCCCTGCACAACTGCAGTTTCCCTCGGCACTCAGACGGACCCCAAAGCGACCGGAGGTATTACGATTTACGACGATTCGACGCCAAGACCAACAAGCGCCCGGAGTGGATAGTCCGAAGGGGAAATATCGCGCCCGATGCGAATCAAGTGTTGTGTGGAGAAACCTCTGCCGTATGCAGAGTACGCCGCGAAACTCTGACTGTTGACACGACCAACGCATCAGCACCATGTCGCCAAACATATTCAATGCCAGAGACTGAGAGTAGCCGGCATCCGCGAGAATGAGTATGTTCGGAGCCACAGGCAGACGGTTCAAGGACTCGCACTGCACTTAATGTAGGCTGCTTGCGGCTGTTCGGGCTCCAGCTGAGCGCCCTGATTGCGAGTATCCAGCTTGTTGAATTTCCTCCGAAGCTTGTCCCGCTCAGACTTCAGGACGTGCACGACGTTCATTTCTTTCTCCGCATTTGAGTTTGACGAAATGGACGAAGTGCCGTAGCCGAATGTGCCCATCTGTCAGAGTCCTTTCTTGAAACGAAGCACGCTTCGCCGAAACGTTCGTAGCGGCGGCAAGAAACGAAGACCACTTCGCCGTCCCTCGCGCAATCGCAACCACTTAGAGTTGGCAGTAGTCGTGCATAAGGATCATGTGTTGCAGGTGGCCGTGCAAACCGACGTGCTGCCAGCCAGGAGAGGAGGACGACATGCACGACGTGGATCGCACCCAACTGGAGTACAGCTCAGAAGTCTCCGAGTACGGTGAGTTACCCGAATATTCGGAGTTTGCCCCATCCGGCACAGTTCTTGAAGCTATCACCGGCGAGTGGGAGGGTAATTGGGAAACAGGCTATGAGTACGGCGGAGGTTCCATGGGAGAACTCATGGAAGACGAACTGGCTTCTGAGTTTCTTGAAATCAGTAACGATCAGGAACTCGATCATTTCCTTGGCAGCCTTATCAGTAAGGCCGCGAAAGGGATCGGCAAGTTTGTTGCTTCGCCTGCCGGTAAGGCTCTGGGCGGGATACTGAAGCAGGTGGCGAAGAAAGCATTGCCAATCGCGGGAGGCGCGCTCGGTACCTTCATCGGTGGACCTGCCGGTGCGGCGCTCGGCGGGAAGCTGGCTTCCATGGCAGGTGACGCATTTGGACTAGAAGCGGAAGGGCTGAGTGGCGAAGACCACGATTTCGAAGTTGCCAAACGCTATGTTCGACTAGCGCATGATGCTGCCCGAAGAATGGCTGCTGCCCCACCGACGGCTAATCCGCATGCCGTGGCGAAAGCCGCCGTCGTCGAAGCGGCGAAAAAGCACGCCCCTGGCCTGCTGACGCCCGCAGCTGCCGTGCCGGGTGCGGCGCACGCCGGTCCTGTGCGACACCTTGGTGGCTCCCCCGACCCGACTCTCGGTCAGCAGCCATGTGTTAACTGCGGCGGGGGACAGGGTCATCGGGGTCGCCAGGGCAGATGGATTCGGCGCGGCCGGCACATCGTCCTGCTCGGAGTGTGAAGAGCCATGAACATTCACGGGCGCGCTATGTGGTTTTTCGAACAGGAGGCACGGTCACTGATTGTGCGCATTTCGCGCCTGCGGCCTTTTGCACTGCTCACGCCGATGGTTCCAGCGGCCACGGTTCCTCCTGCGGCGCAGGCCGCGATCGAAAACCACCTGATCGATGCACGGCGCAATTTGCGGGCGAATATTGTTGAGTTTCTTCGATGGTTGCTTGGGGACGGCCGGTACGCGACCCCGGCCGAAGCGCAAAGCCGGATTGTTTTCCTGAGATTGAGGTTCAATGCCGTGATCGCACAGTTCTACATCTTCGCGGACGTTCTGACGCAACGCAGTGAACACGGCACGGGCGTGTGGATCGCAGGACTGGACGATTTCGCGGCAGACGCGCTTTCTCTGCCCGGGGGCTATTACCAAGCTCCGCCTGTGATCTGCTACGTCGATCGCGGTCATGGCGGGGCGATACGCCGAGCGAGAACCAGGCTGCCGGGTGGTGATCGCAACCCAGTCGCGGTCATTCGCATTCCGCATGAGCGACTGATCGGCAGCGGCATCGCATCTTCGCTGGTTCACGAAACCGGCCATCAAGCGGCGCAGTTGCTTAACCTGATCAATCCCCTTCGCGCCGTCATCCACGAACGGCAGAAGGCAAACGGCGCATCCGCGCTCGCCTGGGGACTGTGGGAACGATGGATCTCGGAGATCGTCGCCGACTTCTGGGGCGTGGCCAAGGTGGGAGTCGCCTCTACACTCGGATTGATGAGTCTGGTGAGCCTCCCCAAACCTTTCGTTTTCCGAGTCGACTTACACGACCCGCACCCAACCCCGTGGATCCGGGTGAAGCTGAGCTGTGCAATCGGAGACGCGCTCTATCCCTCTCCGCAGTGGCAGGCGTTAGCAGAACTTTGGGAGTCTTTTTATCCGCTGGCGGAAGCAAGCGCGGAAGCCCGGGCAACGATTGCCATGTTGCAGAACACTCTCTCTGATTTCGTCGCGATGTTGGCGAACTATCGTCCTCGGATGTTACGTGGCAAGTCCCTTAAAGAAGTAATGCCTCTGCAAGAGCGCCAGCCTTGGCGACTGGCTTCGCTTTACGACGCTTGGAAGGGATCTTTCGCACGAATGCGGGTGGCGCCACCGTCGCTGGTATTCGCAGTCATCGGTCAGGCTAAAGCGGACAGAAAGATCTCTCCCGAAGTAGAGGGCAGCTTGTTGGCCGACCTGTTGAGCTACTGGGCGCTGCGCAGCGCTCTCGACACTTCCACAATTTGTGCAACCCAGCCGCGCGTAAGGCTCGAGCAACCGCCGGCGCTCGGTCGCGGGTTGACCATGACTTTGCAGTAAGGAGGAATGAAATGGCGGCAGATAAGAAGACGAAGAAATCGACCAGGATCGCCGAAGAGCCGATCAAGACGGATCTGGATTCGCTTGAGAGCGAAGCGGATCAGCTTGAGGAAGAGGTCGAGCTGGCAGAAGCGATGCAAGTGAACAGTGCTTCGTCCGAAAGTGTATCGGGCAAGGCCAGCGCGAACAAAGAGCGCCCGGTGGACACCGACGGCAGTAGCGAGACTGCTGCGAACGTCTCGGGCGGTAACCCACCCGTCGCCTCTTCGGCGGCAGATCAGCCCATTTCCGTCGCAATGATGCGCACGGCGGAGCCTCCCACCAATGACGAGGCATTGTGGGTGGTCATTCGAGAGAGCACGGATGCGTTGTCATTTCAAAACTATGTTAACTACATTGATAATGTCATGTGCTGTCCGGGGAGACTCGAGGGAGCCTGCAAGCCGTCACCGAGGATTACTGACTTCGTCGCCGAACAGAAGGAATGCGACTTGCCTCCGATCACCCAGCGACGAGTGCTCCCATTCCCCAACATGGACGCATACCGCATCCTTAAAGTCGCCACGGAATGTTTCCTGATGTTGAACTGTGGAGTCTATCTAAGTCCCGACAAGCTTTTTACACTGCTTGGGGACCCAAGCATCGCAGCTGACGAAGCGTCTCGCCTGAACCTTACTCAGGCCGAGCTGCCCGGAAAGGTTAAGGGTTGGTGGGGCCTCTATCTCCAGCCTGCAGATAAACACGACCCGAAGGTTATGGTGCTCCCTTATTTGGAGTTAGTCCGCGCCCGTCTGCCGGAACTGCCAATCAAAGACCGCGGCTGGGGCCTCTCCTGCTATGGCATCTTGCGGCAAAAACTCGTGCATCCTTGTCTCATCGAGCTGATCTGGTCGTACTGGATGGAAGAGGGGATGCTCGTGCAGGCCCTCAACGCAATCAGTCGCCGTTTCCAGAATTTGCGCGGGGCTGGCGGTAACGATCCTCTTTCGCGGCTCGACCTGGATCCTTTGCGCGCTTTGAACAGCATATTCTGGGGCTACGTTCAGGATGAACAACACCGGCTGACTGTTTTGCGTCGCGCTTACGAGTACAGCCACGAATATGGTCTTGCGCTGGAAGGCAAGGCAGTGCGCGACCTCCGGCCCTCCGACAACCGGTCGAAGTTCCTGGAAGCTTTCCATAACTTGCTCTACCTGTGCTCGATCTTCTTCAAAGAGGACGATGACACGACTGTTGTGGCGGACGGTTTCCCGGTACTGAACGCGCTGAGGGAAATCCACTACATCCTCGCCGCTGGCGCTTCCAATCAATTCGGTGATCTGCCGGCCACAGCTCGCCAGGAGATGCTCATGCAGCAGTGGCTGCTGGCCAGGCCGGAAATGCGTGAATTCCTCGGCGGCAAGATCATGGTGCCCTATCCGGAGGATTGGATGGACCGCGTCGACTCCGTGAAACACATGAAAGGATGGACCGACGTCAGCGTCATCTACTTCCGCGATCTGGCTGTCTACGGCGAGCAGATTGTTCTCTCCATTCGCTATGGCGCATGGAGTGTCACGAATAGTCCGACACAAGCTGCCAATTGGGCCCGTTATTGGCGCCCGGAGATCCAGGCGTATATACACGCCTACCGCGCCGCGACCGGGGTTGATTTGACCATGGAGCCGGTAAACGCGACTCTGCCTTCGGTCTTGCTGTTGAAACGTCTGGCCGCGCAGCGGCCAGCTCTTACTCGTTAGACAGCGAGAACGCATGCTCGATTTCGCCTCGGCGTTGTACTTGGGGCTGCGGCATCCTAGTTGGTCGCTCAGGCCCTGGAACGAGTTCACTATGGGGAAGCCGGCAGCATTGCGCTCCCCGGCGGGCGCAAACACTGCGGCCCAGCAATTGGCGCAGCTTCAGGGATGCGAAGCCGCCACGCTGGGCACATCAACCTTGCATCTGTTCTGGGACCTTTTTGGTCTCCTGGCGCAAGGACGGGTCACGATGTTCGTGGATGCCGGAACATACCCGATTGCGCGCTGGGGCGTAGAACGGGCTGCAGGACTCGGCGTGCCAACCACAACCTTTGCTCACCATGATGCAGATGCGTTGTGGCGACAACTCAATCATAGTCCGGCGAGCCGGGGCAGGCCGGTCGTTGTTACTGACGGCTTTTGCCCGGGTTGCGGGAGCCCTGCTCCACTGGCCGCGTACCTGCAGTATGTCCGGGTTTTCGGTGGTTCATTGGTGCTGGACGACACGCAAGCGCTCGGAATTTTCGGCAGGGCGCCGGAGCGCGCGGTTCCCTATGGAATAGGAGGAGGTGGAATGCTCCCCTGGAGCAACATTCACGGCCCCGACGTGCTGGTCGTCAGTTCGTTGGCGAAGGCTTTCGGTGTGCCGATTGCCGTTTTGGCTGGCAGCCGTTCTGTGATACGCGAGTTCGAAAACAAGAGCAAAACCAGGATGCACTGTAGCCCTCCTTCGATCGCCACAATCCACGCGCTGGAACGCGCGCTGGACATTAACTCCCGCTTTGGCGATCGACTGCGGCTGCGCTTGCTGAACTTGATCAGGCGATTCCGTCAAGGAATGGCAGCCGCGGGGTTCCGATTCATCGGAGATCTTTTTCCGGTGCAGACTCTGATAGCGTCTGAAAACACCGACGTCATTGCGCTGTATAGAGAGCTCTTGGCCACTCAGGTATCCGCCGTGTTGCGCTCCGGCGGACGCACTCGAGTGGGCTTGCTCAGCTTTCTGATCACGGCGAAACACACCTCCGACGATGTTGATCGAGCAACACAAGCACTTGTTGCGGCCAGCGACACAGTCAGCCGATTGAATGATTCTGGAGTCAGCTATGCACAACCCTATCTTTTTGCCCGAACCTTTTGAATACGAGTTTGAAGGATCTAATACGGCTCCGCCCGCTGCGCAGCCGATCTTCGATAGTTTCTGGCAGCCGACCATCTCGATGTGGGTTGCCGATGGCGAGCGCGATGAAAAACTTACAGACGGTTCACGAAGATGTAGTTAAGGCAATTGACCGTCTGGGAGCGTGGGCTGATACCGGAATTGGAGGAAGTTCTTCGATGCCCAAAGCCTACGTTGCTCTCAAAGACTGGATCGCGGCGAGACAGAGCGACCCGAAAAGTGTCTATAGCTGTCTGTGACTTTGCAGACCAGCGATTTCGGAAGAAATCTACAGAATTATCAGTGAGCATGGCTCAACCGGAGCAAGGAGAAGTCCATCATGGCCCAATCGATGTTCTATCCAATAACCGTTGGCGCCGGCGGGCGTAAACAGAATTCGGCACTGTCGGGACGATGGTATCGCCAGGGTGACCAGATTGTCGTAGACCTGAACCTGGACGCTTCTTCCGAATTGAGTGAGGAAGAGTTGGGTGAAGCCGCGGATGACGGTACCGCGATTCAGCGGGCAGTGCAACAGGGGAATCGCGACGAAAATCAACTGACCGATATGATTTTCAATGCCCGCCATCCGGAGCGCCATGGCCGCCGTCTGCAGCCCGGGGAGCAACAGTTGGTGCAAGAGTGGCTGAATATCCGTGACAGCCTGGTCAGGCCCGCTCTGCACAAGGTGTCAGCTTCCGGCGCCGCCGCGGCCCAACAGGCGCAAATCGCGGCGCAGCTTGCTTCCACCACTTCCGGTGTCGAAGCTGCAGGTAACACGACGGGAATTATCCATTGCATTCAAGGGTTGACGGATCAGGGTCGAGCGATCACTTTTGTGCAGCGATACCTGCGCGATCTCACGCGTGCAGAAGCCATTGCTCTGTCCAATGGCGGATTCCACATTGTCAGTTGCTTTGAGGAAAATGCGGCGGACCCACCCATCACGCACTTCACACGTGCGCGGGGCCAACGTGATGGAAGGCGCGCCTTCACCCAGGCGCAGGCGCTGGGGCAGCCTGCTGGCACGCCAATCTATTTTGCTATCGACACTGATCCCAACAATGGCCAGCGCCATTTTGTAGAGGAATATCTTGAAGGCATTCGGGATGGATTCAATCAGTATCTGGCCGACATGCAGGCGCAACACAAGCCCGCGGTGAACTATCAGATCGGGGTATATGGAAGCGGGTGCGTGCTCGATTGGTGTCAGGCACAAGGAATCGCCACATGGTTTTGGCAGGCGTTTGCTCCCGGTTGGTGTGGGAACAATCACGTCTGGCCAGGCACAAACATCCGGACTTCGGGCCGCGATATCCCCCCGCGCTGCGGCTGGCGACTTGGACATCTGGAAGGTTGGGGTAACGAGGGTGGTTGGACGTTGGCGGCTCCGGTACAACCCGAGGTCAGCTTCGCACAGAGGTCGCTCTGGTCGTAGCCTTGAAGCAACTCGCTGAAGAACTGGCGAGCTTCAACCATGACAACCGGCCGGGATTAGAGTCTCGCGCTACTAAGGTGTCGCCCTGACCAAATCATTCGCTCGGAGATTCACCAATGATCATCGACAGCCACTGTCACGCAGGGAAAGGAGATGGGCTCATGGGCCCGTGGGATACCGCCGCGCCTCTGGACAAGTATCTTAGGCGCGCCGCTACAGCAGGTATCAATCGCACGGTTTTGTTTTCGGCATTCAATTCCGACTACATGGTAGCGAATCGTGCAGTCGCAAATATCGTTGCCAGTCGTCCGGAGCAGTTTTACGGGTTTGCCTTCGTGCATCCTCAGCGCGATAGTGGACGAGTGTTCGGCATGGTGAAGGAAACTGTGCAACGTTATGGGTTTCGCGGTATTAAGGTTCACCGCCATGATGGACGAATAACTCGAGAAATTTGCGAGGTTGCGCGAGCCTTCAATATCCCGGTGCTATATGACGTAATGGGCGAGGTCTCGGTTGTGGAGCTGATTGCCCATGAGTACCCTGACGTGAACTTTATTATTCCCCATCTTGGGAGCTTTGCCGACGATTGGCGCGCGCAACTGGCGCTCATTGATCATCTCGTACGTCACCCGAATGTCTACACCGACACAGCCGGAATTCGAAGATTCGATCTTTTGCAGCAAGCGGTCCGACGTGCAGGAGCGAAAAAGATTCTGTTTGGGTCGGACGGGCCGTGGCTGCATCCGGGTGTCGAATTGGCGAAGGTTCGGCTTTTGGGATTGCCGGCGTATGAAGAGGAACTTGTTCTCAGTCGTAACTTTCTTCGGCTTACAGCCGGCGCGCGCATTGAGCCGACCGCCTTCACGGTATCCCTCCGTGCCTCGTGGACGGAGCCGGAATTACAGGATCCATGGAGTGACAAGAACGTGCCGGCAGCTTGACCTTAGGTTTTCCGAATACCTCGCAACGGTGAGATCGGGCGCGAACGCTGTGCGGAGATCAGCTCGCGAGTTGATTCTTGGCCGCGCGGCGCAGTTGCAAAGCACGATCAGTAACTCCCAGCCGCTCCGCGGCGCGCTGGAGATTTCCGCCTGCATCTGAAATTGCCAGGTCCACCGCGATCCGCTCGGCAACCGATCCGATCTCTTTTAGTCCGACCCCCTTTGCCAAAGCTCGCCGGATTGCGTCCTCAAAGTGGCGATCACACCAGTGATTTTCATTCGACGGAAGCTGCGGCCGCTTATCTTCCGGGACATCGCCAACCGTTATTGGGCCGCTTCCCACGTGACAATTCGCTAGACGGGTCACCATCTGCTTTAGCTCGCGTACATTGCCGGGATACTCACGTCCGCAGAGTAAATCTCGCACTTCATCGCTGAGCCTGGGTGGATCGGACTTCAACGAATGCTGACGAAGGAAGTGACATATTAGCGGCAGGATATCTTGCGGCCTTTCTCTTAGGGGCGGAACTTCGATAATGCAAGCTGCGACCCGGTAATACAGATCAGAGCGAAAATTCCCGGCCGCCAACGCAGCGCTGAAGTCGCGGTTCGTTGCACACACCAGCCGAAAATTGGTCTTCAGCCACTCATTGCCTCCCACGCGCTTATAAACGTGCTCCTGGATGACTCGCAGGAGTTGGGCTTGAAGCCCGAGGGGCAGGTCTCCGAGTTCGTCCAGGAATAGCGTGCCG
>Ga0335072_10003914_pt1 | contig 22259 bp, 16 predicted proteins | sample Lox_Sample_21_FD_206725 | JGI IMG/M metagenome (GOLD analysis project Ga0335072, IMG submission 206725) | Soil microbial communities from Loxahatchee National Wildlife Refuge, Florida, United States - Lox_Sample_2.1 | ecosystem: Environmental > Terrestrial > Soil > Wetlands | place: USA...
GGCACGAGCTCGCGGATCCGCAACTTCCTCGGTTTCCCCGCGGGCATTAGCGGGGACGAGCTCGCCGAGCGGGCGTTCCAGCAGGCGTGGATGTTCGGCGCGGAGTTCGTCTTCATCAACGGGGCAGCCGGGCTAGCCGCGCAGGGAGACGAGCTGGTCGTCACGCTAGCGGAAGGGGATCGAGTGACCGCCGGGGCGGTGGTGCTGGCCACCGGCGTCACCTACCGGCAGCTGGACACCCCGGGCGTTGCCGACCTGATCGGTGCGGGAGTGTTCTACGGCTCGCCCGTCTCCGAAGCGCCCGCATTGAAGGACCGGGACATCTTCATCGTCGGCGCGGGTAACTCTGCCGGGCAGGCGGCCATCTATTTCGCAAAGTCAGCACGCAGCGTCACCTTGCTGGTCCGGCGCGACACGCTGGCCACGAGCATGTCCGACTACCTGATCAAAGAACTCGAAAGCACCGCCCGGGTACAGGTCCGGCTGCACGCCGAGGTCGCCGAAGCGCGCGGCCGCCACCGGCTCAGCCAGCTGGTGCTTCGTGACTGCCGTACCAGGCAGCAGCAGCTCATGCCGGCGGCAGCGCTGTTCGTCATGATCGGCGCTGTCCCGCACACCGACTGGCTGCCCGGTTCAATTGCCCGCGACCGGCACGGGTTCATCCTGACAGGCCGCGATCTGCCAGTCAGGGACTCATCAGGCGGCAACCGCCGCCCGCCGGCCCCGTTCGAAACCAGCCTGCCCGGCGTATTCGCGGTCGGCGACGTGCGGGCGGGCTCGGTGAAACGGGTCGCCTCCGCGGTCGGGGAGGGCTCTGTGGTCATCTCCCAGGTCCATCTGCACCTCGAGCGTGAAGCCACCAAGGCTGCCGGCTAGCAACCTGTCGCTGCTGCTACTCCCTTCGGGTTGCCCGGCCGGCGCAGCCGGCCGACTGCTCGCGCTACTCTCCGGTGGGATGTGGGAGGGCAGTGGCTCGAGCCGGATCTGCGGCAAGTTCAGCTACCGCCAGGGGCTGGCCGCGCGCCAGTTCTCGTCGGCACTGCCGGCTCCCCAGGACTCCAGGCGCTATCCGCCGCCCGTAGTCGGGATCGGGACTGGTGAGGCCTGCGTAGTAGGCCGTCGCAGCCATGCTGGCCGAGGCGTGCTGCGCTGGTCGATCCAGGCCGCCACCCCGGCGTCTTCCAGGACCTCCATCGCCCGCTGGTTCAGGACGCGTGCCTTGGGCAGGTCGGAGGTATGCGGCCGGGCGTTGACCAGTGGGTGCCGGACGCCTGCGCGGGCGAGCAGCATGCAGGCGCTGAGCCCGGCCCCGCCGCCGCCGCCAGTGATCAGGACCGGTACGTCCTCATCGGCCTTTGCCGGAGGCTGCATGGGTTTGCTCTCGTTCGTCAGCGAGTCAGGGCTACGGCCAGGTAGGCAACCGTGATGACGACGGCAGTCAGTGCGGGTGCCATCGCCGCGATGTTGTCCTGAGCCTTGCGATGGGCGACCAGGGCGGCGAGCAGCAGGAGCGCCATCCCGAATGCGGCAGCCACGCCGAGCGCGTGGATCCGCAGGCCCGCCAGCACCCCGATGGCGGCGGCCAGCTCGGGCACGCTGATCAGCCGGTAGCGGTTCCAGGGGATCCCGAAGTGCGTCGCTGACGCCTGCACACCCGGGGCGCCTGCCAACTTCGCTCCTGCCGGACCCAGACAGGCAAGGGCCAGGAGCAGGGACAGTGCTAGGAACATAGCGGACTCCAGGGTTCAGCGGCCGGGGAGATGGCCGGGTCGGGACGAGCCACAGACGCGGCATCCGGATTATGAGGGCTGGTCTGCGGCCGGATCGGCCACGGCACCTCCGGAAGTCTGCAGCCGGAGGCAACGCCAGCGATCACGCGATCCGGCCGGACGAGGACTGACAGGCCGTGATCGGCGATAAGCGCGCGCATCAGGCCGACCAGATCGCCCGCGGCCAGGCGGATGTCGGTCCACCGGGCGCCGCAGACGCGAATCGGCGCTGCGCGGAGTGGTGCGGAGTTGTCATCCGGTACGGATCCCAGGCGGACGCGCAGCAGCGACAGGCCGTAGCGGTCGCAGAAGCCGACCAGCAGCTGATCGGGTTCGCGGGCGGTCAGCACGGCGGTACGGCCGGCCAGGACGGCGTCCAGCCGGACCGGTTCCGCCGCGGTTACGCCGACCAGCGGGTTAGGGATGAGGCTGCCTGCGCGGATCCCCCGCGTTCCTGGGCGCCCGGTGCCGGGCTGCAGCGCCCCAGCCTTCAGCCGCGGTGTCGCCGTGGACGCGATGGCCTCGCGCAGCGGCGCGACGCGGACGGCGGCGGCGAGCGCCGCCCGGCGGACGGCGGCCGCCCGGTCCTGGCCGCCGGTCATCGCCCAGCCGATCATGACAGCTTTTTTCACCATCGCCTGCGCGTGCGGACGGCGCTCGGCCTGGTAGCTGTCCAGCAGGTCAGCCCCGGCCTTGCCGGTCAGCACGTGCGCGATCTTCCAGCTCAGGTTGTCCGCATCCCGCAGCCCGGCGGCCAGACCCTGGCCGATGAACGGCGGGGTGAGATGCGCGGCATCGCCGAGGAGGAAGACTCGCCCGGACCGGAAGGCCGAGGCCAGCCGGGCGCGGAAGGTGTAGGCGGTGCTGCGGATGATCTCCATCCCGGCCAGGTCATCGCGCTGCGTCCACGGCCGCAGCAGCCTGCCGAGGGCCTGCTCGGTGATCAGGTCGTCCTCATCCTCACCGTCGCGCAGCTGGAACTCCCACCGATACATGTCGCCGGTGACCTGCATGAACGTGGCCGCTCTGGCGGGGTCGCAGATCTGCTCGACGCCGTCCCAGGCCGCCAGCCCGCCAGGGACCCGGATGTCGATGACAAGCCATCGCTCGGCGAAGCCGAGGTCCTCCATCACCAGGCCCGCCAGGTCCCGGATCGTGCTCCCGGCGCCGTCGCAGCCCAAGACAAGGCAGCCGGCCAACGCGCGTGTCTGGCCGCCAGGTCCGGTCCTGGCCGTGACGGTGACCGTCGGCCAGTCCGGCGGGCATGACGAAACGATGGTGCCGGCCGGGTCATCGAGCCCGATCACTTCAGCCCCTCGGCGCAGGGTGATCAGCGGGTGTGCGGCTACCCGGCCGAGCAGCAGTTGTTCCAGGTCCGGCTGGTGGAACATGTTGGCCTGCGGGACGCCATGCACGCCGGTCGCCGCCCGGCCGAATTCGGCCATGACCTGACGCCGGGCATCGAGCAGCCGAAGGCCGCTGCACGGCCGGGATCTGGCTAGGAATTCATCGCCAACGCCCGCTCGGTACAGAATCCGGGCTGCCTCGTCATCCAGGTGCACCGCGCGCGGCAGCGGATGGGGTTCGGCTTGCCGTTCCAGCATGATGACCGGGATTCCCGCGTCCGCGATCAGCAGCGCTGCCGTGGTGCCGGCCGGCCCGGCGCCTACCACGATGACCGGGCGGACCCGCTGCCTGGCCGGCCAGGCAGCGGCTGGCCCGGTCACGGCGTCTTCCCGACAACGGTGCAACGCTGGGTGCCGAGATCGAACTCGCCGTCCGCGCTGGTGATGCTCGCCGTGACCACGTCGCCGTCGCGCAGGTAGCGCGGGTTGCCCGCCTGCCGGCGGAAGAACATCTCCCACTTGACCGAGCGTGGCAGCAGGCCGGCCAGCTTTTCCACGGCCTTCGGCGGCGCCTTCAGCGCGGTCCCGCCGGGGGTTCCGGTGAGCAGCAGGTCGCCGGGCGACAGCGGCTGGAACTTCGACAGCGCGGTCAGCGCCCGGGCCGGGGTGACGATCATGTCCGCGGCCAGGGCGTCCTGGCGGACCTCGCCGTTGACGCTGAGGGTGAGCCGCAGCGAGCCGAGCCTGGCCAGGTCCGCGGCGCCTGCCAGGGCCAGCCACGGCCCGGCCGGGGTAAAGGTGGGATAGGACTTGGCCTCGTAGAACTGAGTCTTGGTGAGCTGGATCTGCCGGGCGCTGACGTCATTGGTGACCACGAGCGCCGCGACGTAGTGATGCAGCGTCTCTTGCGTCACGGTCGTGCCTACCGGCATATGCGCGCCGATGACCAGGCCGAGCTCGACCTCGTAGTCGAGGAAGGCGACGCCGCGCGGGCGGATGATGTCCCCTGCCGGGCACGTCAGGGAGTGCGAGGACTTCCGGAAGAAGACTGGCGGGATTTTGTCCGGGTCGAATCCGGACTCGACCGCGTGCGACCGGTAGTTCACCGCCTGGGCGACAACCCGGGCTGGGGCGGTGACGGGGCTCAGCAGGTCCAGCGAGCCGGCGGGCACCGCCGCCTCCGCAGCGGCCTCGCCGGCGGCAGTGAGGGCCGCGTCCAGCGCGATCCGGTCGGCCAGCAACGCGCCTGTCGACGGCGCGCCCAGACCGAGCGGGACCAGGCCCGCCGGGGTGACCAGCCACCAGCTGTCACCAGTACGGGCCAGCCGGGCAGTCATGAGTTCATCGCCTTCACCAGGCCCCGCAATGACGCGAGGTCGATCTCGTTGCCCTTCTCCCGCAGCGCTCTGATCGCCGCAAGCACGGTGCCGGGCTCGCGGGCGCCGGTGAATTCGGCCGTCGCCCGCGGCCCCCACTGGGCCAGGCCGCTGACCGACAGCGGTGCCCACCCGGCCGGCTCGGCGCAGTCGAACACATCGCCGTCGGCGTAGTGCTCGAACATCAGCTTGTCCGGGTCGCGCCAGTAGTCGAAGATCTGGCTGCCCTGGAGGTGGCGGCCAATACCCCACGAGTGCCGGTAACCGCGATCGCGCAAGTACTGTCCGCTCGCGCCGACCTCGTCGAGATCGGTCAGCTGGTAAGCGGAGTGCACATAGCCGGTCTGCGGTGCCAGCAGCATCGCCAGGGTGTGATGGTCAGTCGGGACGCTTCCCTGGTCTGAGCGGATAAACGCCATCACCGGGCCGCGCTTGCGCTGGCCGTCCAGATGCAGGAAGTCGCTCACGATCAGACCGAGGGTTCCCAGGTACCAGTCCAGCGCCGCCCGGAACCGGGTGGTGCCGAGGACGACGTGCCCGAGCCGCTCGATCTCCGCGGGCCGGCGCTCAGGCCGCTGCGTGGCGTTCACGCGCGCGGTGCAGGCGCCGTAGTTCAGCGGGAGCGGGGCGCGCTGGGGCAGGGCAGGCAGCTCCGGGACGCCGTAGCTGACCTTCACCGGGAAACCGCTCGGGTCGGTCAGCTGCACAGCATGCCCGCCGCGGTGCGCGGTGACCATGCCGTCGGTACGGCCCGCCAGCCGGTCCAGGTCTGCGCGTTCAGCCGCCCGGAACGTCGGGCCGACAAAACGGGGCGTCTGCCCCCGCCGCACGACCAGACACGGCGCGGCGGCCTGGCGGCCCCGCAGCAGAAGCTCATCTGGCGACCGTTCGGCGACGGTGAACCCGAAATCGGTTAGGAAACGCTCGGCCTGGCCTAGGTCCGGCTTCTCGAACTCCAGCCAGGCCAGTCCAGCGACCTTCACCAGCGGGTCGCGCGCGCGACCCGAATGCTCGCCGGACACAGCGCCGGCCTCGCTATGCAGCGAACGATGCGGATCCTGATCCAGTCCGGGCCGGGCTGGCAAGCCGCCGCGGCTGTCCTGCGTGACCATGGCCGCCCCCTTTAAGCCTCACGCTACTGATGTATTCATCAGTTCTGACTGTCAGTCTCGGTTATGAGGACCGAATCGTCAAGAGGGACTCGGGAAGGCCAGCCAGTCACGCGACGCTGGCATGTGGCCTGCGGCACTGCTCTCACCGCACCTCGGCTCGCCTGTAAGCTGGCCGTGTCAGTTCTGTTATCGATCGTCAGGACTGACGTACGGACGCGGACGCGACTCGCGACTGTCACGCTTGCAGAGGCGGCCTTAGTTGTGCGGGCCTGGTACAGGAGGAGGGCAGCGATGGCGGCGGAGGCCGAGCCCGAGACGCCCCGGACAACGCGGCTCGACCGGCGGAAGGCGCGAACGAGGCAGGCTCTGATCGACGCCGCGATTCGGCTGATCGCCGACGGACGAGGAGACCGGGCCAGCATCCAGGAGATCACCGACGCCGCCGACATCGGGTTCGGCTCCTTCTACAATCACTTCGACAGCAAGGACGAGCTGTTCGCGACAGCCTCAGGCGAGGTGCTCGAGCGCTGGGGCCAGATGATCGACCGGGCCTGTGCCGGCATCGCCGACCCGGCCGAGGTATTCGCCGTCTCGTTCCGCATTTCCGGCAGGCTCGGATGGACGCACCCCCTCATGGCCCGCTTCCTCACTGGGGCCGGACTGGGTGTCCTGCACTCATCCACCGGCCTGGCGCCCCGCGCCCTGCGCGACATCAGAGCAGCGCAGGAAGCCGGACGCTTCACCGGCCTCGACGCGGACGTGGCGCTCAGCGCGGTCGCCGGAGGCCTGCTCGGGCTGTTGCAGCTCTGCCAGGACCACCCGGAGCGGATGAACGAGCAGGTCGTCGACCAGCTCGCTGAAGCCACCCTGCGCCTCCTCGGCGTGCCCGCCGACCAGGCTGCCCAGGTCACCTCTCTGCCAATCCCGGACACCGACAGCTGGTAACCGGGCACCAGGCAGGCCCGTGATCGCAGCGGTGGCGACGGGCTGCCGGGGTGCCGCGGTCCGTCCGGCCCTAAGCGGATTCGCAGCCCGCGGCCAGCGCCGCCTGTCCTTCCTCATGCGCGCGTCTGGCCACACAGACCGGCCGCTGACACGACGCCGGACTGGCATCGTCGTCGCCGTTTCGCCACTGGTGGCGTTCGCTTGTCGCGTTCCGCGCCGACGCGAGGCTCGCAGGCCGCTTACGCCACCTACCTTGAATCCAGCACTCGGGCCGGATGCTGCAACGCGGCCTGGCCAGGCGGCCCGCCGGGTGCCGAGCTTGGCTTCGCGGGTGGTGTCAGCACCGTCAGGATGCCCGTGATGACCAGTACCGCGGCAAGCGCGCAGATCTCCAGCCTGGTCACGAGCGCGGGACCGCCTGGCGCGGCCGGCCGGCGCAGCCACCTCCGGCCAGCCACCGCCAGTCCTGCCGCCACGCAGACGATCACGGCCTTGGCGATGAGGAACGCGCCGTAAGCGGTCGTCAGTAGCGAGTGCAGCGGCACTAGCACCAGGGCCGACACGATCCCGGTAATGATGACGAGCGCGAACAGCCACGCAGCCGCGGTGGCGTAGAGCCGGATTATGCCCTGAGCCGCAACTGGGTGGCCATGCCAGGCGATCGCGGCGCGCAGCGCGTAGGCGAGCATCCCGGCCCACAGGACGGCCGGCAACAGGTGGCAGTAAGTAACCAGCGCGCCCGCTACCGGGATGACGCCTTCGGGATGCGACCGGATTCCCTCGGCCAGCACCACCCCGGCCAGCAGCACTGCTCCCCAGCCCGGCCGGCGCAGCCACAGCACCAGTGCCGCGAGCGCGAACAGCACGGCCTCGATCGCCGCGATCTCGGCAGTGCCGCCCGATCGCAGTCCAGGCGGGGCCGGCTGGGCGAGGCCAGCCGCGAGGCCAGGGCCGGCCAGCGCCGTCACGACCAGCGCGCAACTTGCGGCCAGCCCGGCCAGCGCGCCGCGCAGCGCCCACGGCGGCGGCAGCGGACCGGGCCGGGGACCCTTGTACTGCCGCGCTAGTCCCCGGCCTGCTAGCCCGCCCAGCGCCAGTGCCAGGCCGGCGAACATCAGGCCGCGCTCTACGCCCGTCAGCCACAGCGCCGGGGTAGACAACGGCACGGCAGCCGCCGCGACGCCTGTCACTCGTACTTGCTTCGCGGCAACAAAACTCTCACCGGCCCGACAGTAGTTGCTGCCGCGTGCTTAGGGATCGTTTGCTGACGATATGCCGGAAGCTTTACCCGGCCGATACCGCCCAGCCCGCTGCGCCTAGTTCGCCGCGGCCGGCCAGGTCAGCGTGTGCGTCACTGCCGCGTGGCGTGGTCGCTTGCCGGTGTAGATCCACGTCATCCGGCTGAAGTAGCGGCCGCCGCCCTGCCACGGCCTGGCTCGCCACAGCACGATCAGGATCGGGTACTTGATGTACTTGCCACTCGCGCATGTTGGAGTGCAGCTGTTGACCTCCAGATCGCCCTTGCCGAAGGCCGTCGATCCCCAGCTCGTCCAGCTAACCTTGCCGATCCCCTCGTTGCTCGGCATGCACCCCGGCAGCGCAATGTTGGGGTGCGGCCGCACCTGTCCCTTGCCGCTGCACTGGTTGACCAGCACCACTCTGGCGGCTGCCGCCGACGCGGGCCCGGCAGAGGCCGGAGCAGCGGCCACGACAACGCCCGCCACTACTCCGGAAGCCGCCAGTACCGCGCCGGCCGCCATGATGCGCACTCGGGTAAACCTCACCGCAATCAACCCTTCCTGATGCCGCCGAAAGCACTCAGCTATCAAGATGCCATTGCGACCGGGCAGATACCGCTGGCTAACCGGTTACGGAAATGTGCCAGCGGCAGCGATTGCCGTTCCGGCGGGGGCGGGAGTGCGGGAGCGGGCGTAACCGTGGCCTGCAGGTATACCGCACTACGCGTCTCGGGCCTGCTAGACGTCCGGTACCGGCTCGTGTGCCAGCCCGCAGAGCGTTCCCGCTCGCGCCGGAACTGGGTAGCAGCCGCACGAGCGCCGAGTACCTGATCGCCGAGATGCTCGAACGTCAGCCGGAGAAAGTGCGGCAGCTGTGATCAGCCCTTCCCGAGCAGCGAGCGCAGCACGTACTGCATGATGCCGCCGTGCCGGTAGTACTCCGCCTCGCCTGGCGTGTCGATCCTGACGATGGCCCGGAACTCCTTGTCGCCGGCCCGGACAGTGACTTCACGGGGCGTGTCGCCGCTGTTCATCGCCTCGATGCCGGTGACCTCGAACACCTCGTGACCGGTCAGCCCGAGCGTGGCCGCGGTCTCGCCCGGCCGGAACTGCAGAGGCAGCACACCCATTCCGATCAGGTTGGACCGGTGGATCCGCTCGAACGACTCGACCAGCACCGCCCGGACGCCAAGCAGCGCCGTCCCCTTCGCCGCCCAGTCGCGCGACGAACCCGAGCCGTACTCCTTGCCGCCGAGCACCACGAGCGGCGTTCCCGCCTCGATGTACTGACGGGAGGCGTCGTAGATCGACATCTGCTCGCCAGATGGCAGGGCTATCGTCACGCCGCCCTCGGTGCCCGGCGCCAGCTGGTTGCGCAGCCGGATGTTGGCGAACGTGCCGCGGATCATCACCTCGTGGTTGCCGCGGCGGGAACCGTAGCTGTTGAAGTCCGAGCGCGGCACGCCGTGCTCGGTCAGGTACTTACCGGCCGGGCTGTCCGTTTTGATCGCGCCGGCTGGCGAGATGTGGTCAGTGGTCACGGAGTCGCCGAGCATCGCCAGCACCCGCGCGCCGTGAATGTCACTGACCTGGCCCGGCGTCGTTTCCATGCCCTCGAAGTACGGCGGGTGCCGCACGTAGGTGGACTCCGGATCCCAGGCGAAGGTTTCGCCCGGCGGAATGTCCAGGTCCTGCCAGCGCTCGTCGCCGGTGAACACGTCGGCGTAGTCGCGGGTGAACATCTCCGCGGCTACGGCAGTCTCCACGATGCGCTCGACTTCGGCTGGTGCAGGCCACAGGTCACGCAGGTACACCGCCTGGCCAGACGCGCCCGTTCCGATGGGTTCTGACGTGAGATCGATATCCATCGTGCCGGCGAGCGCGTAGGCGACGACCAGCGGCGGCGAAGCCAGGTAGTTCATCTTGACGTCCGGGTTGATCCGGCCTTCGAAGTTGCGGTTGCCGGAAAGCACCGAGACAACCGCGAGGTCGTTCTCGGCAACCGCCGCACTGATCGCCTCCGGCAGCGGCCCGGAATTGCCGATGCAGGTGGTGCAGCCGTAACCAACCAGGCTGAAGCCGAGCTTCTCCAGGTACGGCGTGAGGCCGGCCCGCTCGTAATAGTCCATGACGACCTTCGAGCCAGGCGCCAGCGTGGTCTTCACCCACGGCTTGCGCTCGAGCCCCGCCTCGACTGCTTTCTTCGCCAGCAGCGCCGCCCCGACCATCACCGACGGGTTGGAGGTGTTGGTGCACGACGTGATCGCCGCGATGACGACGGATCCGTGGTCAACCGACGTTGAGGTCCCATCGTCGAGCGTCACGGGAACGGGCTTTGACGGCCTTCTGCTTGCCGCGTGCGCGGGCGTGTCGGCCGGTCCGCTCTCGCCGCCGTTCTCACGGTCGGGGACGAACGGATCGGACGCCGGGAACGTGTCGGCGATCTCGTCATCGAGCTTGTCCAGCTTGACGAAACCGCCGAGCGACTCGCGGAACGCCGCCTTCGCGTCGCTGAGCGCCACCCGGTCCTGCGGCCGCTTCGGGCCGGCCAGGGACGGCACGACGGTGCCGAGCTCGAGCTCGAGCTCCTCGGAGTACCTGGCGTGCGCGCCCGGATCGTGCCACAGCCCCTGTTCCTTGGCGTAGGCCTCGACCAGCGCAACCTGCTCGGCAGGCCGGCCGGTGAGCCGCAGGTAGGCGAGAGTCTCGTCGTCGATCGGGAAGATCGCGCAGGTCGAGCCGAACTCCGGGCTCATGTTGCCGATGGTGGCCCGGTTTGCCACCGGGACCGCGGCGACCCCGTCGCCGTGGAACTCGACGAACTTGCCGACCACGCCATGCTTGCGCAGCAACTCGGTGATCGTCAGCACCAGGTCGGTCGCGGTGGCGCCAGAAGGCAGCTCGCCGGTCAGCCGGAAACCGACCACCTTCGGGATCAGCATCGACACCGGCTGGCCGAGCATTGCCGCCTCGGCCTCGATGCCGCCGACGCCCCAGCCGAGGATGCCGAGTCCGTTCTGCATGGTGGTGTGCGAGTCAGTGCCGACGCAGGTGTCGGGGTAGGCGGCCAGGCCGCTGCCGTCGGACGCCGCGGTCATGACCACCCGGGCCAGGTGCTCGATGTTGACCTGGTGCACGATTCCGGTGCCGGGCGGGACGACCTTGAACTGGCGGAGCGCGTCCTGGCCCCAGCGCAGGAACGCGAACCGCTCGCGGTTGCGCTGGAACTCAAGTTCCACGTTCCGGTCGAAGGCGTCCGGGCGGCCGAAGACGTCGGCGATGACCGAGTGGTCGATGACCAGCTCGGCCGGAACCAGCGGATTGATCTTCCCGGCGTCGCCGCCGAGCGCCCGCATCGCCTCGCGCATGGCCGCAAGGTCCACCACGGCCGGAACGCCGGTGAGATCTTGCATGATCACCCGGGCCGGACTGAACTGGATCTCGGTGTCGGGCTCTGCCGTCGGGTCCCATTGCGCCAGGGCAGTGACGTGCTCGCCGGTGACGTTCAGCCCGTCTTCGGTCCGCAGCAGATTCTCCAGGAGGATCTTGAGGCTGTACGGCAGGTCATTGGCGCCGTCCACCTTGTCCAGCCGGTGTATCTGATAGCTGGTCCCGCCGACGGCGAGATCGGCGCGGCTGCCGAAGCTGTTCCCGGTCATGGTGCTGGCCTCCGGATTCGGATTCTGCCGGTCCTGCGGACCCTGCCCTGCGTTGTGCCCTGCATGCATCTTGCCCTCCCCCTGGCCGGTTTTGCCCGCCGGCCCCGGCAGCCCGCTGATTCATTGCTGAGCGGGCACCAAGAGGCAAGTATCTCGATGTCAAGCTATTTGCGAGCCAGCCTAGTGAGCAACTATCTCGACGTCAAGCTAACTCCGTCTGCGCGGCGGCCTGGACCTCCACACCCTGTCGGCTTCCCGGCTTTTGACGTCCGCCTTGCGCGTTTTATCCCCGGCAAATCAGCAGGATGTGCTGCTGGTACGGCAGCTGCGGCTGACTCCGTTCGCTCAGGCGGGCAGGCTGTGGCGCAGCGCGAGGATCTGCGTCACCACCGTCCGGAAGGCAGCCCGGTTCAGAGTCCCGGTGTGATAGGCGTTTTCCAGGCCGCCGAGCGCCTGGGCGCCCTGTGCGACGCTGTCGGACCCGAGGATCAGATCCATGCCCGCTTTTGCCGCCAGCAGCGCCCGGTTGGCGGTCGAGCCGTAGGCTCGCAGCGCGCCGGCCCCGATCGCGTCGGTCATGGTTAGCCCCTGGTAGCCAAGCCTGTTGCGGAGCTGTCCCTGCACGATCGCGGACGACAGCCCGGCCGGGCGCTTCGAGCCAAGGTGCGGATACACCGCCCACGAGACCATCACGAGCTTGACGCCTGCCGCAATGGCGGCCTTGTACGGGTACTCGTCCCGGTTCTTGAGCGTCCCGGCTGACAGGTTGATAGTGACGGGCGCCACGTCTGTGTTCTGCTTGCTCGAAGCCGCGCCAAGTCCAGGGAAGTGCTTCACGGTCGCCGCCACGTTGCCGTTCTGCATCGCGCGGACGAACTTCGCGCCGAGCGCTGATACCACCGTCGGTCGCGTGCTGTACGAGCGCTGATACCGGTCATCGAAGTCGCCCGCGTGCCGGTAGACATCGAGCACCGGCGCCAGGTCAGCGTTCAGCCCGTAGCTGCGCAGGTTGGCCGCAGCGCCGGAGCCGGCCTTGCTGGCGGCGGTCTCGGCGGCGGACAGCGGCTTGATCGCGCCGATTTTCTTTTCCGACAACGTGGGCGCACCGGGGAGCCGCCGAACCTCACCGCCCTCCTGATCGGTCATCAGGAGCAGCGGGTAGCCGCGTGCCGGGTTGGTCTTGCTGGCGTTGGCCTTCTCTAGCTGGTGGACCGCCTGTGTGAATTGGGACCGGCTCGCGTAGTTGGCCGAGAAGAAGATGACTCCGCCGACCTCGCCGCGCCGGATCAACCGCAGCAGCCTGGCGGGCGGCGTCAAACCCGGGTAGCCATAGATCACGCGCTGACCAGCCAGTTGCGCCCGTGACATCTGGGCGACGGTGTTCACCTCGGCAGAGCTCAGCTCAGCCGGCAGCGAGATCGCGGCGATCGATCCGGGATCTGCGCTTGCCGTGGACAGGCTGGTTTCCCGGCCGTTCCCCAGCGCGGTGACGACAGCCACCGGGCTGGCGGCCACCGTCTGCGGCGCCGGGACGAGCGCGACTGTGACGACACCGATCGCGAGCGCGGCACTGGCAGCCACCGCGATGCTGCCGCCCCTCAAGGACAACATGGTTTACCTCCGTCAAGCCGCACGCCTGACCTTGCTACCTCCGTTGTCCCTGCGCGAGACATCCGGCGAACCTACGAAACCTATCCTGCTTGCCCTGGCACCGCGGTCCGCCGTCGCAAGATCACCCGGCCAGGGTCCGCGGCCTGCCGGCGGGCGCACCGTTAGCTTGCGGTATCCGCGGCATTCACCGGCTAGGCAGCCTCCCGTCAGCCGGGCGGCGCAGCATCTGCAGTGCAAAGCCGCCGATCGCGGCCAGACCCAGGGAAAGGCCTCCAGCATGCGGTTCACCTCTGCGCGCCGTGGAATCTCGTTCCTCAGCAGCCATTGCAGGCAAGCCCTGGTCGCGGGCTTCGGCGTGGCGGGCCTGATCGCTGCCGCGGCAGTAGCCGCGCCGGCTGCGGCTAGCCCGCTGCACGCCAGCGCTGCCGCCAAGCCGGCCGCGGCATCAGCGAACCGCCTCAGCCGCATCCGGCACGTCTGGATCATCGAGCTGGAGAACACGTCTTTCCAGACGGCGTTCAATCACCCGAAGTCCGATCCGGAACTCGCGAGGGTGCTGACCTCCCGTGGCGCGCTGCTGCGGAACTATTACGGCATCGGCCATGACAGCCTGGACAACTACATCGCCGAAATCTCGGGTCAGGCCCCGGACTTCCAGACCGGTCAGGACTGCGAGTACTTCAGCCGGTTCCTGCAGTTCGGCGGCGAAACCTTCGACAAGTGGACCAAGTACGGTCAGCTTTCCGGCGACGGCTGCGTGTACCCGAAATACGTCGGGAACATCGGGACGCAACTTACCGCCCGGCACCTCAGCTGGAAGTCGTACAACCAGCAGATGGGTGTCGACCCGGCCCGCGACGGCACCACGAAGACGGCACATGGCCCGGCGTGCGGTCATCCGAAACTCGGCGCGATCGACGAGACTGACATCACCGGGCCGGCCAATGACAGCTACGCCACCCGGCATAACCCGTTCGTCTACTTCGAGTCCATCATCCGCAACCAGGCTTACTGCGACGCGCACGTCGTGAGCCTCACCCCGCTGGCCCGTGACCTGAAGTCGGCCGCAACCACCCCGAACTACTCCTGGATTACGCCGGACACCTGCGCTGACGCCCACGACACTCCGCGCTGCCAGAACGGCGCGAAAGGCGGGCTGGTCCAGGCTGACAAGTTCCTTGCCACCTGGGTTCCGCGGATTATGAGATCGCCCGCATACCGCCAGAACGGGCTTATCGTCGTCACCTTCGACGAGTCGGGCAACGATGAGAACGCGGCCGCCTGCTGCGGCGAGAAGGACAGCCTCGGCTACGACGACCCGTCGCACCCGAACACCAACGAGCCTGGCTTGTTCGGGCCTGGCGGCGGCCGCGTCGGCGCAGTTCTGCTCTCGCCGTTCATCAAGCCCGGCACCGTCAGCACTGCGCCGTATAACCACTACTCCCTGCTCAAGACCGTGGAGCGGATCTTCGGGCTCAAGCTGATGGGCGACGCTAAGCAGCCGCAGGTGCACGCCTTCGGTGCGGACGTGTTTACCAGGGAGTAGAGCGCCAAGCTGCCAAACCGAAGCCGGTCGCCCGCGCCGCCAGGACTAGCGGCTCCTCATGGCCATCTGTGTGGCGGGTCTCATGCTTGCTCGGGATCCAGTCCGAGCGCGGACCGCCCGCCGTCGACCGGGAGGACGGCGCCGTTGATGAAGCTTGCCTCCGCCGACAGCAGATAGCTGACAGCCGCTGCGACTTCCTCGGGCCGGCCTACCCGGCCGAGCGGGTGGAGCGCACGCATCCGCTCTTCGGCTTGCGCCGCGGACCCTGGATCCTGGCTGGCCAGAAAGGTCAGGTAGCGCTGCGTGGCGATGGACCCGAGGGCGACGGCGTTCACCCGGATGCCGCTGGGGCCGTAATCGACGGCCAGCGCCCGGGTCAGGCCCTCGATCGCTGCCTTCGCGGTCGCGTACGGCAGGGCGCCACGGACCGCCCGCTGCGCCTGATGGGAGGAGACGTTGACGATCGCGCCGCTGGTCCCGGCTGAGAGGAACCGCCGGACTGCGGTCGCGCAGCCGGTTACCGCCAGGTTCAGATTCGCGGTGATGAGCTCGGCAACCTCCCGTGCGGGCGTGGCATGCAGCCAGGCGTCCTTGAATACGGCCGCATTGTTCACCCAGCCGGCCAGCTCGCCCGCGTCTGCGGCCAGGTCGGCCGCTCGCGCGGTCACCGCTTCGTCGGCGGCATCCCCGGCCAGCGAGATAACCCGCCGGCCGGCCGGATGAGACGAAGTCCAGGCCAGAGCGTCGTGGTCGCGGTCGAGTACCACCACCGAGCCGCCGTCGGCCAGCAGCCGGTCAGCGATCACCCGCCCGATGCCGCTGCCGCCTCCGGTCACGACGTATGAGGGATGCATGTCTGGCTACCTAACCACCCCTGATGCGCGACCGGGGCCGTTGCCTGTCCGGAGTCCGACCGTGCGCGCCGTGCCGGACTCGCGACCCGCACGCCCGAATCAGCGCGGAACTACATGCAGGCGGCGCTTGTGGCGCCGCGCGTACTTCGTCCGCCAGTCGGACGCTCGCGCGGTTAGTCTCTTGCGCGTGAAGGTAACAGCCGACGCGGCGCGCCGCTTTCTCTTAGCGCGGCACTTCCTCGCGCCCGCGCGGTCTCTGGCAGGAAGCCCCGAAGGCGTGATGCAGGTCTTTCGCAGGTTCGGGGCGATCCAGTTCGACCCGATCGCGGTCGCTGGCCGGAACCACGACCTTGTGCTGCACGCGCGCGTCGCCGCGTACGAGCCTGCCTGGTGCGACGCGCTGTACGAACGCCGTGAGATCTTCGAGGCGACTAACAAGGCGCTGTCGTTCGTCCCCACGAGCGAGTTCCCCTGGTTCCGTCATGTCATGGGCCGCAAGGGGCCCCGGTTCCACGGCGCAGCGCTCGCCGAGAACGCCGCGGTGGCCGAGCGCGTGCTCGAACGGATCCGCGCGGAAGGACCACTGTCCTCACTCGACTTCGAGCGAGAGGCTGGTCCGACGAAGGACTGGTTCGGGATGCCGGAGAACGCGGTGCGCGCCGTCCTCGAGGCATACACCGTCACGGGCGTGATCGGCCTCGCCCGGCGCAACGGCAATCTGCGGTATTACGACCTCCTCGAACGGCTGCTCCCCGCGAAGGTGCTCGCGCAGGACGTGCCGGAGCGGGAGCAGCTCCGGCACAAGCTACTGTCCCGCTACCGCGCCCACGGCCTGCTCGGCGCGGGCGGCGCCGGCGGCACGTTCGCGCGCATCGCAGCGCCGGCGCAGCGCAACGAGCTGCGGAAGGAGCTGCTCGAGCGCGGTGCGCTGGTGCCTGTCGACATCGAGGGCGTGCGCGGCCAGCGCCTCGTCCTCGCCGAGGAGGTCCCGCTGCTGCAAGCTCCGCCGGAACCGGCCCGCTCCGCCGCATTCATCGCCCCGTTCGACTCGCTGCTGTGGGACACCGCCCTCCTGTCGAGCCTCTTCGCATACGACTACGTCTGGGAGGGATTCTTCCCGTCGGCCAAGCGCCGGTGGGGCTATTACGTGCTCCCGATCGTCTTCGGCGACCGCTTCGTCGGCCGAATCGAACCGCGGATCGACCGGGACCGAGCCTGCGTGGAGGTGCTCAACATCTGGTGGCAGGACGACTTCGCGCCGCGTCACGCCAACGGGTTTGTCGAGGCGATGCGCGACGCGCTCGGCGCCTACTTGCGCTTCGCCGACGCCGACAGCCTGGAGTGGGCGCCCCACCTGATAGCGGAGAAGCAGCTCTTCCTCATCCGCCCCTGACCGGAGATGCATGAGGCGACGGGTCGGGGTTTGCCTGGCGCACCGCGCTCCCCGCACGCCGGCATCAACTCGGTCCTGCACACGACGCACCGGCAGAACTACCTGGTTCCGCCGCGTCGCCATCGCTCGTTCCCGCTGGCCGAGTTCCTGGTCTGAGCCGCTCATACGGCAATGAAGCTGGCCCATTCGTCTAGCACGGCCAGGGTCTGCGACGCGTCCAGGTGCGCCAGCGCGAGCAGGCAGCGATCCGCACCCGCATCGGCGAACGCCGCCAGCAGGCCCTTGTCCGCCGGCACGCCGAACACCGTCACCGGAATCCGGCCGCGGCCCGCGTCCACGGCCCGCTGCCGCAGAGCGGTGACCCGCCGCCGGAACTCGGCCATGTCGGCCAGCGGTCCGGACTGAGGCAGCCACTCATCGCCAAAGGCGAGCACCCGGTCCTCCGTGCCCGGCCCGTTCCCACCGACCAGCACCGGCGGGTGTGGTCGCTGCACTGGCTTGGGCCAGGACCACAACGGCCCGAAGTCGACGTACTCGCCGTGGTATTCAGCCTCTTCGGCGGTCCAGATCTCCCGCATGGCCCGGACCCGGTCAGCTAGCAGCGCCATCCGGCTGCGCGGATCGGTGCCGTGATTGGCCATCTCCTCCCGGTTCCAGCCCGCGCCGACCCCGAACAGAAACCGCCCGCCTGACAGCCGGTCCAGGCTCGCAACCTCCTTCGCCAGCGTGATGGGGTCGCGCTCGGTCACCAGGCACACCCCTGTGCCGAGCTTGATTCTGCTAGTGACCGCCGCCGCCGCGGACAGTGCTACGAACGGGTCGAAGGTGTCGGCGTAGGGCCGCACCGGCCTGCCGTCAGTCCGCGTGCTGCCGGCCGGTATGTGCGTGTGCTCGGCACAGAACAGCGAGTCGAATCCCCGTTCCTCGACGGCTCGCCCCAGCTCAGGCGGCGTCAGGCCAGCCGACCCGAGCATGAGCACAACGCCTAAGTCCATACCGGGAAAATGTACTCTGCTCCACCCGGCTCCCCAGCAGCACATGGCAGTCTGCTCCGCCCGCGCTCCGCGAGGAAGCAGCCCAACCCGATCCGGGACGCAGGCTACGCCAGGATCCGCCGTCGCTGCGGATCGTAGAACGGCGCGATCTGCAGCCGCGCGGTCAGCTCGCGGCCATCGCCGGCCCGCACCGTGAAGCCGCCCCCCGCGAGCCAGTCACCGGTCACCCCGTCCGGACTTGTCACCTGCGCGAGCGCCACCGGTCCGCCGACTGTATGGCCGTATGCCGCCGCTCGCACGTAGCCGACCCGCTCGCCGTCCCTCAGCACGGGCTCGTTGCCGAACAGGTCGGCGGCCGGGTCCGGCACGAGCAGGCCGACGACACGTTGCCGCAGCGGGCCCTCCGCACGTGCCTTGCGTAGTGCTTCGCGGCCGATGAATCCGCCCGGCTTGTCCCAGGCGATGGCGAAGCCCAAGCCTGCCTCAATCGGGTTGTCGGTGTTGTCGATGTCGACGCCGAAGTCGCGGTAGCCCTTCTCCAGCCGCAGGCTCGTCATCGCCGCCAGGCCCACCGGCCGCACTCCGAGGTCAGCGCCGACCGCCATCAGGTCGTCGTACACCCCGAGGCCGTACTCGGCCGGCACGTGCAACTCGAAGCCAAGCTCCCCCACGTAGGTGACGCGAACCGCAAGCGCGGGCGCGTACCCGACGTACATCTGCCGGCCCGAAAGATAGGGGAACGCCCGATCTGACAGGTCTGTGTCGGTCAGCCGGCTGATCAGCTCACGCGACCCGGGACCCTGCACCGACAGCAGCGTCGTCCCTGAGGTCACGTCGGTCACGGTGACGAACTCTCCGGGCCTGGTCTCCCTCCTGATCAGCGGCTCGATCCGCCGGTGGATGACATCACTGGCGACGACCATGAACTTCTCCGGCTCGAGCCAGGTGACAGTCACGTCGGCGATGATGCCGCCTGCGTCGTTCAGCCACTGCGTGTAGACGATCCGGCCGATCCCCGCGGTGACGTCGTTCGCCGACAGGCGGCTGAGCACAGCGGCCGCGTCCGGGCCCTGCACGATGAGCTTGGCCATCAGCGTCATATCAAGCACGCCAACGGATTCGCGGACGGCGTCATGCTCGCGTGCCACGATGTCGTGCGACGCCTGGCGGGCGAAGTCAAGCGTGGTCTCCGGGTGCTCGCCCGGAGCAGCGAACCACTCGGCGAACTCCCAGCCGGCGGACTGGCTGAAGTGCGCGCCCTGGCTGGCGAGCCGCTCATGCAGGACGGAGCGACGGATGTTGCGGCCAGTGGCCGGCTTCCAGGATGGCCAGACTGCATCTCCGAACAGCACGCCGAGTTGCTCAACCGTGCGTTCCCGGCGGAATTTTCGGGAGGATTCGTAGCCGGCGGTCCGGTCGATAGCTATGTGCGCGGTGTCGACGGGCGGCACGCCGTCGACGATCCACTGGGCGACGACGCTGCCGACGCCGCCACCGGACAAGATGCCCAGCGAGTTCAGGCCCGCTGCGACAAAGTAGCCATCCAGTTCCGGGGCCGGCCCGATGAGCGGCTTCACGTCAGCGGTAAACGACTCAGGACCGCAGAAGAACGTGCGCACGCCGGTCTCGGTCAGGCACGGGATCCGGGCCAGAGCCGGGCCGAGGTATGGCTCCAGCCGCTCCCAGTCGGGCGGTAGCTTGCCGAATGAGAAGTCGCGCGGAACGCCGTCCAGCGACCACGGAGCGCCCACCGGCTCGAACAGCCCCACCAGCATCCCGTCACCCTCGGGCCGGTAATAGCCGTAGTTATCCGGGTCTTCGATCACCGGCAGGTCGGGATCCATCCCCGGCACGGTGTCGGTCAGCAGGTAGTAGTGCTCGGCGGCTTGCAGCGGTACTGACACGCCCGCGAGCGCACCGAACTGGCGGGCCCACATCCCCGCCGAGTTGACGACGAGCTCGGTCTCGATCGGCCCTGCCTCGGTCAGCACGGCGGTAACCCGCTTGCCCGTCGTCTGCACGCCGGTGGCGGCGATGCCCTCGATGATGCGCACGCCGAGCTGGCGGGCACCCTTGGCGAGCGAGGTAGCCACGCCCACCGGGTCGGCCCGGCCTTCGTCAGCCACATAGAAACCAGTCAGCACGTCGTCGGTCCTCGCCAGCGGCCACATTGCCGCGATATCGGCGGCCGAGATCTCGATGTCGTCGACGCCGAACCCGTGCATCCAGCTCGCTTCGCGCCGCAGCGCTTCCTGTCGCTGCTTCGTGGTCGCCAGTGAGATATGGCCGACCGCGCGGAAGCCAGTGGAGTGGCCCGTCTCGGCTTCCAGCCGGGTGTACAGGTCGCGCGAGTACCGGCTGAAGAACAGCGAGGTCTCGTCCGTCATCCCGGCAGAGGTGATCAGGCCGGCCGCGTGCCAGGTAGTCCCGGCGGTCAGCGCGTGCTGCTCGAGCAGCACTACATCGGTCCAGCCCAGATGCGCGAGGTGGTAGGCGATGCTGCAACCGATCACGCCGCCGCCGACGATCACGACCTGCGCCCGGTCGGGTACCCCGGCGGGAGCGCGTCCGCCACCATCCGCTGTCAGGCTCGTGGCCCGGGGACCGCCGGCTCGCTCGCGGCTGTCTGATCGTTCAGTCATGACCTGATCGTAGACAGAACTGGCCGATCCTGACAGCCGCCGCCGGCGATTACTCCAGGCTCGGCGCACCTCGCGCCCGCCGTCTGGCCACTCACCCCAAAGCCGGGCCCCGGCCAGGTGTAGTGAGTCGGCCGCCACCGTGGAGGTACAGCCTGCATTTGCGCGGACCATGATGCTCGCGTTGAATACTCTGCGTGCTCGGTCCGTCGCACCCGGTTCTCAGTTGCTGATAGCTTCGATGCGGTGAGCATGCTGGATGGTCTGGCCAGCGCGCAGCTGAGGCAGCCTGCTGCGCTCCGGGCGGCAGCATGGGTAGTGGCTATCGCCGGGCCGGTGCTGCTGACCCTCGCGGCGCTGGCGCCACACTCGCCCCTGTTCCGGGGCGGATTTCAGTTCTCTGCGCTTGTGCTGGTCGTGGCGATAGCGGTCGTCGGCGGTATGCGGCCGGCTCTCACCGCACTGCTGCTGACCATGCTGGGGCAGGCTCTGTTCTTTGCGCCCGGCTTCATGACGATGATGAAGATGGGCGCTGGCCTGCTGCCCGGCGCGATCGCCCTGGCCGGCTTCGCGGTCGCTGGGGCGGCGGTCTCCAAGCTGACTGGCAAACTCGCTCATCTTGCCGCCGAGCAGGCCGCCTTCCAGCAGGTGGCAACACTGGTAGCGCAAGCCGTTCCGGAACACGAACTGTTCGCCGCAGCCGCCGAGGAGGCGGGCCGGCTGACCGGTGCCGATTATGTCCGTCTAGGGAGGTATCGGTCCGGCCAGCTCGTCGGTGTCGCTGCCTGGCGGCGAACGCCAGGGACTTTCGGTGCGGGCGGGCGGCTGCCGCTGCGCCGTGGCCTCGCCGGAGCAGTATCCAGGGCCAGTCCCTGGGCCGCATTGGAGGATCTTGTCGACGCGTGCGGACCGCTGGCACACGATGCCCGCGCCCATGGCGTCCGGTCGGCTGCTGTACATCCGATCAGGGTTGGCGGCCGCCCCTGGGGCGTGCTGCTCGCCGGCTCAACGATGAGACGGGCACCGCAAGCTTGCGCCAGAAGGTGCGGGGACTCGTTCGCGGACTTGCTAGGAGCGGCACTGTCAAATGCGGAGAATCTGGGCGCGCTGAAGGCGTCGCGTGCGCGCGTACTGGTCGCAGCGGACGAGGCCCGGCGGCAGATCGAACGGGACCTGCATGACGGCGCCCAGCAGCGCCTGGTGTCTCTCGCGCTCGCACTCCGGACCGCCCAGGCGGCAGTCCCGCCCATGTCCGGTCGGCTGGCCGAGGAACTGGCCAGCGTGGCTGACGGGCTGAGCAGCGTGCTGGACGACCTGCGCGAGCTGGCGCGCGGCATCCACCCCTCCGTGCTATCCGAAGGAGGCCTGGTCCCGGCGCTGAAGAACCTCGCCCGACGCAGCATCGTCCCGGTCCGACTTGACGCGCTGGCCGTGGCGCGGCTGCCGGAGCCGGTTGAGGTCGCCGCTTATTACGTGATCTGCGAAGCCCTGGCCAACGTGGCTAAGCACTCGAATGCGTCGCTGGTTCAGGTCGGGGCAGAGGTCGCCGGCGATGTCCTGCACCTTCGGGTCCGCGACGACGGTGACGGTGGCGCCGACCCCGCCAGGGGTTCAGGGCTGATGGGCCTGAAGGACCGGGTCGAGGCGCTCGGCGGGACGATCGCCATCTACAGCCCGGCCGGTGCCGGCACGCACTTGGTCGCGAATCTGCCGATTGCCGCCTGACCGGAAAGCCGGTCCGCGGTAGCGGGGCTTGCGGTTACAAGCCTGACTAAC
>Ga0335072_10003915_pt1 | contig 22258 bp, 20 predicted proteins | sample Lox_Sample_21_FD_206725 | JGI IMG/M metagenome (GOLD analysis project Ga0335072, IMG submission 206725) | Soil microbial communities from Loxahatchee National Wildlife Refuge, Florida, United States - Lox_Sample_2.1 | ecosystem: Environmental > Terrestrial > Soil > Wetlands | place: USA...
CACGCAGTGCAGGGGGGCGGTGTGCTGACCAGCGACACGCTGAAGGTCAAATACGGCAAGGACTTCAGCGACATGCAAGAGATGTACGCCGACGGGAATGTGAAGATCAGCCAGGGTACGCGCTACGCGACCAGTGACCACGCCGTACTGGACCAATCGGTCCATACGGTGACGCTGACCGGCAATCCAGTTGTGCATGATGGCAATGACCGCGTGGTGGGCCAAAAGATCGTGGTTAACCTGATTACAGGCAAAAGCGACGTTACCGGAGGCGCTAAAGCTTGGTTCTTCCCTCGCGACTCAAAAAGTCCGAATAATGAAAGTGCGGCGAACGGCTCTGCCGACTAGCCAGGTAAACCATGGCCCTTGAGATAAAAATCACCCAGAACGTCGGGCTGCGGCAGCAGCTCGTGATGACGCCGCAGCTGCAACAGGCGATCAAGATCCTGCAACTGTCGCTGCCTGAACTCGAAGCAGTCGTGCAAAGCGAACTTGACTCGAATCCGATGCTCGAACCGCTTGACCAGAGTGTGGCGGAAACGGCCGCTAATAGCGACGGTGATGGTATGGATGTCGCACCGCCCGACGGCGAGCCTCTACCGGCCGAACCGGATGCGGGCGCAGACAGCGCGAGTGACAACGAGTGGGAACTGCCCGGCGGGATCGACGAGCCGCTGGCGCCGGTCCTCGCCACTGAAGCGCCCGACGCGGCGTCGGAGATCGATCACACCGATCGGCTCGACAAGCTCGATTGGCGCGAATACCTCGAAAATTACTCAAACAACTGGCAAAACGGTGAACCGCCCGATCCGGACGACGAACGGCGCCAAACGCTAGAGAACACTCTGACCGGCAGGACTTCGCTCGAAGGCCATCTGATGGAGCAGTTGCGGGAGTCGAATCTGAGCGAAGCCGATCAGCGGATCGGTGCGACGATCATCTACAACCTTAACGATGACGGCTACTTGGAGACGCCGGTCGAAGAGCTGGCAGCGCAGCTTGAAATCGATCCGGAACAAGTCCGCCGTGTGCTCAAGCGGATTCAGCGTTTCGATCCGCCCGGCGTCGGCGCGCGTGATCTGCGCGAATCGCTTTACGCACAATTGGCAAATCACGGGATGGAAGAATCGCTCGCAGCGCGGGTGGTACTCAATCATCTCGATTTGCTGGAGAAGCATCGCTATAACGAAATCGCCAAGGCCCTTGGCGTGCCACTGGATATGGTGGGCGAAGCAGCGAAGGTAATTTCACTGCTCGAGCCCAAGCCGGGGCGTGATTATGGCGGACAGAACGCCGCGTATATCGTTCCCGACGTCTACATCCAGAAGGTGGGCAATGATTTTATCGTAACGCTGAACGAAAGCGCGGTGCCGCGGCTGCGGCTGGCCAACTACTACCAGCGCGTACTTAACGACGATACGGCAACGGCGGAAACGAAGGAGTACCTGCAGGAGCGTCTGCGTTCGGCGAAATGGCTGGTGCAATCGATTTTCAAGCGGCAGCAAACTATTTTCAAAGTTGCCAACTCGATTATCAAATTCCAGAGGGCGTTTTTCGAGCACGGCGTCAGCCAGCTAAAGCCGCTGGTGTTGAAGGACGTGGCTGAAGACATCAGCATGCACGAATCGACAATCAGCCGCGCAACCGCCAACAAATACGCTCATACGCCGCAGGGCATTTTCGAGCTCAAGTTCTTTTTCACTTCCGGGGTCAAGGCTGCTGACGGGGAGGATGTCAGCGCAGAGACTGTCAAGGAGAAAATTCGTACACTGGTCACGGCTGAGCGGGAGGAGCCGCTCTCCGATCAGGCAATAGCGGATATTCTGCGCCGCGACCAGATCAATATCGCCCGCCGAACCGTTGCCAAGTATCGTCAGGCATTGGGGATCCTGCCTTCGAGCCGTCGCAAGAAATTTGGTTGATTCTTGGGGAGGAAAGGACAGGTGTTATGAAAAGCAAAGCCAGCGAAGGAAAACATGCGAGATCAGTAGTGCGCAGGGCCAAACGCTCGGGCGGTAAGGTAGCAGAGAATGCGACTGCCTTAACGATGACCTTCCGCCATGTTGAGCCGAGCGATGCGATTCGCCAATACGCCGAGCGGAAGCTCGAGCATATTGGAGCGCGGCTCAAGCGATCATGCTCGATCCATCTGATTTTGAGCGTCGACAAATATCGCCATTGTGGTGAAGTCACGGTCAAATGCGGGCGCTTTTCGATCACCGCGAAGGACGAAACTAAGGACCTTTACGCCGTCATCGACTTGCTTGCGGCCAAGGTCGGACGCCAGCTCAAGAGCCATTTAGCCAAAGTGGCGACGCAGCATACGCGCACACCGTCGGCCGGCGAGGTCTTGAGCGTCGCGGAAGAGTTCACTAACACGTAGGAGTTGATGGCTGCATACGGGCCTGAGCCGTTTCTGAACAATGAAAATAACTGAAATCCTGACTCAGGACGCGGTTCTACCGGACCTGCATGGCACGACGAAACCTGAAATCCTGCACGAGCTCGCCCAGAGTTTCACTAGCCAATTCCCGAATCTCACGGCCGACATGGTAGCCGCCGTACTGAACGAGCGGGAACGGCTCGGGTCGACTGCGATTGGCGACGGAATCGCGATTCCGCACGGCAAAATTCGAGGCGTGAACCGGATTGTCGGGGCCTTCGGCCGACACAAACAGGGCGTCGATTTTGATTCGCTGGATGGCAATCCAACGCATCTGTTCTTCGTCCTGATCGCGCCCGAGGAATCGACGAGCCTTCATCTGAAGGCGTTGGCGCGCGTCTCACGGCTGTTTCGCGATAACGCGTTCCGTGAGCGGCTGGAAACGGCGGGCACCGCGGAAGAGCTGTACAGCCATATAGTCGAAGAGGACAGCCGGTACTGACGGCAGTCGTAGCGGTTGCGCAGCGCAAGTGCCACGGCCATAGAAGCCTCGCGCGAAAGGCGCAAAGGTTTATAACCTAGATGGCTGTCAGCGATAATCGGCATTCCACGCGCCTGATTATCGTGACCGGGGTTTCAGGCTCGGGACGCGTCTCGGCGATGCGCGTACTCGAGGATCTCGGCTTTTATTGCGTCGATAATCTGCCGGTAGCACTAGCGCCGACTGTCGTTGAACTGGCGGGCAGGCAAGATCCGGCAATCGCGACTGTCGCGCTGGGAATCGACGCCCGCGAGCGGATCTTTTTCCCGCGGTGGCCGCAGGTGTTTGATGAACTAGAGCGCGAGGGTATCCAACCAGAGATAATTTTTCTCGACGCCTCCGACCCGGTCCTGGCTCGGCGATATTCGGAGAGCCGACGGCCGCATCCGATGGCCGAGAATGGCGGCAGCGTCGCCGATAGTATCCATCGTGAGCGGATGGCCCTGGCCGAGATGCGCGAGCGGGCCACACGCATCATCGACACCACTACGCTTACTGTTCACGAACTGCGGGAGGTGATGACCGCGGCGGTGATGAGTACGAAAGACGCCAGCCGGATGGCGGTTACGCTGATGTCATTCGGGTACAAGTATGGCCATCCTGTGGGACTCGACCTGGTGCTTGACGTTCGCTTTATCCCGAATCCGTTTTTTGTGCCGGAGATGCGGCCTTTGACGGGCCTCGATGATCGTGTGCGCGACTATGTGATGGAGCAACCTGAGAGCCGCCGATTCGTCGATGAGGTGACGCAGTTACTCGAGTTCCTGCTGCCACTCTATCAACGTGAAGGAAAAAGCTACTTGACGATCGGGCTGGGATGCACCGGTGGGCGCCATCGCTCGCCGGTGCTTGCACGGCAATTGAGCAAACGGTTGCTTGCGAGCGGGTTCGCGACGGAAGTCCGCGACCACGATATCAGCCGCTGACATTCCTACGAGCGACTGTCCCCTCTTCAAATTGAAGTGACTACCCTGATCAGTTCATGATGTTGCCGGCGTCGACATTAATCGTCTGGCCGGTGACACCGGCGGAAAGGTCGCTGATGAGGAACAGCGAAACGCGCGCAACTTCTTCTTCGGTGACCATCCGCTGCATCGCGGCGGTCGCAGTAAAGTTACGCTTGACCTGTTCATAGGGAGTTTTGGTGGCTTCAGCGCGTGCCTGAATGACGCGCTCGATACGGTCACCCTCAACCGCGCCTGGACAGATACAGTTGACGCGAATTCCTTCGGCGCCCCATTCGCCAGCCAGAGTTTGAGTCAGCCCGATCATCGCCCATTTCGAGGCGGCATACGGCGAACGGAACGGATAGCCACGGCGCCCGGCCCCTGAGGAAATCATCAGGATATTACCGCTCTTCTGACTGACCATCGTTGGGATAACCGCGCGTGAAGCGAGCCATGCGCCGGTCAGATTGATGTCGAGGACCTCCTGCCATTCAGCGAGCGCCATCTCGGTGGTACGCTTGGTCGGACCAGCGATACCGGCATTATTTACGAGGATGTCGATGCGGCCAAAGGCCTTGAGCGTGGCCTCGGCGATGTGAGCACAATCGCCTTCCTTGGCGACGTCTGCTTTAACCGCGATGGCCTCGACACCGAGTTTCGCAGCGGCAGCGCGGGTCTCCTCGAGCGGTCCCGGCGTGCGCGCGGTAAGCACCAGTCTGGCGCCCGCGCGGGCATAGATCAGGGCTATCTCCTTGCCGATTCCGTAACCGCCGCCGGTGATAATCGCGACTTTTCCATTCAATTCGCCCATGATCATGCCTCGAGGTTTTCGCCGTGAACTTTGTCTGCGAGCCGTCTTTCTCGTAGCGCGAATTTAATCGGATTAAAGCCTGACCACAACGATCAGACTGGTTGGTAGACGCAAAGTCGCGGCAGCTAATGCAACCGCTAGGGAATGCGGTGCGTCTATGCATAGGAGTCGAGAGAGACCAGACGGCCATCGTGGGCGGCGGACTGCCTTGTCAGACGGTGGGTCAGCCCATATGATCGATTGTCGTTGCGACTCACCATTTGATGCAATCCACACCACAGCCATCACTAGAGCCAATGTCCGAGCTGACGCAGCCCGCGAAGGCCGCCAGTTCGAGCATAATGAATCTGCTGCGGATCGTAATACTAGCCGTGCTCGTCGGCGGTTCGGTTTATCTCCTGATGACGCATCTGAATTGGTTCGAGGACCCGCGGCTGGTCAAGCGCGAGGTGCTGGAATGCGGCGTCTGGGGGCCGATCGTTTATATTTTGCTGTTTGCTATCGGACCGTCGTTTCTGGTCCCGGGCGCGGTCATGACTATTGCAGGGGGTCTGGCCTTTGGCGCGCTATGGGGCGCGTTGTGGTCGATGATTGGGGCATATCTGGGCGCTCTCGTGGCATTCGGTGCGGGACGATTCCTCGGCCGGTCATTTGTCGAGCGAGTGATCGGCGAGCGATTACGGGGACTCGCCCAGAAGCTCGCGCGCAACGGCTTTTACGTAATTCTTTATCTGCGGCTGGTGCCAGTAATCCCGTATAATGCACTGAATCTGCTGGCGGGCGCTTCGCCGATTGGTTTCCGCGATTATTTCTGGGCGAGCGTTATCGGGATGATCCCAGGCACGATTTTGTTCGCGTTTCTTGGCGACGCGTTATGGCATCCGGGGTCGCCCCGCTTTTTCATCGCGATCGGCCTGATTCTGAGCTGCTTTGCAGCTGGCGAACTGTTCCGGCGATCGCGCACGATGGCAATCGAAATCTGAGCGCGTAAGCGCGGGCCCTGTCGGATAGCGGAATCCCTTGGTATAGCATCACTCCTAGGGTGACTGAGTGGGCGTCGGAGTCGATGGGCGCTCAGCGCGAATATCAAATTCGACGTCAACGTTTTTACCTGCCGGGACGAAAAACAGACTCGGCGGTGTGATGGCAAAATCCGTATAATCGAATGTAATTTCACCTCGCGCCTCGAAGATCCCGTCGGGGCTCATCGAAAGGTTGACCGGCAGGCTCATTTCGCGGGTCACACCATGCAGGGTCAGATTGCCGACCACCGTCGCGGTTCCTAATGCACCTGGAGCTTCGACTTTGATGTCCTCAATGCGGGTACTCTCGAAGGAAATCGCTGTGAAGTTAAAGGTCTGGAGCGCCGAATGGATCACGTGGCGGTCGCGCATATCGTTGCCGGAGTTGTAAGTGGTCGCGTCAATTACGATTGAGACGTGTCCAGTCGCAGCCAGATTGTCGGGATCGCCGTCAACTTCACCGGTTATGATCTCAAAAGTGCCAGTAGTTGTTGGCTGATCGCGCATCCGGGCAAGTGGCAACTGGACGGTAGCGCTGATCTGCGAGGTCTGAGTATCGATTGGCAGATGGATTACGCCGGCATGGGCAGCGGCCGAAAAGTTAAGCGCTGCCAACAGTAGAGTGATAACTATCGTCCGCCGTGACAAAGGTCTCCCCATTTCTCCCCCGATAAGCGCGCGAGGCGCCAGCCTGATTAACGCGAGTGGCTGGTTGTAAGCAAACCGGCGCGATGCAAATACCGAAGATTCTTCAGGCGGTCGGCTCGCATCCTCAGAGTCTCAAGCCGGATGCTCCCAGCCTCGCACCGGTACGGCCTCGCATTGCTCGGCCTATCGGCCGCACGCCCTCGCATGTGAGTGCTATCTACGCAAACCGGGCCGTCATCCAGCGACGACGACCCAGTGTATGCGGAATCGGCAATTGAAGGTGGTTCAGGTACCGCTCTGCCAGCTCGTCAGATAGCGTTTCTGCTCCTCGGAGAGGGCGTCGATTGAGATACCCATCGCGGCGAGCTTCAGTCCGGCAACATCCTGCTCGATTCCGATGGGCACGTCGTGGACCTTCACCGGCAGCGTGCCACTCTCGGCGGCCCAGCGTGAAGCGAGCGCCTGGGTGGCAAAGCTCATATCCATAACCTGCGCCGGATGGCCCTCGGCGCAAGCCAGATTCACCAGCCGTCCCTGGCCGAGGATGTAGAGCGTGCGGCCGTTGACGAGCTTGTAGGCGTCAACATTGTTGGTCACGTTGCGCTCGATGTGGCTCGCCGTGTCATTGAGGTAGGCGATATCAATTTCGACGTCGAAATGTCCGGAGTTGGAGAGGATGGCGCCATCCTTCATCAGGCTGAAATGCGCGGGATTCAGCACCGAACGGTCGCCGGTCGCACTGACGAAGATATCGCCAAGACGCGCTGCCTCAACCATCGGCATAACGCGCAAACCGTCCATCGCAGCTTCGAGCGCGCGCACCGGATCGACTTCAGTGACGATTACATCCGCGCCCATGCCGCGAGCACGCGACGCAATGCCACGTCCGCACCATCCGTAACCGGCCACGACGAAAACGGAGCCGGCAATCAGGACGCCGGTCGCGCGGATGATCCCGTCAAGCGTGGATTGGCCTGTACCGTAACGGTTGTCGAACAGATGCTTGGTCTGGGCATCGTTAACGGCGACCACAGGAATCTTGAGCGCACCGTCCTGCTCCATCGCACGCAGTCGAATCACGCCAGTCGTGGTCTCTTCCATGCTGGCGCGGACTTCCTCGGCATGTTCGCGAAATTCAGTGTGGAGCAGGCTCACGAGATCGGCGCCATCGTCCATCGTGATGGTCGGACGCTGTTCCAGTACCGCACGCAGATGATTGTAATAGGTATCGCGATCCTCGCCGTGAATGGCGTAGGTCGAGATGCCATAATCCGCCACGAGTGATGCGGCAACGTCGTCCTGAGTAGAGAGCGGATTGCTGGCGCAGCATAGAACTTCGGCGCCGCCGGCTTTCAGTGCACGCAACAGATTGGCGGTCTCACAGGTGACGTGGAGACAGGCTGCGAGGCGTTGCCCCTTGAGCGGCTGATCGCGTGTGAATTGTTCGCGAATCAGGCGCAGGACCGGCATTTGGCGGTCAGCCCATTCGATGCGCTTGCGGCCGATGGCGGATAATTCCAAGTCGCGAACGTCGTAACTCAATTCGCTCGGCGGAGACTGCGGCATAACAAGTCCTCCTAAAAATGCTTCGGCGCGAAGAGCGCGCTCAAATTATCGATCAGACGCGCTCAACGAAGATTAAAGGCGCTGCGCAGGTTTTCCGCCATGTCGGTGCGTTCCCAAGGAAAGTGGCCGTTGACGGCGGGACGTCCGAAGTGACCGTAGGCAGCGGTCGCCTGGTAGATGGGCCGCTTCAGATCGAGCGTACGGATGATTCCTGCAGGGCGGAAATCGAACAGTTCTCGTAACGTCGTGGAAAGCTTATGGTCGGGCACCAGTCCAGTATCGAAAGTATCAATCAAGATCGAAACCGGCTCGGCCACGCCGATCGCGTAGGCCACCTGGATCTCGCAGCGCTTAGCCAGACCCGCCGCGACCACGTTTTTCGCAACGTGGCGCGCCATGTAGCACGCCGAGCGGTCAACCTTGGAAGGGTCCTTGCCGGAGAATGCCCCGCCGCCATGACGGCCATAACCGCCGTAGGTGTCGACGATAATCTTGCGGCCGGTGAGGCCACAATCGCCGTGGGGTCCGCCGATGACGAAGCTGCCGGTGGGATTGACATGAAAAACTGTCGAATCGTGAAGAAATTGCGGCGGAATCGTCGGCTTGATCAATTCTTCGATAATCACTTCACGAATGGTGGCGTAGTTGACGTGGGGCGAGTGCTGGGTCGATATGACGACCGTGTCGACCCCGACCGGCTCGCCGTTCGCGTAACGGACAGTGACTTGGCTCTTCGCGTCGGGCCGGAGGAAATCAACCTTTTTTGCCTTACGCAGCATCGCCAGGTTTTCCATCAGGCGGTGCGCCAGCGAGATAGGCAGCGGCATCAGGTCGGGGGTCTCGTCGCAGGCGAAACCGAACATCAGGCCTTGGTCGCCAGCGCCTTGTTCTTTGAACATGCCCTGACCTTCGGTCACGCCCTGAGAGATATCTGGTGATTGCGGCTCAATCGCGGTCAATACCGCACACATGTTGCCGTTGAAGCCGACCTCGTCGTTATCGTAACCAATCTCGGTCGCGGTGCGGCGAGCGATTTTGAGGAAGTCAGGATGGGCGCGTGAAGTGATTTCGCCAGCCAAGACAATCAGGCCAGTCTTGACGAGGCTTTCGAGCGCAACCCGCGAATTAGGATCCTCGGCCAGCAGAGCGTCAAGCACCGCGTCCGAAATCTGATCGCACATTTTGTCCGGATGGCCCTCAGAGACCGATTCCGAAGTAAAAACGAAGTCCTTTAGCGGCATCGCGACGCGCTCCTTAGCGAAGATGGTGAGTCTGGCTGCCCGAACGAATCTGGCAATTTGGGTTCAGGCAGGCCCGATGGCTGAGTTGTCAGCGGTTTGCGCAGAGGTGCCGACGCGAAGCCGGTTCGCAGGCAAATAATCCCTTCTCTGCTAAATTTCTCATAAGTTGGGTATGAATATTATTTATATACGAGGGATAGGCAAGCCCGCGTCCGGAAGCAATCGCGGTTGCGATTCAGTAAAGGGGGCGTAACTCACGTGAGCTTATTCTTCGTTGAATCGCTGCTCGAAAATCAACTTGATCGCCGCCATCGCGGCAGTTGCATCTGGTCCGTTAACCTTCACTTTAAGCTTACTGCCATGGGCCGCGCCGAGCATCATCAACTGGATGACGCTGCGCGCATTAACTTCCTGTTCGCCATTGCTAATCATAATGGTCGACTGAAACTCTTTGGCTACTTGAGACAATACTGAAACAGCGCGCAGATGGAGTCCGAGTTTGTTTTTTACTTCAAGAGTCGCGGCGAGAGAATTCACGCGCTTAGGATAAAGGTCCGTGCCAATTCGGTAAACGGGATGATCGGTAGATCGGCGCTGGTGCACCGATCACAGAGTCTTAGCGAAACGCTCGGAGCTTGCGCCTGTGCGATCTCGCGGAGGGGCCTATGAATGGCCGTTGCGCGATGCGCGGGTCTCCGGCACCTCATTGCCGCCGATAATGCCCGCCGTGAACAGTTCGCGGAGCCGATGCTCGATTGCGCCATCGCGACTGGTCCCTTCCCGTTCACGCCATTTACGCAGCGGCACGACTGCCTTGGACATATTGCGATGGCCGCCGGCACTACCGATATCACCGAAGAGCCGTTTTACAGTTTCGCCAGCGTTGGCGCGTCCGAAGCCATAGTTGCGTACCGCGATAACGAGGCTACCGCCGAGTTTGCCAGATACGGCGACCCACTCAACGCCCTCAAACTGCAGGCAGAAGTCCGCCATCTGGACGATCAGGTCGTCGCGTTCGACCGGTCCGAGATGTAGTACAACGAGGCCATCGCGGACGACGAAGCGGCGCATCGCCTGGGAAAGGATGCGGGCGAAACTAACCGGCAGCTCCGGCCGGTCAATCTGACGCAGCAGGCCGTAATTGGCCAAAGGATAGAGATGAGTAAAGGCGCCAAGGTCGGCGTCGGTGACACGGCGCGAGAGTGAGAGCGTGTCACTACGGATACCATACAGCAGTGCGGTGGCGAGCCGTTCGCTGATCCGCTCGTTGGCGGAGATCAGGTACTCGGTCATGATCGTGGCGGTAGCGCCGTAATCGATGCGGATATCCTCAAAAGCGGCATTGCCAGACGTGTAACCTTGATGGTGGTCGATGACGATATCGGCGCGCGGAAGCTTGTCAGCGAAGTAAGGCGGCTCGACGTCGACCATCGCGATTTTGCTGAAGGTGGCCAGTTCCTCGGTCGAAGCCGGCGCGATCTCGATCTCCAGCATGTGCATCATGGTGCGGTTTTCGGGCCGCGTCACTGGCTTGAACGCGAAGATGGGTGTCGTCTGCTTGTTGCGGCCGAGCAGGGTGCGCAAGGCGATCGCACTCGACATCGCATCGGGATCAGGATCGTCCTGCAGGACGATCGCAACACGGTCGTTATCGTGAACGACGGAGCGTAATTCCTTGAGTTTCTGTTTAGTGAAAGATTGATCCATAGAATTGGACCACAGGTAAAATTATAACCCGCAGCCCGTGTTTAGTTGGGCTTCTCCAAGGTTTCGCTGGGAAATACGGTCCGCGCCGCACGAGCGTCCGTCAATAGTCAGGGCTTAACACGGCAGCAGAGGCCGGATCAATGCCGGTGTAAGGATAGTTATGGTATCGTGATTGCTCGCTCGTGTCACCGCCGAGGGAAAGCGCTAGTGAGACGCCGCTACTGCGGTCAAAACTTCAAGCGCGGGGCGGGTTAGTAGAGAGCGCGAGGATAAAACGGCGCGCCATTCGAGATAGGATGATGGAAAGTGAAACATGCCAGATCTGCCGGCGTCCGCATGAGAGCTGGCTGTTGAAGCTGACGGTCGAGGACGCGGCCGGTTATGCTCAGTTGGCCTATATATGCGCGAATTGCGGCGTTAAACTGCGGCTCGCGTCGGAAAAAATGCGCGACCTGCAAATTGATCCGTGGATTCACGATGCGGTCGCAACCGTCCTCAGAGGCCGTCAATAGAGGTTGTTGTTAGCGAACTGCATGGCAGCGGATAACTCAAGCGAATTAAGCCTGTGGCCCTATGAGGAGGCGCGCAAGCTGGCCGAGCGCGTCGCCCGTTACGATCCGGCGCGCCCGGTGGTCTTCCAAAGCGGCTTTGGTCCGTCGGGCCTGCCTCATCTGGGTACGATGGGGGAGGTCTTACGGCCGTCGTATGTGCGCCAGGCCTTCCGAATACTCGGTCATGATCGTCCAGATCGGTTCGTGGTCTTTATCGACGACATGGACGGCCTGCGCAAGGTGCCAGAGAGTATTCCGAATCGCGAAGCCTGCGCGGCGCATCTGGGGCGGCCGGTCTCGCGCATACCTGATCCGTTCGGCGATTGCCACGACAGTTTCGCGGCACACATGATTGGGCTGTTGCGCACCTTTCTTGAACCGGTCGAAGTGGATTACGAGTTGCTGCGGTCCAGCGAGGTTTACGGCGGCGGTGCCTTTGATGAGGCCTTGCGTCTCGTGCTGCGGAAGCATCAGGAGATTACGGCGATCGTCGCGCCGACTTTGCGCGAGGAAAATCGCACCGGGTGGTCGCCGATCATGCCGCTTTGTCCACAGTGCGGCCAGGTCAATTCGACGCTGGTGACGGCCTACCATCCGGAGCGCGCGACGGTTGAGTTTTCGTGTGAACGGAGCTTTGGCGGCGCCCATGGATGCGGCTATCGCGGTGAGCAGACCGTGCTCGGCGGTCACGCAAAGGCGCAATGGAAGGTCGATTGGGCGATACGCTGGTATGTACTCAAAGTTGATTACGAACTTTATGGCAAGGACCTGATCGACTCGGCGCGCATCTCGGGCCAAATCGTCAAGCTGCTAGGCGGGCGTTCGCCACTGGGCTTCCCATTCGAGATGTATCTCGACGAGGAGGGGCACAAAGTCTCGAAATCGGTGGGACGAGGTGTGGGTGTAGAGCAATGGCGGCGTTACGCGCCGATCGAAGTACTCAAGTACTTTCTGATCCTGAATCCGCGGCGCGCGCGCAAATTGTTCCTTGAGGCGATTCCACAATACGTCGACGAATACCTGGATGCGTTGCGCGAATGGAGTGGCGCCGAGGAGAACGCCCGGCGCAGCAGTCCGCTCCAGTTCGTGCTGCAGAGTTCGAGCGCGCGGCGGTTTAATTCGAGCGTCACTTTCAATTTGATCATGAACCTGGTGCCAGCAATCGGCAGCAATGACGACGGGCTTATTTGGAATTACCTCACTGCCTACGACCCGGCGATCACCGAGGATGCGGAAACGGAACAGCTCGCGCGCACGCTGATGCAATGCGCAATCAACTTTTACCTCGACTTTATCGAGGGGACCAAGCAGAGATACGCACCGGTTGACGGTGAGCGTGAGCAATTACGCTCGCTCGAAGCTTTTCTTAGCGGAAATCCAGCGGCGCCGGCTGAGGCAATCGAAAAAGCTATCTACGATCTTGGACGGGCGAACTATGATAAGCCCGGAAAGATTTTCCCTGTGCTCTACCGGGTGCTGCTAGGCCAGGAACGCGGACCGCGCCTCGGCGCGTTCATCCGGCTGGCCACACCGGCCAAGATAGCTGAAGCGCTCAATGCGGTTCTGGAGGCGCCAGTTAACGATTCGCCACCGGCCGACGGTGCGTCATGAAGCTTCAGGAATCTCAAGAAGCAGCCGCCAAGGTAGATGCGTTCGCGGATGCCAAGCGGAGTCCGCTGGCGGCAGCGTCATTAAGTTATGCCGACGCGGCGGTTGCTCATCTGCGGCAGTCGGATCCAATCATGGCCGCGATAATCGAACGCGTCGGCCCGCTCAAAATCGGTTACCGGCGCGAGCGCTTTCCCGCCTTGGTGCGCGCGATCATCTTTCAACAGCTAGCCGGGCGCGCTGCGCAGACGATTCATGACCGCTTTGTCGATGCTCTCGGCGGCGGGTTGCCCACACCAGAAGCCGTGCTAGCGGCGTCAGATGAAATCTTGCGCGGAGCCGGGTTATCGCGGGGCAAGATGGCATATTTGCGCGATCTCGCGAGTCACGTCCAAACCGGCTCGCTCGATTTCAAGCGGCTGCCGAAGCTTACCGACGACGAAATCGTCGCCCATCTGACGCGGGTAAAAGGTATCGGGCGATGGACCGCAGAGATGTTCATGATGTTCAACCTGCGCCGGCCCGATATCCTGCCGGTCGACGATCTCGGCGTGCGGATGGCAGTGATGAAGGCATACGGGATGGCCGAGGCGCCGCTGCCTAAGCAACTGAGGGAATTCGGCGAGCGCTGGAAACCCCATCGGACGGCCGCGTCGTGGTATCTATGGCAAAGCCTGCGGCTGGTGACGATGGAGGACGCGGCGGCTAAGGCTGTTCTGCGGGCAACGGGGAAGAAGTCCGCGGCGAAGCCGAAGGCAGCGACGGAACCTGCATCGAAAGGCAAAGCAAAAGCAGTCAAGGCTAGTTCGGCTCAAGGCTCAAAAGGCTCAAAAACCTCAAGCCGCAAGGGTAAAGCGGAGTCGCCTAAACGGCCGCGCAAGCGCTCCTGAAGGCGACTGGCCGTCAGCGTTACCGTAGAATCGATTGGACTATGAGCGGGAACGATTTTGTTGAGCGGATCGTAACGGCACATCGGGCAAAACAGACGATCGCAGTGCTGGGCATCGATCCGCAACTGGATACTCCTGCAGCCCTGGGTATCCCTGCGGGTTATACACTGGCCCGGTTTTGCTGCGAAATCGTGGAGGCATGCGCCCCTTTTATCGTCGCGGTCAAGCCGCAGCTCGCCTTCTTCGAGGCTCGTGGACTCGAGGGGATGCGCGCCTTTGCCGAGGTGGTACAACTCGCACGGTCGCTTGATCTGCTCACGATAGCCGATGCCAAACGTGGCGACATCGGTTCAACTTCGGCCGCTTATGCCGAGGCGTTTCTGGGCGATGGCGAATTCGGCTGCGACGCGATTACGGTTAATCCTTATCTTGGCAGTGACGCGCTCGCGCCGTTCGTCGCAAAGGCCCGGAATGGGCGGGGAGTCTTTGTACTGGTGAAGACTTCCAATCCGTCGTCAGGCGAGTTCCAGGATCTCCTGACCCCTGACCAGCCGCTATGGGAAGTGGTCGCGAAACGGGTTCATGGATGGGCGAGCGATTACATTGGCAATCATAATCTGACGCCGATCGGCGCCGTAGTCGGCGCAACCTATCCCGACCACGCGCGACGGGCGCGTGAACTGATGCCTAATTCGCTGATTCTCGTGCCAGGATATGGAGCGCAGGGGGCAGGGGCGACCGATGCGGTCGCAGCGATTCGCCAGGACGGTCTTGGCGTAATCGTCAACGCGAGCCGTAGCCTGATGTACGCTTGGCGAAAGCGAAAGGAGCTGACGCCCGGAATCGCGGCGGCGGGAGCCGCCGATCAGATGCGGCGCGAACTCAACGCCGCGGCCGCGGCGGCAGCCTGAATAACCCTCAAAGCGAAAAGGCAGTTACGGCCGAATTTCGGCGCCTTGCCAGTGGCCAGAACGCATCAGCTCGGCTTCGTCGGCCGCCAAGGTCGCGTAGACCTCGCGATCAATCTCGCGATAGCGGTTCAAGACCTGATCGGCGAGGCCGTTGCTTTTCGGGCCAGCGATTTCGCGCATCTTCTTTTCGATCCACGATAAATGCCAGCTTTCATCTTCAGTGACCGATTGGAGGACTTCGCGAGTCTCGGAATCGACGTTGGGCAACGCCGCATGAGCCATGTAGCGGCTCTGCGCTCGTTCTTCGACCACAACTGTAAGGCCGAGCAGTTCGACGACGGTTTTGGGCACGCCGGTGCGCATCCCGAGCCGCCGCTGGTAGCCGTCCGAAACTGTGATCGGCGAGGCGCCGAGGTCGGCTATCCGGCGCGTCCATAGCCACGCGTGACGGGTTTCGTCCGCGAGATGCTTGGACATCTTAAGCTGCGAATCGCCATCCTTGAGATGGCCCAGGAGATTGAATAGCAGGCGCGCGCCGCGCAACTCGGCGTCGCGGTAAAAGCTGAAAATCATCACCTGCTTTTCGGTCGCCGATAGCCCCTTCAGCTCCGTGCCATTGCGCTCGCCCCCATCAGCCATGTGTCATCCTTGATCTGCCCGGTAGTCTTAAATAGACCGCTCGAAGTGAGCAGTCACAGTGGTAGCGAAGTCGAATAATCGGATCGTAACTATTTGATTCAGCCAATCCGGTCAAGTTAGCGCCGTCCACGTTAACAAAGCCCGGGCCTCGCCGATTACGCGCTTCGACCTGAGCCTGCATTCCTGGATTTTTCGAGATATTTGCTTGGTATCCGCCAACCCTACCCCACCAATTCCATTGCTAGTTTCGCACAGAACGGCGGCGGTTGAAAGCCAATCGGTGTCGGGATGAGATCGGGCAAAACTTGAACCGTTTCTATAGATTGTTTGGTGAGAACAAGCCAATGCAGCCCACAAGAGGTTGCGCGGGTCAAGGCATCCTGCGATATAGGCAAGGTCTGGAAGGGGGACCAGGCGGCGTCTGTGATTTCATTCCCCGCTGCTTCGATGGTAAAGGGCTTCGCGTAATGGCTCCATCGGCCGACGCTTATTGGCTGGGCTTGCGGCGCGTGCATGGCGTGGGGCCGCGGGTCGCACGCCTGCTGCTCGAACGATTCAAGACGCCGGAGAGGATTTTCGCCGAGAGACCGGAAGTGCTGGCGCAAACCGGCATCCCGCGTCCAACCGCGCGGAATATCGCATCCTTCAAGGATTTCGATCCATTGGAAAAGGAACTCTGCGAGTTGCCTCGACTGGGAGCCCGTCTGGTCCGCTGGAGCGATCCCGATTATCCAGCCAATCTGCGGCAGATCGCGGATCCGCCGCCTTACTTTTTCCTTCGCGGTGCGCTGCCTGGCGAGCCTCGATGTATCGCCGTGGTGGGCGCGCGTACTGCGAGCGAGGCGGGACGCCGGATGGCGCAGCGGCTAGGCTTCGAGCTCGCGGGCAAGGGCTTCGCCGTGGTCAGCGGGCTGGCGCGCGGGATCGATTCAGAGGCCCATCAAGGCGCCCTCGACGCGGCGGGGCGCACCGTCGCAGTAATCGGCTGCGGAATCGACGTGATCTATCCGCCGGAGAATCGCAAACTGGCGGAGGCGATCGTCGCAGGCAGCGGTGCGATTATGAGCGAACTGCCGATTGGGACGCCGCCGGTCGCGGAAAATTTTCCCGTACGCAACCGGTTGATCTCTGGTCTGTGCTTAGGTGTCGTGGTGGTCGAAGCGGCGGAGAAGAGCGGTTCATTGATAACTGCCCGAATGGCGCTTGAGCAGGATCGACAGGTCTTTGCGGTCCCTGGTAGCCCCTTAACTGGCAAGTCGCGCGGCAGTAATCGGCTCATCAAGGAGGGTGCGCGGCTGATCGATTGCGTCGAGGACGTGTTGGAGGACCTGGCGCCGCAACTGGTTCCGCCGGACAAGAAGGCTGGCCCGGAAGATGCTCGACCTGTACCTTCGCAGATCTCAGCGGTGATCGTTAAACCGGCGGAGACGGGGCCGGAAGCTGAGCCCGACAATACTATGGCACTGTTAAATTGTCTGAAGGATGCTGACAAACTCCATGTTGACTCGCTCATCGAGGGTTCCAGACTTAACGCACAGACCGTGCTTAACTTGATGCTGGAGTTGGAGCTGAAAGGGATCGTCGTTCAGCATCCGGGCAAGCTGTTCGCGCTTGCCGACCCGTCCGCGGTTCGGCGGCTGTGAAACGGCCGCCATCAGGCGCCTTCACAAGCGAGGGCTACTCAGATTCTTTGGCGGCTGGCTCGCGGACTCACGGCCGCACGCCCTCGCAAGCGAGGGCTACCCGTTTGCTCCAAGGAGGAAGGGCTGAAGAGTGGCAAGAAATCTCATAATCGTCGAATCGCCAGCCAAGGCGAAAACGATCAAGCGTTATCTCGGGTCAGACTTTCAAGTGACGCCTTCGGTCGGCCATGTGGTCGATCTACCCAAGAGCAAGCTAGGCGTGGACGTCGAGGATGGCTTCAAGCCGGAATACCATGTGATCGCGGGCAAGGCCAAAGTGATCGACGGGATCAAGGCTGCGGCGAAGAACAAGAAGAACGTCTATCTGGCAACCGACCCGGATCGCGAGGGCGAAGCCATCGCATGGCATATCGCCGAGAAGCTGGGCGATATCAGCGGAGACGTCCATCGTGTGCTGCTGCACGAGATTACCGAGAAGGCAATCAAACAAGCGATCGCGAATCCGGGGCGGCTGGATAAACATCTGTTCGATGCTCAGCAGGCGCGCCGCGTGCTGGACCGGCTGGTCGGCTATAAGGTCAGTCCGCTGCTATGGGAGAAGGTAAAGCGCGGGATCAGCGCAGGACGGGTGCAGTCAGTCGCGCTGCGGATAATCGTCGAGCGCGAGAAGGAACGCGAGGCGTTCCGTTCGGAAGAATACTGGACGCTCGACGCTAACCTCGAAGCGAAGAATCCGCCGCCCTTCAAAGCGCGGCTCTATAGCCATAAAGATCAGCGAATCGACAATAAGGCCTACAAGCTGCCTGAGGCGGAGGCTCGTGCGATCATCGCTGGCTGCGAGCATCAGCCGTTTACGGTCCGCAAGATTGAGCGCAAGGAGGTTCGGCGTAGTCCGGCGCCTCCGTTCATCACGTCGCGGTTGCAGCAGGAGGCCTCGCGCAAACTCTATTTCATTCCGTCGCGCACGATGAAAATCGCGCAGCGGCTGTATGAAGGTATGGAGCTCGGCGACCAAGGCGCCGTCGGCCTTATCACTTATATGCGTACCGATTCGCCGCGCGTCTCCGACGACGCTCTGGCAGCCGTCCGCGGTCATATTGAGGCGCGCTACGGCAAGGATTATGTGCCCGCGCGAGCGAACGTCTATCGATCCGGCAAGTCGGCACAGGAAGCTCATGAGGCGATCCGGCCGACATCGTTGGAGCGCGACCCCGAGTCGATGGCGCACTATCTCCAGAAAGATGAGCTCGCACTCTATACGCTGATCTACAACCGCTTCGTTTCAAGTCAGATGAATCCGGCGGTTTACGATCGCACGACGGTTGATATTGCGTCCGGCGACGCGATTTTCCGCGCCACCGGCCAAGTAATGAAATTCGACGGCTTCATGCGCGTCTATCTTGAAGGTCAGGACGAGCCGGAAGAGGATGACGTCGCGACGCTACCGGCCATGACCGAGGGCGAAGTCTTGAAATTGCTAGGCTTCCTGCCGGAGCAGCATTTCACGCAACCGCCGCCGCGCTTCACGCAGGCGACACTGATAAAGGAGCTCGAAGAAAAAGGTATTGGGCGGCCCTCGACCTATGCCGCGATCATGGCGAGCATCTTGAACCGTGAATACGTTGAAGAGGACGAAAGCAAGCGAATGCGTCCTACTTCACTTGGCCGTGTGGTGTCCGATCTGCTGGTGGCAGCCTTTCCCGATATCCTCGAGGTCGGCTTCACAGCGCAGATGGAGCAGAACCTCGACGGCGTCGAAGATGGCAACGAAGATTGGGTCAAGACGCTGACGCGGTTCTATGGGCCATTCGAGAAACGGCTTAAGGCGGCTAAGAAGAGCATGCCGGAGGTCAAGCGCGAAGGCCTCAAGACCGATATCAAATGCGAGCTCGACGGCGGCACGATGGTTATCAAGTGGGGCCGCAACGGTGAGTTCCTCGGCTGCTCGAATTACCCTAAATGCACCAACACGATGGAGTTCGCGCGCGACGACCAGGGCAATATCGTGCCGAAAGAAGCCAGCGCCCCTGCCGTCAGCGATGAGGTTTGTGAGAAATGCGGCAAGCCGATGGTGCGGCGGCGCTCGCGGTTCGGCGAGTTCCTGGGATGTTCCGGCTATCCCGAATGCGACGGAATCAAGCGGGCGAAGGCGGCCGAGCCGATCCATACCGGCGTCAAATGTCCGGAATGTAAAGAAGGTGAATTGCTCGAACGCCGAAGCCGGCGCGGCAAAGTGTTCTTCGGCTGCGGCCGTTATCCGAAGTGCAAGTTCGCGAGCTGGGATCGCGTCGTCGCGCAGCCATGCCCGGATTGCGGCTCAACTTATCTAGTTGAGAAAGTCACCAAGCGTGATGGAGCTCGCTGGCAATGTCCGAACAAGGAATGCGGCTTCCAGATGCCAATCGACGAAACCAAACTGCCACCCCCAACCGAGGCGACGACCACAGTCGCCTAGCCAATTTTCCGAAGTAAAGGGCCAGAGCATCAACGCTACGGCCCTTGTTGTTATTGGGGCACCAAGCCTAAGTCAGGACCCAGATACCGGATTGTTTCTCCAGCGTCATAGGCGTTTGGATCATTCGAGGGCTTTTGTCCGTGGAACATTTTGATCAATGCTTCTGCCCCGTATTTGTGCACCGGGACCGTTGCCCCGGGCGATATTGAACCAAAGGTTTGGGCACTACCAAAAGCGCCGTTACCTGAAGCAGAAACGAATCCGGTGGTCGTCTCATTGTAAGTGCTCGGCGTCTGTATGTAATTTACCTTAGCTTCGGTATTGCCGCCGGTTATTACGAAGTAATCAAACCCATCATGCTTTGTGACCTCGGCGCATCTGTACAATAGGTACAGTTGGACTCGTTCTTTAGATGTAAAACCATTACCGTTGAAAGATGCCAACACCGTGTCATTCGCTATTCTTGTGTCAGCGTACCCGCCTCTTAACCCTTTTGCTTGGAAGGGAGTGGCACAACTCGCTCCGAAAAGAAAAAGTGCCCCGCTGATTCGGCGAAGCCGTTGATGGCTTATCAAGGGGCGCTTTTTCATGTGACATGAAAAGCCTATCCACGTTGCGGGATGATCGGCAATGTCAAATACGAGGCGTTGCTGCGAGTATGAAAGACGGTTTGTAACGCAGGTTGGGTTTCGGCGTCGGCGAACAGATCATGTCCCGTATTCGGATTTCTGTCGAAGCGCGGGAAGTTGCTCGAACTCACCTCCAATCGGATCCGGTGGCCAGCCTTGAACAGATTCGCGGTTGACCACATATCGATGCTGTATTCGTAAACCTTGCCGGGCGTGATCAGCTTCGGACTGGACTGCGATTCCCTTACGCGGGCGCGGATAATTCCGTCCGTTAGGTTTCGCGCGAAACCGCATTCGGTGACATCGACCAGCTTCGCAGTGAAGTCGGTGTCCGGCGCCGATGACGACGCGTAAAGGGTCAGCCGAATCGGACCGGTAACCTCGACGTCCTCTTTGAGTGGCTCGGTGGAATAGACCAGCACGTCCGCGCGATGCTCGACCAGCGATTGGTCGAAGGCGCCACCCGGGGTGTTGTTGTGATAACAGCATAGGCCGCCACCATTGGTCGGCACGGGATTCAGCGGATTATAAAGGTAGGAGTCGGCCGGCTCATTACCCGGCTCTTCCGTCGCGAGCGCGCCGTCACCGAACGCGCTGTTAGCCTTGCCACGGCTGTGGAGATAATACTTGCGCCATTCAGTGCCGGGCAGCGGCCATTCCTTTTCCTCGCGCCAGTCGTTGAGGCCCATGATGTAAAGCTTGACCGGCTCGCTTTCATCGATCGAATTCTTTTTGCCTTTAAGCCAATGATCAAAGAAATCGAGCTGCATACCGTCGAGATCGACGGAAACGGGGCTGGCGCGAAAACCCATATCGACTTGCCCGACTAGGCTTGAGAGCGGCAGCGAATGGTACCAGGGGCCGGCCAGCAAGCGCTGGCTGCGCGCCGCGGCGTTCGGACCTTTGGCCCTCATCCCGGTATAGTTGCGAATCGAGCCACCCTGAAAGATGTCGTACCAGCCGGCGATATTGAGCGCGGGAACATTAATCTTGTCGTGGCGCTCCTCGATACTCAGATTTTTCCAGTAATCGTCATAATAAGGATGATCGAGCCAGTCGAAGAAGTACGGCGCCCCCTGCTGGAACAGCGGAAATTCCTTGAGCGGCAGGAAATCAGTGCGCGAGCGCATCGTGTCGATGGTGGACATGAGAGCGTTGAGTTCGGCGTCGGCTTTGGGATTGTCCGACCGGTCGCGCATCAGGTCGGCGAGGGCCAGCGAGAGCATCAGCCAACTGACGTTAAAGAACAGCGAGAACGCGCCGCCCTGATAGGTCCAGCCGTCGTGATAGTCGCTCGCCGTGATCGACGGGACCATCGCTTTGAGGCTCGGTGGGGTTTGCGTCGCCGCGAGCCACTGCGTAGCGCCCATGTATGATGCGCCAAAGGTGCCGACGCTGCCGTTCGCCCAAGGCTGCCGCGCGACGTTCTCGATCGTGTCGTAACCGTCCTGCGATTCGTCGGTGAAGCAATTGAACTTGCCCGGCGAGGCGAAGCGTCCTCGGCAATCGACGAAGACGACATTGTAGCCTCGCTGCGCGGCGCGCACCGAATCGAGGGTGAGGGTTGAGATCAGGGGAAATTTCTTGTCGTAGGGGGTGCGATTAAGCAGGACGGGCAGCTTTTCGTTGTGGTCGGGACGGTAAAGGTCGGCCTTGAGCACGAGACCGTCGCGCATCGGTATGTCGATATCCTTTTCGATTACGATCCGGTCGCCCATCGTGATGCTCCTGATGAAAGTTTAATGGCTGGGTTGTCCTCAGTGTCTAGCCCGCAACGGCAAGCCATCGCAAGCAAATTTGCTGCAAGCTGGCGCTTGGGCGCGCAGGCTTCTATGATGCGGGTGCTCGTCCATGCGTTTAGCGCGGCCGGCGGAGTTATTTGACGGGAGATTAAATTGGCGACAGAACGGCAACGAGAGATTAAGCGGCGGCGTAAACGGCGGGAAAAAAGGTTGAAGGCGCGAATCCGCGAGGCGCGGTCGCATCGGAAGAAGAAGCGCTAAGAAGAGACGTCCACTTGCTGTCACGACTTACAGCGGCCGGCGGGTCGAAGAAAAAGCAACGAG
>Ga0335072_10003918_pt1 | contig 22253 bp, 23 predicted proteins | sample Lox_Sample_21_FD_206725 | JGI IMG/M metagenome (GOLD analysis project Ga0335072, IMG submission 206725) | Soil microbial communities from Loxahatchee National Wildlife Refuge, Florida, United States - Lox_Sample_2.1 | ecosystem: Environmental > Terrestrial > Soil > Wetlands | place: USA...
TCCCTCGACGGCGAACCGGAGGGCCTCCCGGTCCGCGGACGCCAGGTCGGCGATGACGATGCGCGCCGGTGCGGACGGGAGCTTGTGCGGGTTCCGGGCCACGGCGGTCACGTCGTGGCCTGCGACGACGGCCTGGTCGAGCACCTGCCGCCCGATGCCGCCGGTAGCCGCGATGATGGTGAGCTTCATGTGCTCTTTCCTTCTTGAGGCTGCGCCGGTCATCGACATGACGGATCACGGTACGGACCTGTGACGTGTTCGATTATCTATGCCGAACGGGCCGTGGTGCGTGTCACGGTGTCACGGCCAGCCCGCCCCGGGTACGTCGACGTCGAGGGCGAGAACCTGACCGCTGCCGGGCCGCACCATCTCGGATTCGGTCATGCCCTGCCATCCGGCGGCCACGATGAACAGCGTGGTCCGCCGGGGCCCGCCGAGCATGCAGGCGAAGCCGCCACGGTCAAGTCCGACGGTCTGCAGGACCGCACCGCCCTCAGCAACACGCACGCACCGCTGGTTAGGCACATCGGCGTACCAGACGGAGTTCTGCTCATCGGCGCAGATGCCGTCGGGCACACCGTCGCCCACGTGGGCCCAGATGCGCCGGCCGGACAGGCCGCCGTCGCCGCCGATGTCGAAGGCCACCAGGTTGTGCCGGTACGAGTCCGCGACGATCAGCGTGGAGTTGTCCGCGGTCACCGCCATTCCGTTGGGGAACGCGACGTCGTCGGCCACCTGGCGTACCGAGCCATCTGGCGCCACCAGGAACACGAAACCTGGCTGGAACTCCTCCCCCGCCGTGGGATTGAAACCGGCCCGGTTGACGTAGATGTGCCCGCGCCCGTCGATCACGATGTCGTTCCAGCCCGGCTGGCCGAGGTCGGCGTGCGTGACCAGGGACCCGTCGGGCTCGCGGCGCAGCAACTGCCCGTCCGGGGAGGAGACGATCACCAGCCGTCCGTCCGGCAGGAAGGCGGTGCACAGCGGCAGCGACTTCACCTGGGCGATCACCTCGCTGCGTCCGGCCAGGTCGACAGCGACCACCTCGCCCGCGGACCAGTCCGAGAAGTACAGCCGGTTACCGTGCCAGCGCGGCGACTCGACCAGTCCCCGGCCGGTGAGCAGCGTCCGCACCTCGTTCATCCCCACAGCCCTCCCGCCCGACGGCACCTGGCGACGTGGCCTCACCATCATGACGAACGGCAGCCGACCGGATCATCGCCGCCGCCAGCACGATCATCGTCACACGAGCCGGCCGAGCCCGGCGTTCACCTCGTCGGGGCTGAACCGCGCGGGGTCGAAGTCCGCGGCGGAGTCGAGGCCGAGCCAGTCAAGCAGATCCTGATGCTCTGGGTGATCCGGATCGGCCAGCGCTTCTTTCAGGCTGGCGTAGCCCCCCGCCCCGCCGCAGTCCTCGGGCGGGCACGCGCCCTTGCCTGCCAGGCACGACACGCCGGCCGCGGGACCGGGCGGAAGGACCTTCTCCACCACGATGTCGTGTTCCCAGCCGTCGCCGAGGTCATAGGTGTAGAGCATCGCGGCTCCGGGCCTGGCGAGAACCTTGGCCACCGTCACCGTGCGCTCGTCAGCATGCCCGAGGTCGGGGTCGGGTATTCCGTACTCCCGGCGGGGCGTACTGAACACGTGCAGGTGCCCGTCCTCCCAGCCCATGGCCTGCTGGATGACCTCGTGCAGCAGGTCGAGCGTCAGTCCCCCCGGGACGGCCACCCGCCGCCAGACGGGAGGCTTCGCCACGCCGCGGAGCGTGATCTTCAGTTCGTACACATCCCCGGTCATCACGCCAGCGGGTAGGGCTGGCCGACCGGCGGGCAGCCCCATGCCGGTGGCCGCCGTCACGGACTCGACGAACCAGGCCGCATCCCGGTGGCCGGAGGTGCTCATCAGCGACAGCACCTCGGCCGCCTCGGCCGCATCCGCATTCCCGAGTGCCACTCCGACGGCCAGCCGCGTGAGCTCCGGAGGAAGCACGCCGCTGGCCGCGGTGAGCGCTTCGACCGTCAGCCAGGCATGATCGCCGGGGTGTTCGGTCACCTCCTCGCCCTGCTCGGTGAGCCACATCCGGGCGTACGCGCCGAAGCCGGGCTGGGCCGCCCACTCACGCCAGGCAGGCGCGGACTCCGGCCCGATGCCCATCGCGAAGGCCATCGCAGGCAGGCGCTGTGCAGGCTCGGCCGACTCGGCGTACGCGAGTACCTCCCCGACCGCGGCTGCCGGGGACCGTGCCGCCAGCCAGGGTGCCGCCATCTGTGCCGCGACCTTCGGCGGCAGGACGCTGATTACCTCCAGCAGCGCGGCGACGTCCGCGCCGGCTGGCGGGGCGCAGCCAGTGAACACCGACTCGGCCAGCATCCGGCCAAGCGGGGTAAGCAGCACCTTGGCCCGGCCGGGACCGCCTGGGTCGACAGGCACGGCCGCCAGGGCCGTGGCTGCGCCGTAACTCACCAGGCTGACGACCGCGCTCTCGGCGTGCTCGAGGCTGTCGTCGAGATCGTCGTCTTCGTCGTAGCCGACGATGGCCGCCAGATCCGGCAGACCGTGGACCTCGCCGCAGTCGGGGCACGGCTCGCCTCCGTCCCCGGGCAGGTCCGGCGACCCCACCGCCTCCGCGAGCTGGGCCAGGTCCAGCGGCCCGTCGGCCTGGCTTAGCTCGTGCAGCACGGTCAGGCAGCCCGCGCACGGCTCGTCGGGCAGTCCCAGCTCCGCCGACACGGCGCGCAGCCATGATCCCAGCACCTCCGACGGCGACGGGTCAGCAAGGTGCCCGGTGGCGCGCACGCGGGTGCCAGCCGGAACGATGTACCCGGCGTAACATGCCGCCATCCAGTCCTGCATGAGCTCGTCCACGTCGAGAGCGGTGCGCAGCCGCCCCGGCGGCAATTCGATGCCGAGCGCACGGCACGCCTCGACGGCCAGGGCGGGCTTCAGCACTCCGCTGCTGGTCAGCTGCTTGCCGGTGCCGATCCATTCGGCCAGTTTCCTGGCCCGGGCGAGCGGGACGCAGTTCAGCGCCGCTTCGGCCAGCTCGGGGGTGACAGCAGAAGGCTGGGGGATCACCGCTTCACGCTACTCGCGTTCGGCGGCCGGCCGCAGCGTGTAACGAAGGTCAGCCGACCGTGCTGAGCCCGGCCGGCGTGATCATGACCGGGAGCGGCCAGATCGGGACGGTCCCGGCCTGGCCCGACGATCCATCGTGCCCTCCTACCGACATGTTCGCTACCATGCCAGGCGTCCGCCCCCAGCGCGCGTTCCTGGGCCGCACGGTGCATTACCTGGCCGCCGAGGCGGGCATTCGGCAGTTCCTGGACATCGGCAGACCTACCTGACGGCTCCTGGACGACGCGCCGGCTCGCTAGGGTAGACGGGAATCTTGCCCCTCCCGCAGCGGGGGCGGCCCGAGGCAGAGAAACGATCATGTGCCCTACGCCCAGTGATGATGTGACACCGTCCGTTCGGCCAAGGCGCTGGCCCGCCGGTCACTCCGGGCCGGGCTATGTGGCCAACCCCGTGACGGCCGACTTCGAACTGGATAAGCCGCTGAGAGACGCCGCGGCCCGGTGGCTCAACCTGGTTCCCGCCGAACATCGCCATGACGCCAGGGAACCGGCCAGGGATGTTCTCCAGACGCTGCGGGAGCACACGCGCAGCTGCCCCGATCATCCGCTTCGGGCCCTGTGGGTGGCTCATCGTCACCTGAGGGATCCGGCGCCGGCGGTCCGGATCGCATCGCTCGTGCTCGCCTCCGAGGCGCTGTGGTGGCTTGGGTATTTTGAGGACGCGCGGACGGCCGCCCAGGCGGCGGCCGACGCCGATCCGGCGTCGGCCCAGGCGCTGTGGCGCCTGGCCGTCGCGCTGTACCGCCAGGGCCGGTTTGACGAGGCAGCCGGGCGCCTCGGCGACCTGCTGGAGCTGGCCAGCCGGTTCGCTCCCGGGTGGGCGCTGCGCGGCCAGGTCAAGGTCTGGCTCGACGCGGATAACCCTGACGCGGGGCGGTCCGACTTCGCGGCCGCGGCGGCGCTGACCTCCGACTCGGGCACCTGGGTGGTGCCGTACCGGATGGCGCGTGGTGACTTCGAGGCGGAGGCCGATGCGGAGATCAGGGTTCATGACTCCGAGACGGGAAGTTCAGCCGGCGTTTCTGTGGACGTGGTGTTGCTGCCGGACAAATCGCGGGTGGAGAGGGGCATAGATCCGGATCGCCGGTGGCATCTGGAAGGACCAAGCACCGGGGGCGGCGATTCGGACAGCTTGTTTGGCGGGCTGGGCGGGGACTTCGCTGCGCGGGCACGCTCGCGAGTCCCGTTCGGTACGAGGTTCGTTCTTTATCAGCGGAACATCGAGAACCTCTGCCAGGACAGGGCGACTCTCGGCGAGGAGATCCGCAGGTCGGTAGCCGAGCTTTACAACGCCGCTCTCGAGCTCCACGCCACGGTCGCCATCAAGGGCGCGCCAGAGCAGCACGCCGAGGGGGCGGACATCCCGGGAGATGAGGACGACGGCTAGCGCTACGGCTTTACCCGGGGAGGCAGTCAGAACTGGCAGGGCAGGCGCTTGATGCCGTTGATGAAGCTGGACAGGAGGCGGTCGGGCTCGCCCGCGGTGATGTTCGGCACGCGGGTGAGCAGCTCGCGCAGCATGACGGTGAGTTCCCGGCGGGCCAGGTGGGCGCCCAGGCAGTAGTGCGGTCCAGGGGCGCCGAAGCCGACGTGCGGGTTCGGCGAGCGGGTGATGTCGAAGCGGCCGGGGTCGGCGAACACGGCCTCGTCGCGGTTGGCCGAGTAGTAGAACAGCACCGTCTTGTCGCCCTCGCGGTAGTCGTGGCCGTTCATGGTGTAGTCGCGGGTCAGGGTCCGCCGCATGAACAGGACCGGCGAGGAGTAACGCACGATCTCCTCGACCGCCCCCTCGAGCCGGCCGTCCAGGTCGGCCAGGAGCAGAGCGCGCTGCTCGGGGAACTCGGTGAACAGCATCAGCCCGTGCGAGAGCGCGTTGCGGGTGGTCTCGTTGCCCGCCACCACCAGGAGGATGAAGAACGAGGCGAGTTCGGCCGTGGTCAGCTGCTCCCCGTCGATGTTCGCGGTCACCAGGGCGGAGACCAGGTCCTCCGCCGGCGCCTCGGCGCGGGCGGCGGCCAGGCCGGTGAGCAGGTCGGCCAGGGCCTGCCCGGCGCCGAGGATCTGGAGCACCGCCTGGTCGAGATCCTCGCTGACGAACTCGGGGTCGGCTCCGGACAAGATGATGTTGGTGTTGGCCAGGGCCATCTCGTACTGATCATCCGGGATGCCCATCATGTCGCAGATGATCTTCAGCGGCAGCTTCGCCGCGATGTTGGAGACGAAATCGCACGGGCCGGTGGCCAGCAGGTGATCGACCATCTCGGCCGCCGCGCGCTGCACGTCGTCCTGGAACTTCGCGACCAGCCGCGGGCTGAACGCCCGGGAAACGATCCGCCGGAGCCGGGCGTGCCGGGGGTCGTCCATGTTGATCATCGAGCCGAAGTACTCGTTGAACTCCACCGGCAGGTCGGGGATGCTGGTGGCGCCCTTGGCCGAAGAGAACACCTCCGGGCGCTTGCTGGCCTCCACCACGTCGGCGTACCGGACCAGGGCGTAGTAGCCCGGACCCGGCTCGGCGAACGGCGTCTCGGGCTCGGCGTAGAACACCGGATGCTGCTGCGCACGCAGCTGCGCGAAAGCCGCCGCCCGTTCGGTCAGCGGCAGGCCCCAGAACTCGGTGTCCGACAGGTCTATCCCGGCAACGGTCATCACCCGGCGCCCTTCCGTGAGAACTGGCTCTACTTCATCACGGCAGCGGGCGGCGTGACTAGCTACGAAGGCAAAGCATCGGCGGCCTACTGCCGGCGGCTTTCCGACTTCTTGAGCCTGACCAGCATCGTCACGATGAGAATCAGCAACACGCCTGCTAGCAGCCAGTCCATGCCTTGCCCTTCCGTTTGTGCGTCCAGCTCTAGAGAACATGATCCGATCTCCGCGTTACAGGCGTGTTACCAGTCCGGCCACCTAGGCTGAGCGCATGGATACCGGCGTAGCAATCTTCCCGACCCATGACGCCATCGCGCCTGCCGCCATCGCGCGGCTCGCCGAGGAGCGCGGGCACGAATCGCTGTTCTTCCCCGAGCACACGCACATCCCGGCCGCGCGGCAATCTCCCTGGCCCGGCGGCAGCGAGCTGCCGGGCCGGTACGCGCACACCTTCGACCTGTTCGTCGCGGTGACCGCGGCGGTGACCGCCACCTCGCGGCTGCGGGTCGGCTCGGGCATCTGCCTGGTGATCGAGCGGGACCCGATCACCACGGCCAAGGAGGTGGCCAGCGTCGACTACCTGTCCGGCGGGAGGTTCGAGTTCGGCGTGGGCGCGGGCTGGAACCGGGAGGAGATGGCCAATCACGGCACCGACCCACGTCGGCGGATGGCGATCCTGCGGGAGCGGGTCGAGGCCATGAAGGCGATCTGGACCGCCGACGAGGCGAGCTACGCGGGCGAGCATGTCGCGTTCGACCGGATCTGGTCCTGGCCCAAGCCAGCCCAGCGGCCCCATCCGCCAGTGCTGGTGGGGGGGAACGGGCCGGGGGTGCTGGATCGGGTACTGGCGTTCGGCGATGCCTGGTTCCCCAACCATGACCGGGGCGAGGTCCTGGACCGGGCCGCGGAACTGCGGGCGCGGGCCAGCCGACCGGTCGGGCTCATGGTCATGGGCGTTCCGGCCGAGGCCAAGGTGCTCGAGGCTTACGCGGCCGCGGGCTTCCAGCGGGCGGTGCACTGGCTGCCGTCGGCTCCGCGCGGCCCGGTCGAGCGGGCCCTGGACCGGTACGAGGCGGCCATCGCGGAATTCAACGGTGAGTGATCCTCGGCCCTCGAGGCTACGGCGGGCCGGGCGGGTGATCGTCCTCGACCCGGACGACCGCGTCCTGCTGTTCCGGTACGACGACGGGCCGCCGAACGAACGGCACTGGTGCACGCCCGGCGGCGGCCTGAACGACGGGGAGGACTACGCGGCAGGGGCACGCCGGGAACTGGCCGAGGAAACCGGCTGGACCGACGTCGCGCTGGGCGAGGAGGAGGTATTCGAGCGGACGCTGACCATGGAGTACGCGGGCGGGATCGTCCGGCAGCACGAGCGGTTCTTCCTGGCCAGGATCCCTCATGCGCGCCGCGGGCTCGGTGAGGTGGCGGCCATGCACGTCTCCGACGGGATCGCCGCGTGGCGCTGGTGGACGCTGGCGGAGCTGGACTCGACCGAGGAGGACATCTGGCCCTCAGGCCTCGCCGGGCTGATCAGGGGCATGCTCGCGTGAAGGCGTGAGTGTTCGGGGCCGTCCGACTACGCTGAAGGTGTGGCCGAGCGGGAAGCATGCCTCGTCGATGTCTACGACACCCTTCTGAGCTGCGACTTCATCGCGCACAGGACCGAGCTGCCGTCGCTGGCCGGGCTTCCGCCGGAGGCCTGGGTGGCGGAATACAGCCGGTTCAGGACGGCGCTTGGGACCGGCCAGATGACGAAGGCCGAGGGATTCGAGCGGATCCTGCGGGCGAGCGGCGCCGGGCCGCGGCCGGACCTGGTGCGGGCCATCGTGGACCTGGACCGCGAGCTGCTGCTGCGCTCCGCGCGGCTGTACGACGACGCCCTGCCGTTCCTGCGGGAGCTCAGGTCTCGCGGCGTCAAGGTCGCGATCGTGAGCAACTGCTCCGAGCACACGCGCGACCTGCTGGAAAGCAACGGCGTGGCGGCGCTGGCCGACACGCTCGTCCTGTCGTGCGAGGTCGGCGCCGAGAAACCGGCCGCGGAGATCTTCACCTACGCGCTGGACCGGCTCGGCGTGCCCGCCGGGCGGGCGGTGTTCGTCGACGATCAGCCGTCGTACTGCGCGGGAGCGACCGCCCTGGGCATCAGCGCGGTGCAGATCGTGCGGGGCGAGATGGACGGGAAGGTGCCAGCGGAGGGCACCGTGGTGGTCCGGTCGCTGCCGGAGGTGGCGGCCATGCTCCGGGCCTCACCGGGCGCCGAAGAGGCGGGTTAGCCGGCCGGTCACAGCGCGGGCGGCAGGCCCAAGGCCGGGAACAGGTCCGCGTTGAACACTGTGACCTCGGCGATCACGCCTTCCTCCATGCGCATGACGTCCAGCTTGAACGCGCGGAACTTGGCGTCGCCCGGCCTGCGCAGGTAGCCCGCAGCGGCCGGCATGCGGTTGGCCGCCGTCGGCAGCACCCGCCAGTCGCCCATCGCGACGGCCTGTGCCATGAGCGATCTGATCGTGTCCCGACCGTCGAAGGAGTACGGCTGGGGCGGCATGGTAATCCGGAGGTCCCGGGCGGCGAGCGCGATGGCCGTCTCGGCGTCGAGCCGTTCGTGCGCGTCGATGAACTGGTCGAGCAGGGCACGCTCCTGGGCACTCGGCTCGCGGGCCGACCACTCCGCACGCCGCGGCGGCAGGTGCGACTGCATGGTCGCCCGGGCGCGCTGCAGGGCGCTGTTGGCCGCGGCCACGCTGGTGCCCAGTGCCGATGCGGTCTCGCTGGCCGGCCAGCCCAGCACATCGCGGGCGATCAGCGCGGCCCGCTGCCGGGGCGGCAGGACCTGCAGAGCGGCCAGAAAGGCCAGCGAGATCGTCTCGCGCTGGATGGCAACCGCCTCGGGCTGCTCGTCGGCTGGCGCGGCCTGGTCGAGCAGCAGGTCAGGGTAGGGCTGGATCCACGGCACCTCGGCGAGCGAGCGCATCCCGGTGGCCCGCCGCGAGTTGCGGCGCAGCATGTCCAGGCAGACGTTCGTGGCGATGCGGTACAGCCAGGCGCGGAACTGCGAGCCGCCCTCGAACCCCGACCGGCCGCGCCAGGCGTTCAGGAACGTCTCCTGCACGGCGTCCTCGGCCTCGTCGAACGAGGCGAGCATCCGGTAGCAGTGCACGTGCAGCTCGCGCCGGTGGCGTTCGGTGAGGGCGGCGAACGCGGGCTCATCACCCGCGATCGCCGCGCTCACGATGTCGTCGGCGGTGGCCGTCTGGTCAGTCCGATCCATGCTCGGCCCAGCTCTGGTGAACACCGCTCTGGTCGACACCGCTCTGGTCGACACCGCTCCGGTCGACTTCCTGCAGGATCCAGATGTTGCCGTCCGGGTCGGTGAAGTCGGCGAACGACTGGTAGTTCTCCCGTCCCGGGTGCGGGCCGTCGACCCACGTCCCGGCTTCGAGATGGCGTACTTCGCTGACCGCCACCCCGCGCCCGGTCAGTTCGGCCCGGGCGGCCAGGATGTCCCGCACCACCAGGTGCAGGCCCTGTGCGGCGCCCGGTGCGGCCGAGGTGAGCCCGGTGCCGAACCCGATCGCGCACCCCGAGCCGGGCGGCACGACCTGGACCACCCGCTGGTCCGGCCCGATCGGGGTATCGACGATCAGGACGAAGCCTGCCTGCTCCAGGTAGAACTTCTTGGCCCGGTCCACATCCGAGACCGGGATGAGCACCAGTTCCAGCTTGTAGTCCATGTCAGTCTCCCTGGTCAGGCACCGGCTGGTTGCCGATGCTCACCCATCAAACGGCGCCGGGCGGCGAAACTCATCGGTCTGGCGATGAAAACTCACAGGCCAAAGCCCGGCCGTCGGTCTTCCGGGACCAGGTCGGCGTACTCGGGATGTTCGGTCATCCAGCGCTGCACGAACGGGCAGTAGGGCAGGACGGCCAGGTGGCGTTCCCGGGCCGCCTCCAGGCTGGACCGGACGAGGCGCGCAGCGACGCCATGGCCGCGGAACCCCGGGTCGGTCTCGGTGTGCAGGAACGCGATGACACCGTCACGAAGGTGGTACTGGATGAACCCGGCGAGCTCGCCGTCCGCCCGGATCTCGTACTGCTCCTGCTCCGGGTTGTCGGCGACCTGCAGCTCCATGCGTCCAGGATAGTAACCGGCGGTGGCGCGCGCCGGGGCCGAATCCGCTGCCGCCCGGTGGCGGCAAAGGATGACCGGTCAGCTCGTCTCGGTGGCGTAGACCACGATGTTGCTCAGATAGTGGCCGGTGGCGGCGTCAAAGGCTCCGCCGCAGGTGATCAGGCGCAGCTCGGCGTCGGGAACCGGGCCGTAGACGTCCTCGGTCGGGAAGTCATCCTTGAGGTAGCTCTGGACCGACGTCACGCGGAACTCGACCAGGGTCCCGTCCGCCCGCTTCACGTAGATCTTGTCCCCGCGGGTCAGCTCGTCGAGCCGGAAGAACACCCCGGGCCCGCTGATCGAGTCGATGTGCCCGACGATAATGGACGAGCCGATGGCTCCCGGCCGGGGGCTGCCGGTGTACCAGCCCGCGACCGCGGTCGAGGACGGCACCTGCAACGCGCCCGAGGAGGTCAGGCCCAGGGTGATCAGGCTGGTCCGCAGGCCGATCAGCGGGATGGTCAGCAAGACCGGGGCGGCGGCCGGCTTCGGCGCCGACGACTGCGGCGGCGCCACGATCGGGCCGGTCGGCGCGGGCAGGGCCGCCACTCCGGCCGCTACCGGGCGCATGGCCGGGGTCGGATGCCGCGTCAGCAGCAGGCCGGCGGTCGCGCCGGCGATCACGACGAGGCCGGCCGCGAGCGTGAACGCCGCGGCCGGCCTACGGGTCGGCATTTCTCAGATCCCGGCGCTCAGCTGACGGCCACGGCGCAGCCTCAGCCCGCCGGTCAGGGCGAGCAGGCCGCCGGCTCCGATGGCCACCAGCCACGGCACCGGCGAGCCCGGCCCGTGCGCCGCGGTGCCGCCGAAGCCCGTCGAGACGCCGCCCAGCGGCGGCTGGCCGCTGCCCGACGCGTCCTCCAGGCTGATGACCTCCAGGCCGGAGGCGCCGTCGAGCACAACCAGGGTGTGGACGGTGCCGGCGGCCAGCGTGACGCTGGAGGTCGCGGTCGTGCCGCTCGCGCTCACGGTCACGGTCTTGGTGCCCGGGGAGACGGCCTGGTACGAACTGACGGTCGCGAACTTCAGGCCGCTCGCGAGCGTGGTGGAGCCGAGGCTCACGTTGACCACTTGCTGTTTCAGCGAAGCCTGGATCACGCGCACCAGGGCCTGTCCCGACGGCGTGGTCAGCTGATCATCGAGGACCTGGAGCCGCAGGCCCGACTCGGGTCCCATCCCCGCCACCGTATAGGCGTGACCGGCGGCGATCGTCACGCTGGTGGACAGGACAGGCTGGCTGGCGGCGGACGCGCCCGCGGCGCGCATGGCCACGCTGTAGTCCCCCGCGGGGACGGACTCGTACGGGGAGACCGTTCCGTACGCGACGTGGTGGAGCACGATCATCGCGGTGGAGTTGTCGAACGAGTACAGGTACACGTCGACCGCGGGCGTGTTCGGGGACAGGTGGGCCAGTCTGATCCAGCCCGTGCCCGTGGTCGCCGAGGACGCGTACGCGGTCGCGGCGGCGGGAATGCCCAGCAGTAGGGCCGAGGCGGCCAGCAGCATGAGCAATCGCCTAGATATGCGCGGAAAATTCACCTTTTACTTACCCCTCCCTGTGCCCCAGCCGGTGAAATGCTAAATGCTAGGGGCCGTTCAGCCCCATCGGACCCGGGGCGTCGTACTGCACGGTGACCACCTGATCGCCAGCGATCCGGGCTTCGTGGTACTGCGAGGGATGGTAAGTGGTTTGCTGGGCCAGGAACGCGAGCATCGCCGACAGGCCAGCAGAGGCCGCGGCACCGATCTCAGCGCCGCGGAGTGGGACCTCCGAACTTGCACCTGGCGACGGGTCATCAAAAAGTACCAGGCGTACAGGCATTTCGTGGGCAAGTAGCCCAAGCGTTATGAGCAGGCGGGGGTCGACGTTGCCGGTCACGAGGGCCTGGCGGGCCTGCGCGGAGGCCTGGACATTCTTGTTGCTCAGCAGTTGCTGGCCCGCCTCGACGCGTGATTTGCGGGCCGAGGCGAGCGAGGCCTGAAAGGCAGCGGTCCCGCCCGGGGCGAGATAGCGGATGTCGATCCGCTGGGCGCCGGAACCGAAGCTGGCCAGGACCAGCGGCGCGTAAACCGTGGCCAGCCGCGGGCCGAACTGGCCCCGCAGCGCCGGCGTCGCGACGATCACCTCGACGCCCAGCGGGTCCGAGGCCGACGGCTGCACGACGGACAGCCTGCTCGCGGAGACGTTGGCCGCCTCCAGCGCCTGGCACATCAGCGGATCGCAGCCGATCAGGACGCTGGGGAGGATCTGCTGCGCGATCCAGGCCGCCGCCTGGCTGCGGTTGGCCGTGGCCACCTGCAGCGCGTTGGCCGTGGCCGGGGACGACACGGTCGGCTGCGCCGAGGAGGTCTTCTGGGCCTGCTCGCCCTGGTGGGTGAAGGCCAGCGTGACCAGTGCCCCCAGCGCCATGGCCGCGACCGCGCTCAGCACCAGGACCCCGCGCTGGCGCCGCTCGCCGCGGTGGGTGTGCCGCTGCCGCCACAGGCGCCATGTGGTCATGGCGACGGTCGCCCAGGACGGATCGCCGCGCGTCCCCGGCGTGACGCTATGCTGCTGCTCGCCCATCTCCGCACCCCCACAACCCCGTCGGCCCGCGGGGTTGGCTACCAAAGCTGTTCGATCATACGCGGCCTGGAGATTTCGTCCAATACAATCATTTATTGATCACTACGTCGCGAAGTTCGCGATCATGAACATGCTTGGCCACGGAGCGCTTTTCCGCCCGATAATGATCCGCGCATAGGGTGCGAGCGTGCTTGACTATGACCGCGAGGCGGCGCAGTACGACGCCACCAGGGGCGGGGACGCGCGGGCTGACGCGGCGGCCGCCGCGATCGAAACGCTGCTGTCGCTCGCGTCCGGGGACATCGCGGCGCTCGCCGATATCGGGTGCGGAACCGGAATTGTCACCGTCCGGCTGCTCCGCCCGGGTCGCTCGGTAGCCGGCATCGACCAGTCGGCGGGAATGGCGGCCGTGGCAGAGGGCCGGCTGCCGGGCCGGATCGCGGTCGGGAACGTCACCCGTCTCCCGCTGGCGGGCGGATCGGTCGACGCGGTGACCATGATCTGGCTGCTGCACCTGCTGCGCGGCACAGATGTCGCGGCGGCGGTGGCCGAGGCCGGCCGGGTGCTGGTTCCGGGCGGCCTGCTGATCACGACCGTCGGCAAGAACGACGCCGCCTTCAGCGACGCCGCCTTCGGCGGGGCCGACGACGCGGCGGCGATCGTAGCGCCGGTCCGGGCCAGGTTCGGTCCCGGCCAGACGGACCGGCTGGACCGCGTGCGTGCGGTCGGCGAGGGGCACGGGCTGACGCTGGCGGCGCGGACCACGTTCGCCGGGATGGGCCAGGGTGTCAGTCCCCGTCGCTGGCGCAAGCGGCTGGCGGGGAACAGCGTCGAGTGGGTGGGGGCGGCGGGCCGGGAGCAGGTGGACGCGCTGTGCGCGGAACTGGCCCGGCTGCCCGACCAGGACCGGGCCCGGCCGGACCCGGTCTACCAGCTCGCCGCGTTGCGCAAGGGCTAGCCGGCGGCATCTCCGTACAGGATGTCGTCGCGGATCGCGGCCCAGCGCAGCGAGTCACGGATGCCCTCGTGGATGTCGTACTGCGGCACCCAGCCGAGCAGGTTCTTCGCGCGGTCGATGCGGGTGTAGGCGCCGGCGATGTCACCGGGCCGGCGTTCACCGTCACCAGCCTCGACCGGTCGGTCGACGGCGTGGTTGAAGGCGGTGAGGAGCTCCCGCACCGTGGTGCCCTGGCCAGTGCCCAGGTTGATCGCGATCGACGGCCCGGGCAGTTCATCGAAGCGGCCGAGGGCGGCCAGGTGGGCCGCGGCCAGGTCCCAGATATGGATGTAGTCCCTGATGCCCGTCCCGTCACGGGTCGGATAGTCCGTACCGGTCATCAGGAACGGGACGCCTCGTTCCTGGGCGTGGATCATCGCGCCGAGGGCATGGGTCGGCCGCCGCAGCTGCAGGCCCGTTCGCAGCTTGGGGTCCGCGCCGATGGGGTTGAAGTACCGCAGCGACAGGACGTGCAGGGGCTGCGCCGCCGCGATGTCGGCGAAGATCGCCTCGCACATGGCCTTGCCGCGCCCGTACGGGCTGCGCGGCTCGATGGGCGAGTCTTCATCGACGATCAGGTCCTGGCCGGCGCCGTAGATGGCGGCCGTGGAGCTGAACATCAGCCGCCCGCACCGGTTGCGCAGCAGGTGCGCGGCGAAGTCGAGGCTCTTGAGGACGTTCGCCCGGTAATACCCCACCGGATCGGCCACTGAGTCGGAGACCACGATCAAGGCGGCACAGTGGATCACCGCGTAGATATCGGGGTGTTCGGTGAAGATGCGGTCGACCAGCGGGCCGTCCGCGATATCGCCCTCGTAGAACTCGCGGCCCGTCACGTACTCGCGTCGGCCGGTCACCAGGCTGTCCACGATCACCACGTCAATCCCCCCGTCCAGGCAGGCCGAGGCGATCGTGCTGCCGACGTAGCCGGCGCCCCCCGCGATCAGGACTTTCACCGTCCCTGTTCCCTCCGATCAAGATGGCGACGGAGGGAGCCTACCAACGCCGCGACCGTCATCCGGCTCTTACGCTGAAGGCGGCCGGCCGGGATCCAGCCCGAGGATGTCCACCGCCCGCTCCCGCATCTCAACCTTCCGGACCTTGCCGGTCACCGTCATCGGGAATTCGTCGACGACATGCACGTACCGGGGGATCTTGTAGTGCGCAAGCTGCCCGGAACAGAACGACCGCAGATCCCCCGCCGTCAATGCGGGAGCACCGGGCCGCAGGCGGACCCAGGCCATGAGTTCCTCGCCGTAGGCGGCATCCGGGACCCCGATCACCTGAGCGTCCAGGATGTCGGGATGGGTATAGAGAAATTCCTCTATCTCCCGCGGGTACACGTTCTCGCCGCCGCGGATCACCATGTCCTTGATCCGCCCGGTGATGGCCAGGTACCCGTCTTCGTCCATGACGGCCAGGTCGCCAGTGTGCATCCAGTGCGCGGCGTCCACCGCCTCGGCGGTCTTGTCCGGCTGCTCCCAGTAGCCGAGCATCACCGAATAACCCCGGGTGCACAGCTCACCCGGCGCGCCCCGCGGCACCGTCACGCCGGTGGCCGGGTCGATGACCTTCACCTCCAGGTGCGGACCGACCCGGCCCACCGTCGACACGCGGCGGTCGAGCGAGTCGTCGGCCCGGGTCTGCGTGGACACCGGCGAGGTCTCGGTCATGCCGTAGCAGATGGACACCTCGCGCATCGACATCTGCGACATGACCTGCTTCATCACCTCCACCGGGCAGGGCGAGCCGGCCATGATGCCGGTGCGCAGGCTGGACAGGTCGTAGTCGGCGAAGGAGGGCACGGACAACTCGGCGATGAACATGGTGGGCACCCCGTACAGCGAGGTGCAGCGTTCGGCCTGCACCGCTTCCAGGGTCGCGACCGGATCGAAGCTGAGCGCGGGGATGACCATGCACGCGCCGTGACTGGTGGCCGCGAGATTGCCCATGACCATGCCGAAGCAATGGTAGAAGGGCACCGGAATGCAGATCCGGTCCGCCTCGGTGTAGTTGCACAGCTCACCGACGAAGAAGCCGTTGTTGAGAATGTTGTGGTGCGAAAGCGTCGCGCCTTTCGGGAAGCCAGTGGTACCTGAGGTGTACTGGATGTTGATGGGGTCATCGGTGTCGAGCTGAATGTCGCCGAGGGCCGCGTGGTCCAGCCGCCGCCCGGTCTCCAGCAGCGACTGCCACTCCGGGTGGCCGATCACCACCACGTGGGCCAGGCCCGGACAGCGTGGCCTGACCTCGGCGATCATGCCCGCGTAGTCGGAGGTCTTCAGGCGTTCGGCTGAGACGAGCAACGTGGCGCCGGACTGATTGAGCACGAACTCGAGCTCACGGGTCCGGTAGGCCGGGTTGATGTTGACCAGGATCGCGCCGATCTTGGCCGTCGCGTACTGAGTGAGGGTCCATTCCGCGCAGTTCGGCGCCCAGATACCGACCCGGTCGCCCTTCGCTATGCCCATTTCCAGCAGCCCGAGGGCCAGGGCATCGACGTCGGCGGCTAGTTCGGTATAGGTCCACCGCCGCCCCGCTGGCCGGTCCACGAGCGCCTCGCGGCCACCGAACGCCCGGACCGCGGCGTCGAAGTTTCCTCCGATCGTGTCGCCTAGCAGCGGCGTTGCGGATTCTCCCGATGAGTAACTCAGTGCTGCAGACATGGCCCGCTTACCTCCAGCCCGGTTTTACCTGGCATTCCACTCACAGTCCAGCATGGCATGGTTTTCCGGTCAGCTTTGTGGTCGAGTTGACATACCGTCGTCATCTTTCCGGCGGATAATGGATGATGGATATGGGCGGTCCCGGCCATAACCGCCGGGATCGGGGAGGGTAAAAATATGCAACTCCGGGTGCTTGACGTCCCTGTGGACGGGGGGGAACTGCGGGTGCTCCAGTGGGGTACCGGCAGGCGGGTGGCGGTCGCCGTGCACGGGATCACGGCCTCGGCCATGTCGTGGCAAGCGGTGGCACGGAAGATGCCGGCGGGCTGGACGCTCGCCGCGCCTGATCTTCGCGGGCGCGGGCACAGCGCTCGGCTGCCCGGCCCTTACGGCCTGGAACGGCATGTCGCCGATGTGACCGCGGTAATGCGGCACTTCGGCGGCCGGCCCGTCCTGGCTGGGCATTCGATGGGCGCCTACGTCGCGCTGCTCGTGCGCGACGCGCATCCGAGCCTGTCGCGGCGCCTGGTCCTGGTGGACGGCGGCCTGCCGCTCCCGGTGCCGGACGGCGTCGATCCGGAAGTGGCGCTCGAGGCCGCTATCGGCCCGGCGATCGCCCGGCTGCGGCAGACGTTCCCCAGCACGGAGGCGTACCTGGACTTCTGGCGGGCGCACCCGGCGCTGGCCGGCCACTGGACCGCCGACGTCGAGGCGTACGCCCGCTACGACCTGACCGGCGTGGCGGGAAGCATGCGGTCGCGGGTGGCCGAGGCCGCGGTCAGCCCCGACAGCCGCGACGTGCTGGCGGACAAGCCGTTCGCGGACGCGCTCGGCCGGCTGACCCAGCCGACGCCGCTGCTGACCGCGCCGGCCGGGTTCCTCGGCGAGCCACCGGGCCTGCTGCCGTCCGAACTGGTCGAGAAATGGGCGGAACGTGTCCCGTGCCTCCGGCCGCAACGGGTTCCCGACGTGAACCACTACACCATTCTGTTCGACCCGCAGGCCGCCGCCGCGGTGGCCCGGGCGATCACCACCGTCGCGGTCTAGCGCTCGCCGCGGTCCGGGTGCCTTGCCGGATGAGGCACCATGGAATCGTGACCCAGCTGGCCGAGACGACGTCCGGGATGCTCCTCGACGTCGTGGCGGCCGGGAACGTGCTGGTCCTGAGCGGTGCCGGGCTGTCCACGGAGTCCGGCATCCCCGATTACCGCGGGCCGACCGGCCTGGCCCGGCGGGCGACTCCGATGACCTACCAGACCTTCACCGGGAGTGCCGCCGCCCGGCGCAGGTACTGGGCGCGCAGCCACCTGGGCTGGCGGCACATCGCGGCGGCGGTCCCGAACCGCGGCCACCACGCCGTGGCCGAGCTCGGCCGCCGCGGGCTGCTGGCCGGGATCATCACCCAGAACGTCGACGGCCTGCATCAGGCGGCCGGCGCGTCCGAGGTGACCGAACTGCACGGGAGCCTGCACCGGGTCCTGTGCCTGTCGTGCGGGCAGCGGACGGCGCGCACCGACCTGGACCGCCGGCTCGCGGCCGCCAATCCCTGCTGGTCGGCCGGCTCGGCGGCCTCGATCAACCCGGACGGGGACGCCGTACTGGCCGACGACACGGTCGAATCCTTCCAGGTCGCCGGCTGCGCTTCCTGTCACGGAGTGCTCAAGCCGGATGTGGTGTTCTTCGGCGAGAACGTGCCCCGGCCGCGAGTCGAAGCCTGCTACGCGATGGTCGAACGGGCCAGCTCGCTGGTCGTGCTGGGCTCCTCGCTGACCGTGATGTCGGGCTTCCGTTACGTGCGGCATGCGGCCAACCGGCAGGTACCAGTCGTGATCGTCAACCAGGGGCCCACCCGGGGCGACGCGTACGCGGCCGCGACCCTGGACGCCCCGCTGGGCCAGGCACTCACCGCGCTCGTGGCGGCCCTGGAGACGGTGTGACCGATTTCGACGTGGTGACCGGGGCGTTCAGCTACTCCGGTGCCGTCATCGCCCGCGAACTGCAGGCGGCGGGCCACCGCGTGCGGACGCTTACCGGCCATCCCGGCCGCGCGCCCGCGGGTACCGCCATCGAGGTCAGGCCGCTGGACTTCGCCGATCCCGGTGGGCTGGCCGAATCGCTGCGCGGCGCCCGGACTCTGGTCAACACGTACTGGGTACGCTTCGCGCACGGGCCGGTCAGTCACGAGACGGCGGTGGCCCAGTCACGTGTGCTGTTCCGGGCTGCCGCCGAGGCGGGGGTGGGCCGGGTGGTGCACGTGTCGATCACGCACCCCGACGCCGACTCGCCCTACCCGTATTTCCGCGGCAAGGCAGCGGTCGAGCAGGCCCTGGCCGATCTCGGGCTGCCCCACACCGTGCTGCGGCCGGCGATCCTGTTCGGCGGCAACGGGGTGCTGATCAACAACATCGCGTGGCTGCTGCGCCACCTGCCGGTCTTCGCCGTCGGCGGGACCGGCGAATACCGCATCCGCCCGATCCACGTCGATGACCTGGCCCGGCTGTGCGTGCGGGCCGCCGATGCCACCGGCACGGAGGTCATCGATGCCGTCGGGCCCGAACGGCCCGCTTTCCTCGACCTGGTCCGCTTCATCAAGGACGCCGTGGGCAGCCGCAGCCAAGTCGTCCGGGTGCCCGGATCGCTCATCCCGCCGGCCGCCCAGCTGCTCGGCCTGGCCCTGCGCGACACGCTGCTCACCGCCGAGGAATTCCAGGCCATGGCCGGCGGCCTGGCCGACACCGACGGCCCGGCGACCGGCGAGATCTCCCTGACCCGGTGGATCACCGACCACAAGGGCACCCTGGGCCGCACCTATGCCAACGAGCTAACCCGCCACTTCCGGTGACGGTAAAGGGCGCTTTTGGCCGCGCACGGTGTGGGGGGCTGTGGGCGGGGGGCCTTGCTCAGGCGAGGGCGCGGGGGTGGGAGGAGGCGTAGACCTCGCGGAGGCGGTCCACGGTGATCAGGGTGTAGACCTGGGTGGTCGCGACCGACGCGTGGCCCAGCAGCTCCTGGACCACGCGGATGTCGGCGCCGCCGTCCAGCATGTGGGTGGCGAAGGAGTGGCGCAGCGTGTGGGGGGACACGTCAGGCAGCCGAGCCCGCTCGGCGGCGGCGTGCAGCACGCCCCACGCGCCCTGCCGGGTCAGCCGCCCGCCTCGCGCGTTCAGGAACACCGCCGGGCCCACCGAGGCCCGGCGGGACCCGGCGGCCAGGGCGGGCCTGGCCCGGACCAGGTAGGCCCGCAAGGACCGCACCGCGTAGCTGCCGACCGGGACCACCCGGTGCTTGCCGCCCTTGCCGGCCAGCCGCACCACCGGGTCACGGTCCAGGTGCAGGTCGTCCACGTCGAGCCCGGTCGCTTCTGAGATCCTCGCCCCGGTCCCGTACAGGAACTCCAGCAGGGCCCGGTCCCGCAGCAGCCGCGGGTCAGCGGACAGGTCGTCCGGGCCGGGCCCGGCCGCATCCAGCAGGCGTTCCACCTCGGCCACGGTGATCGCCTTGGGCAGGCGCCGGGGCGGGGTCGGAGGCGGCACGTCACGCGCCGGGTCCGTCTCGGCCAGGCCCTGCGCGGCCGCGAACGCGTGCAGCCCGCGGACCGCGATCACCGCCCGGGCCGCCGAACTGACCGCGAGCGCCTCGTGCTCGGCGTCTCCTTCCCGCAGCGAGGCCAGGAACTCGGCCACGTCGGACGGCGTGATGTCGCCGAGCCGGGCCTTGCCCTGCCCGGCCAGCACGGAGGAGTACCGCCGCAGGTCACGCCGGTAGGCCTCCACCGTGTTGGCGGCCAGGCCGCGCTCGACCACCAGGTGCTGCAGGTATCCCCGGATGGCCTCCTCCGCGGTCGCCACAGGCTAGTTGAGGACCTCGGCGATCGGGGTGTAGGCCAGGCCGTGAGCCTCCGCGACGGGCTCGCAGGTCACCTTGCCGTCGTGGGTGTTCAGGCCCAGGGCCAGGGCCGGGTCGGCCCGGAGGGCGTCCCGCCAGCCGCGGTTGGCGATCTCGACCGTGTAGGGCAGGGTGACGTTGGTCAGCGCGTAGGTGGACGTGTGCGGGACGGCGCCCGGCATGTTGGCCACGCAGTAGAACAGCGTCTCGTGCACCTTGTAGGTCGGGCTGGCGTGCGTGGTGGGCCGGGAATCCTCGAAGCAGCCGCCCTGGTCGATCGATATGTCGACCAGGACCGCGCCGGGCTTCATCCGGGACACGAGATCGTTGCTGACCAGCTTGGGAGCCTTGGCGCCCGGCACCAGGACGGCCCCGATCACCAGGTCGGCGTCGAGGCACGCCCGCTCGATCTCGTACGCGTTGGACGCGACGGTCTGGCAGTGCCCCTGGTAGATGGCGTCCGCCTGGCGGAGCCGGGCGACGTTCTTGTCCACCAGCAGCACCTCGGCCTGCATGCCCAGCGCGATCGCGGCGGCGTTCATGCCGGACACGCCCGCGCCCAGTACGACCACCTTGGCCGCGTACACGCCGGAAACCCCGCCCATCAGCACCCCGCGGCCGCCGCCGTCACGCTGCAGGTGGTGCGCCCCCACCTGGGGGGCCATCCGGCCGGCGACCTCGGACATCGGGGCGAGCAGCGGCAGCGACCCGTCGGGCAGCTGGACGGTCTCGTAGGCGATCGAGGTGACGCTGGCACCGAGCAGCGCGTCGGTGCAGGCCGCCGACGCGGCCAGGTGCAGGTAGGTGAACAGCACCTGGCCGGAGCGCATCCGGTGGTACTCCTCCTCGATCGGCTCCTTGACCTTGAGGATCAGGTCACCCTCGGCCCACACGTCGTCCGCGGTGGGCAAGATCTTGGCGCCGGCCGCGACGAAGTCTTCGTCGGGAATCGAGGAACCGTCACCCGCTCCCGCCTGGATGACCACCTGATGGTCGCCACGGGCCAGTTCGTGCACGCCGGCGGGCGTGATCGCGACGCGGTACTCGTGGTTCTTGATTTCCTTGGGGATTCCGACCTTCATGGTGGTCCTCCAGACAGGGGAGCGTCATTGCTCTTCCGGGGCATCAGCCGGGCGAAGGTGGTCATACCCCTCTGACCTGGCAGCATACCCCGCCATGATCGCCAGGGCGGCGGGCCCGTTGTGCAGTTCCCCGGCAAAGACCTTGCGCACCGCCTCGTCCAGCGCGAGCCACCCGAGCAGCAGGTGGGCTTCCTCGTCGTGGGGGACGAAATGGCGTTCGGCCGCGGGGACGGGTTCCAGGCCGCGGGCCAGGAAGACGCGCAGGCGTTCGGTGCTGTAGCCGGGCGAGGAGTAGTAATCGGCCAGGACCCGCCAGTCCCTGGCCCGGTAGCCGGCCTCCTCCACCAGCTCGCGCTGGGCGGTAAGCCACGGGTCCTCGCCGGCGACGTCACGCAGGCCCGCCGGGACCTCCCACAGCAGGCGCCCGACCGGATGGCGGTACTGCCTGATCATCAAGATCCGGTCCGCGTCGTCCAGGGCGAGCACGGCCACGGCGCCGGGATGAAGCACCACGTCCCGTTCGGCCAAATGATTATCAGGGGTGCGGACCTTGTCGGTCCGTACGGTGACCAGCCGGGCATGCAGCTCCGCCGAGGAGACTACGGGCCAGTGCTCGGGCTGGTCCTTGATGTTCACGCCGTGGCCGCGGCGCGGGCGCCGGCCAGGGTGCTGAGGGCCTTGGAGCGGGCCAGCGCGGCGGCGATCAGGCCGTCGAACAGCGGGTGCGGCCGGGTCGGGCGGGACAGGAATTCCGGATGCGCCTGAGTGCCCACGAAGAACGGGTGGCTGGGCAGCTCGGCGAATTCCACCAGGTGCCCGTCCGGCGAGAGCCCGGAGAAGACCAGCCCGGCCTGCTCGAGCGGTTCGCGGTAGGCGTTGTTGACCTCGTACCGGTGCCGGTGCCGTTCCTCGACCAGGCTGCTGCCGTACAGCTCCTCGACCCGCGTGCCGGGCTTCAGGACGGCCGGGTACAGGCCCAGGCGCATGGTGCCGCCCATGTCCCGCTCCCCCGCCACCACGTCTTCCTGGTCCGCCATGGTGGCGATCACCGGGTACGGCGTGTCCGGGTTGAACTCGGCGCTGTCCGCGTCGGTCAGCCCGGCCAG
>Ga0335072_10003919_pt1 | contig 22252 bp, 18 predicted proteins | sample Lox_Sample_21_FD_206725 | JGI IMG/M metagenome (GOLD analysis project Ga0335072, IMG submission 206725) | Soil microbial communities from Loxahatchee National Wildlife Refuge, Florida, United States - Lox_Sample_2.1 | ecosystem: Environmental > Terrestrial > Soil > Wetlands | place: USA...
AGCTGGTGCCAGTAGACATTCTCCCGCGCACCGCGCAGCGCAGTGATCATGCCGCAACCGACGGTATTGCGCGTCAGCCGGTCGATCAGGATGAAGCCGCCCAGCTCGCGGCTGTCATTGTACGGCTCGCACGCCACGGGCTGCGACAGCGACAGAGAAACGCGGCCGATCTCGTTCATGTGCAGCTCGCGTACCGGCACTTCTTCCATCGTGTCGATGTCGAGCCGAGCGGAGATGTCCGTCACCGTGCCGATCATGCTCTGCGCGCCGAGCATCATTTGGTAGGCACGGCCACGAAACAACGACGTGTCGTCCATCCAGACGACGCGTGCTTCGATGCGCTCGGCGAGCTGGGGCAACGGGGCGGCGGCGAACACATCGCCACGGGACGCATCGATCTCGCGGTCCAGCACCAGCGTTACCGGCTGGCCGGCACGCGCCATGTCGAGATCGCCATCCATCGTGACGATGCGCGCAACTTTGGCCTGCACGCGGGACGCGGCGTTCGCCAGAGAGTCGCCCGGACGCAGCGTGCCGGCGGCGATCGTGCCGGTGTAGCCGCGGAACGTGTGGTCGGGCCGGTTCACCAGCTGCACCGGCATGCGGAACGGGCGCGCCAGGCCATCATGGCCCGGCTCGGCGGTCTCCAGGGCGGCCAACAAGGAAGTGCCCTGGTACCAGGGCATGCGCGTGCTGGATCGGGTGACGTTGTCGCCGTCGCGCGCGCAGACCGGAATCGCAGTCACCGCCAGAGCCCGCAGGTGGCCCAGCACGCTGTGGAAATCGGCGACGATCTGTTCGAACACGGCCTGGTCGAAGCCGACCAGGTCCATCTTGTTCACCGCCAGGACCACGTCGCGGATGCCGAGCAATGATGCGATCGCGGCATGGCGGCGGGTCTGGTCCAGCACGCCCTTGCGGGCGTCGATCAGCACCACCGCGAGGTCGGAATTCGACGCGCCGGTGGCCATGTTGCGGGTATACTGCTGGTGGCCCGGCGCGTCGGCCAGGATGAAGCGGCGGCGCGGCGTTTCGAAATAGCGGTAGGCGACGTCGATGGTGATGCCCTGGTCGCGTTCGGCCGCCAGCCCATCGACCAGCAGCGCGTAGTCAACACCGCCTTCCACCGTGCCGAAGCGGCGGGAATCGCGTTCCAGCACCGCCATCACGTCATCGGGGATCGTGCCGCATTCGAACAACAAGCGGCCGATCAGGGTGGATTTGCCGTCATCGACGCTGCCGCAGGCCAGCACGCGCAGAAGGGAGTCGGGCATCAGAAATATCCCTCGCGCTTTTTCGCTTCCATCGAGGCGTCCTGGTCCTGGTCGATCAGCCGCCCGGCGCGTTCCGAGACGCGCGTGGTGCGCATCTCTTCGACGATGTCTTCCAGCGTGCTTGCGGGGGATTCGACGGCGGCGGACAGCGGATAGCAGCCGAGGGAACGAAAGCGCACCAGGCGGTTCACCGGCGTCTCTCCAGGATTGAACCGCATGCGGTCGTCATCCACCACGATCAGCGCGCCGTCCCGCACAACGGTGGGCCGCTGGGCGGCAAAATACAGCGGCACCACGTCGATGCCTTCGGCCAGGATGTACGACCACACATCCAGCTCGGTCCAGTTGGATAGCGGAAACGCCCGCAGCGTCTCGCCAGGGGCGAGGTTGCCGTTATAGAGGTGCCATAATTCCGGACGCTGCCGCTTCGGTTCCCAGCTGTGGCCGGGGCCGCGGACCGAGAAGACGCGTTCCTTGGCGCGGGAGCGTTCCTCGTCGCGCCGGGCGCCACCGATGGCGATGTCGAAGCGGCCCTCGGTGAGCGCCTGCTTCAGCGCGTCTGTCTTCATCACCTGGGTGTAGAAGCTGCCGTGGTCGAACGGGTTGATGCCCTGGCGCACGCCGTCGGGGTTGGTGTGAACGATCAGTTCCAGCCCGTATTTCCGCATCGTTGCGTCCCGATGACGGATCATGGCGCGGAATTTCCAGGTGGTGTCGATGTGCAGCAGCGGGAATGGCGGGCGGGCGGGGAAGAACGCCTTGCGCGCCAGGTGCAGCAGGACGGAGGAGTCCTTGCCGATCGAATACAACAGGACCGGGCGGGCCGCCTGCGCTGCCACCTCGCGCAGGATGTGGATGCTTTCGGCCTCGAGAGTCTTCAGGTGCGCGGGCAGCGCAGTCATCACGGATCGTCCCTGCGATAAGGTCCGGGTGTCAGGCATCATTGTTTCTGCCGAATTGCAAGCAGAACCACGCGCGCGACGGCCAGCCATGCAGGGTTGCGGACGGATGGGGCCTGGATGGCTGCCCCGATCCGTTCACCTGTCGTCTGGCGCGAGGTCCTGTCCGGTCGAATCCGTGCCGCGGCAGCGACGTGCCACCGGCGTGTCTTTCTCGAGGAACCGGTCCGGTTGCGCTGTGGGGGCGGCCTCGCTGGATATGCGCCGGTTTTCGCCGGGCCCGTCCCGGCCAACCTGGCCGATCAGGCCGCGATCGGGTGCACCCGCGCGGCAATGGCGGCGCCATGCTCCGCCTCGGCCACGGCCAGGTCGTAGGCCGTCTGCAAGCCCAGCCAGAACTGCGGGCTGGTGCGGAAGCAGCGTGCCAACCGCAGCGCCAGGTCGGAGGTCACCGGCTGTTGGTCCGCGATCAGCGGGGCGAGGCTCCCCGCCGGCACGTCCAAAGCATGCGCCAGGGCGGCCGCATCCAGCCGCAGCGGCTCCATGTATTCTTCACGCAAAACCCGGCCGGGATGCATACGGCGAGCGGAACTGGCCATTGCGGCACCTGTCCTTGGGGGATCGCGCACCATTTAGATGCGGACCATGGCGGGACTAAGGCGGCACGGGCTTGACCTGACGATTTCCATCCGCCGCCGCCTCGGCCTCCGTCGCGTGCGGGCGCGTCCTTTGCTCAGCCGCACCCGGCAATGGCATCCTCCAACACGGCGTCAAACATGGCAGCGCTGCGTGTTTCGCTGAATTGCAACGTTACCGCCCGCGCGGCAGCAGAAAACCGTGCGTGCAGCGAGGGGCTTTCAAGCAGCATACGCAGATGCCAGGCGAGCATCTCGGCGTCCCCGACCGGGTGCATCAGCGCATTGACCCCGTGCTTCCAAACGCCCTCGTAGCATTCCAGGTCGGCCAACAGCACCGGCAAGCCGTGCCAGGCCGCCTCGACCGGCGCGATCGGCATGCACTCGTCCGCCGACGGCAGGCAGAACACGTCGGCCGCTCGATACCAGGCGTGGACCCGCGCGGGCTGAACGCCTCCGGTAAGTACGAAACGCCCCGGATCGGCACGCATCAGCTGCTCTCCCGGCTGCTCCAGGCCAACCAGCTCGCCGATCAGCACGCATTCAATGGGCGCGCCCGACATCATGGTCACTGCCCGGATCAAATCGACCTGGCGTTTCCGGGGATAGATCGTGCCGGTACAGACGATCCGGTGCTGACCCGTGGTGCGCGGAACAGCGTCGCCCGGCGGCGGCGCCGGGATCAGATAAGGAACGATTTCCACCCGGCCGGGCGGCAGATTGCCAAGCAGCGCGGGCCAGAGTCGCTCGACCACGCCGCGGCTCGGGAAGATCAGCTTGGTCACGCGGTTCAGCGTCTGCAACGTTGACGGCCGCCCAAGTACAGTGTTGACGCCTGCCCGCCCTTCGTGGATCCACCAGACCGTGGGCCTTTGACCGGCGATCTGGTCGAGGATCTCGGCGCAGAAGACAGTACAGCCGACGAACACATCGTGGTCCGCCAGGCCGGCCCGGTCGACAAACACCACGCCGAGCGCGCGAAAGGCACCTTCCAGGGCTTTCGCCGCGCCTGCCAATGGCGGCGTCATGATCGTGACGGCGTCGCCGCGTGCCCGCATGTGACGAACCTGTTGCAGCAAAGCTGTCACGGCACCATTCAGTGCCAGTTCGTGGATGTAGAAAAGCACCCGCATCCGCCGACCATAGCGGTCCGTGAGATATATCGGAAGCGCGATAAGCCGTCGGCACATCCATGCGCCGGGCAGGGTCCGGGACGCCCCGAACGCGATCACGAACACTTGCTCCGGCAGCCGTCATTCAGGCATTATTGAACAGTAACAAGTCCGGCCGGGAGCAAAATCCCAGCATGAAGGTCTTTATCGCGGTGCATGACAGAGCACCCACCCCTTCGGCCCGTTATCTCACGCGGGTGCAGGTTGGCGCCGCACTGGGCGAACGACAGACCGGCTGCGTGCACGACGATGACGGCGATAACATATCTGCTCGAAACCCGCTGTATGCAGAACTGACAGCGCTCTACTGGCTATGGAAGAACGTCGAGGATGACGTGGTCGGGCTGTGCCATTACCGGCGCTACTTTTCACCCATTATGGCGCCATCCGAGCCTGTATTGACGGCCCGTAGGGACGATGTCCAAGGATTGGTTTCCCTCGACCCGGCCGGGGTTCTCTTCGCGCAAGAAACGGCCATTGCCGAACTTATCGTTCCTCGCCCGGTCGTCTGCACGGGCTCGCTCGAAGATCAGTATATCAGCCACCATGGACGCCCCCAGGACTGGCATGCCATGCTCGCGGCGCTGGCGCTGGTACACCCGAACGAGGCCCGCGACGCACGCGGCTTCTTCACCCAGAGCAATGCACTGACCCAGTACAATATGCTGATTGGGCGCCGCGACGTCGTGCGGGCTTATTGCGCGTGGTTGTTTCCGGTACTGGCCGAAGTGGAGCGAGTTCTCAATCCGCAAGTCCACCCGATGCAACACAGGGCGCTGGGGTTTCTCGGAGAGCGGCTGTTCTCCTGGTGGCTGGAATCTCGCAATCCGCGCCGCGTCCACCGGCCGGTTCTTTTCATTAATGAATAGTACTGTTTTATTGGGCCGGGCGGCGGGGTCCGCATGCCGGCGGTGTTGATCGTGGGAGCAGGATTTGCCGGCGCGGTCTATGCCCGGACGCTGGCCGAGGCTGGGTATGCCGTCCGGATCATCGATCGCCGCGACCACATCGGGGGCAACGCCGCGGACTTCGTCGACGATAACGGCATCCGGGTGCATCGCTACGGTCCGCATTTGTTTCATACGAACGCAACTCCGGTGTTCGCCTGGCTGCAGCGATTTGGCGCCTGGGTGCCCTATCAGCATCGCGTTCGGGCAAGATTGGCGGACGGCAAATATGTACCGCTGCCGGTCAATTTGGACACGATCAACGCCGTGTTCGGCGTTACACTACGGGCGGAGACAGAAACCATCGCGTTTCTTCGGAAAGTCGCCGCCCCCATTGTCGATCCGCACAACGCCGGCGAATATCTGCGCGCGCGGATCGGCGACGTGCTGACCGACCTCTTCTTTCGGCCTTATACGCGTAAGATGTGGGCGCTGGAACTGGAAGATCTCGACATAAGCGTCGTCAAGCGGCTGCCAATTCGTTTTGACAGCACCGACCTGTATTTTCCCAACGATCGCCACCAGGCGTTGCCACACGACGGCTACACAAATCTGTTCCGGGCAATTTTGCGCCATCCCGGAATCGGTGTGGAGTTGAATACAGCCTACGTCGCAGGCATGGAACGAGAGTACACGTTCTGCTTCAACAGTATGGCGATCGATGAATATTTCGGCTGGTCGCTGGGCGAATTGCCCTACCGCTCGCTGCGGTTCGACCATCGGACGGCGCATATCTGGGACCTGGAACCATGGAGCCAGCGCAACTATACCGATGATGGTCCCGCCACGCGCGAAACCTGGTGGCACTGCCTGCCGTGCCATATCCAGCGGGAAACCGGACGCCGCACGGTAACCGTGGATGAGCCTTGCGACTATCGCGACAACGGGAATGAGCGGTACTATCCTGTGAAAACGGCCGACCAGCGCTACCAGAAGCTGTATCGGACCTACCGGGAAATGGCCGAGGCCCTGCCGAACATGGCCTTCATCGGGCGCTGCGGCACCTACCAGTATTTGGATATGGACCAGGTGATCAACCAGTCGCTTGCCGGCGCCCGACGCTGGCTGGACAGCCGGATATGACGTGCCCGGTCAAGACATCGCGCCGTCCCCAGCGCGCTGGCAGGCACTTGCGCGTTCAGCGCTGACCCGACCAAACTTGCCCACGGATCAGCGGTGACCGGCAATGGCAGCGAGCAAAATCCTGGTACTGTGTTGGTCCGGCAGCCTGTACGGTTGTCTGGGAGGTTTCCTCTGCCTGGTCGCGGATGAACTGAGAGAACTCGGGCACGAGGTGACGTTATTCAACATTGAAGGAAACGATTGGATCCGCGACCTCGCCGGCGTTTTGGAGACGCAGCCATTCGACTTCGCCCTGACCATGTCGGGCATCGGAATCGAGGCGGCGATCTCCGGGAAAGGCCCGCTCTGGCTGGTCGCCAAAGTGCCGTTGTTCAATTGGAACTGCGACCACGCTTGCTATTTTCCAGCGCGGCACGCAGTGCGCAGCGGCTTCATCCTGCATGGCTATGTCTTTCCCGACCATGCGCGGTACAACATTCAATATTTGAACCCGAATGGCATGGCATTTGCCGTACATATGGGCATGCCGCCGCGCCACATCTTTCAGGGTGCGCCGCTGCCGCTGGCCGCGCGCAATGGCCGTATCGTCTTCACCAAGAGCGGCAGGGACAGCAATGCCATCATCGCCGAATGGCAAGAGCGCCTGCCACCGGTGCGGGACATTTTGCTCGCCGCGGCCGAGGCGTTGCTGCATCGGGACACGGCGGCCTTCGTTCCCATCCTGCAAAGCATCGCAGAGCAATACGGCCTGTTGCTCGCCGCCAATGGCGAGCTGATGCTTGGCTTGATTCGAGAACTCGACGACTATATCCGGTTCCGCCGCAGCGACATGGTGATGCGGGCATTGCTCCATCATCCGGTGGACGTGTTCGGCACCGGCTGGGACCATATCCCTTGGGACCAGGCGCGATCGGCGCGGTACTATGGCTCGCTGCCCTGGCAAAGCGCCGCGATCGAGCGTCTTCCCCGTTATCTGGGGGCTCTCTCGATCAACCCGTTGGTGGAGCAATCCGCGCATGACCGGGTGTTCTTCGCTCTCGCCGCTGGCGTGACCCCGCTCAGCGACGACACTGCGTTTGCGCGAACCACAATGCCGTCGCTGCAACCCTATTGCTTCGATTTTACGCCCCAGCGCATCGTTGCCGCCGCCGACACTCTGCTGTCCGATCCCGCCGCGGCGCTGGCAAGAACAGAGGCAACGCGGGTGGGTCTTGCTGCGGACTTCACCATGCGCCGTGCCGCGGAGCAGATCGTGCAATTTGCCGGTTTGCAGGCAGCGAACCTGCGATGGGGTCCATAGGTTTCGTTACGTCAATGCGGTTCGACGCACATAGGTAACAACGATTTAAATTTACCAGCCACCCACGGCACCAGACCTATCAAGCGGTTGCGCCATAGGCGGGATTCAGAGCCATGGTCGGGGGTCTATTCGCGGCTGCGATCGAAGGGTTTGCTGCGCAGGGGACGGCCCCGGCGGCAGATGTCAAGTTGCGCCGCAACGATGCTCGGAATGGCGCGGCATGGGTATCTGACCGGTCCTACAATCAGATAAGCGGCAGTTTGAAACGTAGCGCTTCCGCAGCCACACAATCGCGCGGCATTTTCCCGGACCCCGCGTCAACAAAGCCCATCTCCCGCATCTGTTGGGCCACAAGCCAGCCCGCGTTCATCGTCACGTCGTCGGCGCGCGTGTACTGGGTCCCGAGTTCAGCTTGCAGAAGAGGGTCCACCCCAGCCAATGCGGGCAGTCCTTTGCTGGTGGCAAGGACCGCGGCTTTGACCCCGTCAACGGAATGGACGACGGCTGCCATGGCGCCGAACAACGGATCACTGACCTTGAGTCCCATTCCTGCCTCCTGCGGCTGAGAATCGCAGTGAAGCCGGGAAAGGGTTGCGAATTGGCTTCGGGGGGAAAATCCCTGCCTTCAAGGGCTTTCTCTGGTGCGGTCGACAAGACTCGAAACTCGGGACAGGTCGGATGGGTTTGTGTTTTCAATGGGTTACGGTGGGGCATTTTTCGGACTGACTCCCAAGTTGACTCCCAAAACGACTCGCACGGCAGCATAGGTGAAGGGTCCGCAGCGTGACAGAGGCAGTTCAATGGTCCTAGATGGCGCCATCCAGCGATTCTGGAACCGCGCGTTATCTTGTTACGAACTCGCTCCGCCGACGAATCTCATTCGAGTTAAGGAAATGACGGTAGTCGTCAATCCAAGATTGAACCTCCTGAGTGAGAACCTGATGATCCCGCGCGAATTTCTCATACTCGGTTGGTAAGGCTACTTTCCAAGCGCGGAAGTCAACAAGTGACTGCATTTCAGATGACATCTTATTGTGCTCTGCTGTAGTCGGATGGTTAGCGGCCTTTTGCATTTCATTCGATATTATACGGTAGTATACGATACTAATGCCGTCACGCCAATCTTTCTCTGCGCGGTTGATTTGACTGTCCGTTGCTCCAAGGCTGCGTAGCTTTTCAATTAGTTCATCATGAATTCTGAGGCGCCTGTCATTCGACATTACGCCCATAAACGAGCTTCCGATCAGGTCTGTAAGGAACGCAGTAGTAATTGATGTTGCCAATTCTCGTAGTTGCTCAACGGTCGCCACTGCTTCGGCTATCTTCTCACGCATTGTCGCCCTAAGTGGGCCTATACGCAATTCTGCGAGAGCTTCAATGCGAGAAAGAAAGGCTACAAGACTGCCGCACAATACGGTCAACCAAGCGACTGAACTGTCATGCAGCACCAGACCGATCAAGGGTGGCACAATAAGCACAAAGCACAGACTGACGACGAAGAAAATCCGATCGACAGATTGCATGGCACTATAAATCCGTAAGTCCGGGTGCTGGCGGCGTTGGGCTACGGCTTGACCGTGCGCATTAGCCGGACGACGCCATAGCGGAATGGAAGGCAGCGTAGCACTTGACTATGGTTAGATCACCGGGTTAGCTTTTCTGCGAGTTCTTGCATTTTCTGCACCTCTGGTTTCGAAGGTGTCGATCGGCCGTTCCGAAACTTATGCCAGAGGTCGATCGCCTCCCGATACAACGCAGCATCAGCGTCAAGGTTATGGTCATTGTCCATAGCAGTCACCAGCTCACCATATTGTCGCCTATCGACACGTGCATACTTTGCCCGTGTCCTCCCGTCGATTTTCGCATCGTCCGCAATCGTGTCCAAGTGATCACGGATGCGAGTCCAATCCGCGCGTAGGCTATCGCGGTCCTCCTGCTGGTTAGGCGAGACCGGACTTGATGCAGATGTGGGAATATCGGCTACCGATCCGCTCACTTGGGTAAGCTGACGCATCAAAGAGGATAAAGTCTCTTTTTGTACCGATGCATATTCATCGAACGCCGCTTGTCGCAACCTAAGATGCTCCTGTAGTCTGCTTTCAGAGTCCTGGAGATGATTTTGCACGCTGGCTTCAGATACCTTCAATGCTTCCTCAAGGCTTTTGACGCGCCCGCTAAACAACAGCCAGCCGAGAATCACGCCACCAACTGCTGCCGTCATTGTGATGACGGCGCCGATCACCGTGCCCTGTGCTTGGGTCAAATTTGCCCACGTCTCCGAAAAATCCACGCTGTCGCTCCCCGTTCCCCTCACGCCAACTGCCACGTCATCACGATACCACAACGGCGCGTCAGTGTCTCGGGATGCCGGCGGTAACGCGGATCGAGTGACACAGATGCGCAGCGCTAGGCACCAATCAGCGCCTTTTTTGCCGCCTCTGAAGCAACGTCTACGACGATCTTGTAAAGCCCGCTCCCGACTGCTTGCCCAGCCTTCGCCATAAAACGCTTGAATCGTGTAACAGCAAGTTCCGTTCTTGGTCCACTTGTCGTCAGATCATCGATAGTTGCGCTAAGCTGTTCCAATTCCTGGGCGTTTAACCCTTCAAGTTCAGCGGCATATTCTTTCGCAGCTTGGATGCGCGCCTGTGTCCAGGGAAAGGCCATTCCGCAATTAAAGCAGTGATTTGGTGCAGAGTAGTTTTGCGCGCCAACTAGACCCGGGATATAATAGCAACCGCGTATGGGGCTATCGCACTTGGAGCAAGCGCGGATCGTGGCAGCACCACAACTTGAACAGAACTTGGCGGCACGTTGAGGCGATGATTCAAGATCGTCTGTCGTCACATGACCGTTGAGACAGATTTCAGCCGGCATATAGCGGCTGGGTTCCGTTGCCGGATCATTACCGCCAAGGCCGAGTCGCTCAAGATACCAGTCAGACATTGTTGCCCCGATTCTCCTTTGTTACGCCAAACAGCCCTTTTCGCCTGCCAGCCACAGCAGGGCCAACGCAACCCCAAACAGCCCGTGCAGCCATTGGAACTCGAACGCGAGTTTAGGTTCATCGTCTTGGGCAGCAGCCCATGCAAGCAATGCTGTGACAGTGCCCGCGATGGCCACGAACTTGGCAACGTCTTTCATGATCGACTCCGGTCCTTAGGAGAAGTAAATACCTCTTTACACGAGTCGGCACCCGATTCGCGATGGATTCTCGTGCCGAACGGGGCATCGGCGAGACGATTGGCGGGACCCATTTTCGCATGGGTCCCCGTCTCGATTTCAAAACAAATCCCCAAGTTGTATCGCGCCAGATCGGCGCCCAGAAAGCGCCTAACCCACCCCTAGTGGTATACCGGCTTGGGTCCCCCAACATATGGGGCGGTATGCCGCCTCTCGCAGCGCCATTGTGCAGTGCGACCTTCGCCGCTGCGACCTGGGCGTGCGTAGACTGTCTGGATGGAGGAACCTCCGCCGCGCCGGACTGATGCGACGACGAGTCAAATGTGACGAATGATAAGCCACACGACGTAGAGTCCGCCAAGCTCGATCGCGAGCAAGGCAACCCGTGTGATGATGCCCATTACCGACTCCATCAACCTGCCAGATACAGCGCGCTGCTATCGCCCGGCTTCTGCAAATGACGCGCGAAGCGTTTGCCATAGGGTCCGCCAAGGCGTCCGCGTTGATCGGGCTTCAACGAAGCGAATAGCAACGGCCCTTTGCTGCGCTTCACATGGTCGAGGAAGCCGAGTTCGATCAGCTTCGCGTGTATCGGAATAGTCCGCACTGACGACTTGTTCTTGACCTTCTGATCATCGCCTGCATCGGTGATCCGCATTACCCATATGCCGGACTCGTGCTGCCACACATCCGATTTAAGCAACTGACATGCCTCTTCCTGTCTGCAACCTTGATAAGCGCAGACGATAGGAAGCCACCGATCATCGTCCGTGTCCTTGTATTCCGCCGCCAGCGACGCATCCAAAGCCCGGAGTTGGGCGGGAGTGAAGCCCCTTCGGTCATTGTCCTGCGACCGCTTCTCTCGCTTTTTGATGAAGCGGAATCCATCTGCCGGGGATCGTTCGATATATCCCCAACTGACTGCGTGCCCGAGCAAGGTGGACAGCGCCATCACATGCTTTCGCGCCGTCCGCTCTTCAATACGGGGCAGCCCTTCCTTGTCGGCGAGCGCGATGGCACGTGCGAGTTGCGCGGTTCGCAGATCAGGGCGAGTTGATCGTGGAAGGCGGATTATGGCGTCAAGGAATTGGCGCAGATGGGCGCGGGTTATCTCCGCCAATCCGATCTGCCCGTGCAATTCATGGAAGCGGCGCACCGCGTATCTGTATAGGCCAACATGCTGCTCGGGCGCGCCGGACTCCTTCGCCCAGCGGTCAAGGACGGTCTGCAAGGTCTCTGCCGCTGCCTGTTGCTGCGGATAATCGGACGCCAAATCGGGGTCCGCCGCCGCTTCCGGACCCTTCCGCAATATGGCGAGGTTGCGTTCCAGGCGCGCCCGGAGCGTGGTCGCATGGGCTTCCGCTTGGGCAAGCTCGTCCTGCAAACCGTCCAGGTCGATCCCCTCTGCCGCAAGCCCGGCGCGCCGACTTTCGTTCGCTGTAGCCAGCCGTCCGGGAGCGCCAACCGGCCCGACAGTGCGGCGATCAGTTGTCAGGTCCGCCAGCATGCCAGCCAGGGCGGTTGCCAGGGCGGTATCTGCTCGCAGACTGGCAGGCACATTCCACGTGCCGGATAGCAGGCGTTTCCTTGTGTCTTCTGGCAACGCCAGCCAACGGGCAGACAACTCCTTCTGTTGCTCCGGCGTCAGGCGAGACCAGTCCGCCGGCAACCCTGCCCGTAGCCGGTCCGGGAGCGCATGCCAGACGGTAGCGGCGCCCTGCGGTTCGCCCACCGTCGCCACACGCAGCGCGCCCAAACCACCCGCGGCCTGGACAACCTCCCGCTCATCCGTCGTTAGCCGGGCGACGGCGCTGCGCTGGCGTCGGTATTCCAGCATGGCAACCGCAATCGCCTGCTCGCAGTCCGCGTTGCACTGGGCGGCAAGCTTCCGTGCCGTAGCCGCGTCCGTCGTAGCGAGAGTCTCCCGCCAGAACCGTCGACCGATGATCGGCACCAGCTTGGCAGGAACGCGACGGGCGAAATACAGGATGCCGTTGCGGGCGATGAGGTAGTCAGACATGGGGAGTCTCGCACGATTCCGACTCCCAAATTGAATCCCAAACCGGGTTACAGGCCGGCTTCAGGGGGAAAAGTCTAGGTTTTTCAAGGGCTTTCTCTGGTGCGGTCGAGAAGACTCGAACTTCCACGGGGTTACCCCCACAAGCACCTCAAGCTTGCGCGTCTACCATTCCGCCACGACCGCACGTGGGCTAAGCAGGCCGCGGGATATAACCGATGGATGACACAGCTTCAATCGCCGTCCCCGCCCCCAGCGCGGCCGCTCCCCGCCCGGGGCCGGCGCCGGAATGGCAGCGCGCCCCCGGCCTCACCCCCTATCCGGAAGCCCTCGCCACCATGCAGGCGCGCGTCGCCGGCATTCGCGCCGGCACCGCACAGGAACTCGTGTGGCTGGTAGAGCATGAACCGCTCTACACCGCCGGCACCTCGGCCAAGCCCGAAGAACTGACCGACCCCGGCCGTTTCCCTACCTACACCGCCGGCCGCGGCGGCCAGTGGACCTACCACGGCCCCGGCCAACGCACCGTCTATGTGATGCTCGACCTGACTAGGCGCCACGGCAGCGTGCCCCCGCGCGATATCGGCTGCTATGTGCACGGGCTGGAATCCTGGCTGATCCGCACCCTGCACCGCTTCGGCGTAACGGGCGAGCGCCGGCATGGGCGCATCGGCATCTGGGTGGTCGATCCGCGCACCGGGGCCGAGGCGAAGATCGGTGCCATCGGTGTGCGCGTCAGCCGCTGGGTGAGTTGGCATGGCGTGGCGTTGAACGTCGCGCCGGACCTCACGCATTTTGCCGGCATCGTGCCCTGCGGGATCCGCGAATACGGCGTCACCAGCCTTGCAGCCCTGGGCGTCCGCGTCGGGATGGCGGACGTAGATGAGGCGCTGCACGGAGCGTGGGACGAGGTGTTTGGGGTAGACGCAGCGTCGGTCGCGATGTGCGGCACGGAGGGGTAGTATGCCGGCCCGATCGCCCTCACCCTGACCCCCTCCCGCAAGCAGGAGAGGGAAAATTGGTCAGCGGCCCTGGTGGAAGCCCGGGTAGTCCGGTGGATCGGCCATCTCGTCGTCGATGCTGACCACCTCCGCCATCCGCGGGCCGCGGCGGCACAGGCGCAGCAGTTCCTCCACCGCCGCCACGTCACCGGCGACGAGCGCCTCTACGGTGCCGTCAACCCGGTTGCGTACCCATCCGGACAGGCCCAATGCCCGCGCATGCTCCTGCATCCAGGCACGGAACCCCACCCCTTGCACCCGTCCCGAGATCACCAGACGCTTTGCCGTCATGCCGGTTCTCCCTTGCTCAGCGCGATGAAACGCGCCGCCAGCGCGATATCGGCGGCAATGGCCGATCGCCTGGTCGCAGCGTCCGCGTCCTCGCCCCATTGCTCGGCCTGGAACAATTCGTCCAATGCTCCCAGCGTATGGGCTGCCGCCGCATCCAGGCGTCCGTCCGCCAGGGCGAGACCCAGGACCAGGCTGCCCAGCGCGGGGACGGCGATCCCGAGCGCCGCCAGAACTTCCGGTTCCAGCGCCGCCACAGCACGACGCAACGCGGCAACCGCGTCACGGTGCTGGCGGATCGGTGCGATCCCGCTGGTGACCCGCAGCGGCGCATCGTGGGTCAGCGCCGCCCAGTCGAGCCATGGCTGCCATTCGCGGGCCTGACGTTGCACCAGGGCTGGAGGGTCGATAGCACGGTAGCACAGCAGGTCGTTCTCGCCGTAGCGAGCGATGGCGTCGATGGTGGATGCGGGATCCGAGGCGACGCGTTGCTGGGCAGTACCGGCCAGCCGGGTCAGGGGCGTGTCGGCGAACGACATCTCCCCGCCCAGTGCAGCGCCGGCGGCCTGCCATTCCGCGGCGATTGCATCCGCCAGACGCGAGGAACGGACATGCAGGATTGCTCCGTCCGGCAGATGCATCGGGCGGCGGTCCAGCAGGATGGTAAAACCGTCCGGCGTTCGGCTGGCGGCGGCGGTGTCCCAAAAGCGCTTCACAGGATGAAACCTAACCTCTCCTGCACGTCGCGCGGGAGAGATTGACACACGAATTGACGTGGGCGAGGGTGATCGGGTCGGTAGGAAGCACGCTTTCTACCGATCCGATCACCCTCAGCCGGTGAGCTTTGCTCAAAGCGTCGGTCCGCTTCGCGGACGAGGTTGATCTTCATCGGAACAACTGCTGAAGGACGCCACCGAGTGAGTTCTTCTTTCGTGCAGGCGCCGGCGCGGCGGCAGCGGCGGGCGCTGCCTGGCCGCGTGCGACTGCCAGGGCGGCGTCGCATGAAGGCACCGATGACCCGCCCAGCAGCTTGTCGCCGCCCAGCACGCCGCCCAGCAATCCCAACGGCGTGGCAGAGCCGATGACTCCTCCCGCCACTGTTCCCGCGTTCGCCTCGAACGTCCCGATCGCGTTCACCTTCACCGCCGGGTCGCGGATCGGCCCGGTCACCTGCATCGGCACCACCAGGCCCGTACCGGCGACGCGGCCCTGCGGGCGCAGTACCAGGGACAGGGTCTCGTCACCCAGGTTGACGCTGCCGCCACCATCCATGGTGAGCAATGCCGAGTTCAGCAGCAGGGTGCGAAGGTCGGCCACACCGTGATGGGCGTCCGCACGCAAGGCGAAGCAGCGAAGCTCGCTCGACCCGCCATGCGACAGCATGCCGAGCACGTTGGCCTTCTCCAGCACCGAGCCAAGCAGGTTGTTCAGCAGCGCCGTATCGATGGTGCCCCCCTGCATCGCGAGGCCCAGGCTGCCGTTCAGCCCGGCGGCAATGGCGTGCGGCGATGCTCCGGCGGAGTGCAAATTGGCATAGATCTCCAGTCTACCGCTGGCATAACCGGGCAGTCCGGCGGCGGCGAGCAGGGGCGCTACGGCCAGTCCGGGCGCGTGCAAGGTCAAGGCGACCGGCGGGGCGGGTCCCGTGCCGTCGATCGCCAGAGTGCCGCTCAGCTTGCCTTCGGGCAGGTCGGCGGCGATCGGATCGACGTGCAGGCTGCCGTTCGCCAGCACGGCGTGCACGTTAATGGCGTGATAGTCGAGGCCGCCGGTTCGCAAGTCACCGATGACAACGGCGACGTTGCCATTGGCGGCGCGCAGCACGCCGAACGGCAGCGGGGTATCAGAGAACAGCCGGCCCGTCCCGGCGTGCGGCGGCGCAGCCGGGGCGGTGGCCTGCGGCCTGGGCGGCGGCGGTTGATGGGCCGGAGGTGGCGCAGGCGGTGGTGGCGGTGCCACCGGCTTTCCGGCTGCGGCCATGATCGCATCGGCATCGATGCGGTTGGCGTGGAGGTTCGCGGTCAGCGATGGCGGCGGACCGTTTGAGATCGCGATGTCCCCGGACAGGTCACCCTGCGCCGCGGTCAGTTTCATCTCGTGCAGGGCCGCGCCATGCTCGAAGCCACCGGGACCATCGGTCAGGGTGCCCTGGAAGGCGACCTGAGTCAGGCCAGGCAGCTTGCGGTGGGCAATTGGCGACAAGGCGGCCAGATCCGGAATGCTGGCGGTCAGCGCCAGGTTGGCACCGGACAGTGTTTCCGGATGTGCCACCGTGCCTTTGACGCTCAGGTTGGCGTTGCCGGCGCGCACGATCACGTCCACCGGGATCGGGGCGCTGGGCTGCTGCGCGATCAGCGTGCCCGGAGCGCCGACTGTGGCGGCCAGCGACATCGGCGTCGTGCCCATGGTCGCTTGCGCATCGATATGGATCGGCTGGTTTTGCGCCGGCGCGTCGATCGTCACCGAGATCAGCCGCAGCCCGCCGACATACGCGGTCAGATCGGCCGGTCCCAGCTTCAGGTTCGCCGCTTCAACATACGGCACCGGCCCGCCATGGTCGGCAAGCTGTGCCGTGACGTGCACGTCATGCAGCGGCGGCAGATGCGCCTGGGGCAGCAACGGCGCGAGCGCTGTAAGGTCCGGGATCGCAGCCGTAACCGACAGCGTGTAGCCGCGGCCTTGCAGCGGCTTGGTGAAGCTGCCGTCCGCGGACGCTGTGGCACCGGCGGCGGCGAGCGTCAGTTTGACCGGCCACGGGGTCGTCGCATTCGGGTCTTGCAGGCGCAACAGGGAACCGACATCGCCTGCGAGCGTGAACGGCGTGCCGTTGTAGCTGGCGTTCATCGCCAGATTCAGCGGCACATCGGCGGCGGTGGCCGTCGCCGTCATATGCTGCACTGCCAATGTCATGGCGCGGCCGGTACGATCGTCACGCATCGACAACGTGCCGTCGTCAATCCGCAGGGCGGTGACGCTGATGCGGTCGCCCTCGCCGGGCTTTGCCTGCGGCTTCGTCGCGGCGGCCGGCGGAACGCCGGCGGACGTCCTGGGTTGCGGGGTGAACACCCAGTTGGAACGGCCCTGGGCATCGGTTTCCAGCAGGATGGTTGGGTGTTGCAGCACCAGCCGGGTGATTTCGATCCGATTATGCAGCAGTGGCAGCACCGCAAGCTGCACGTCGAGGCTTTGCAGCGTCGCCATCTGCGGTTGCGAGAACCCGGGCGGATTGGCCAGCGCAACGTCGGTCAACGCGACCGTGGGCGAGAGCGACCAGGTCAGGTGGATCGGGCCTTTCAGCGTCAGCGCCCGGCCGGTGGCTTGCTCGACCGCGGCCTCGATGCGCGGCTTCAGGCTGTTGGGATCGAAGCGGGCGAGGAACACCGCACCGGCCGCCAGAATCAGCACCAGGAGTGCCGCTACCCCGAGCAAGCCGTAACGCACCGCACGCCGCACTGCCATCGCTGTTCTGGTCCCCCGCGAGTCTGTGGCGTCCTGCTGTCAGACGTTCCGCCGCACGGGGCGCGCCGGCGGCGCGTGGAATCCGAGCGTGCGGAAGGTTGCTGCCATGTGGGGCGGCAGGTCCGCCTCCACCACCAGCGTTCCGCCAGAGGGATGTGGCAGGCTCAAGGCGCGGGCGTGCAAATGTAGTTCATCGGAGAGGCCCTCGACGGTAGCGGCGAAGGCGTTGTTCTGGTCCGGGCGGGCGTATTTGGTATCGCCCAGGATCGGCGCGCCGATGGCGACACAGTGAACGCGAAGCTGGTGCGTGCGGCCGGTGCGCGGATGCAGTTCCAGCCAGGCGAGTTTCTGCCCGGCGTGATCCAGCGTGCGGTAGTCGGTGACGGCGCGGGCGGCGTCCTTATCGCCCTGGTCTGCTATGGCGGTGCGTTCACCGCGTCCGCCGGTGACGCGCACGAGGGGAAAGTCGATGCGGCCCTCCGGGGCGTTGGGACGGCGGGCGGTGATGGCCCAGTAGGTCTTGTCGATATCTCGGCCCCGGAACAATGCGGCGAGCTTGGCCGCAGTACCGGGGGTGCGGGCGAGCAAGAGAACGCCGGAGGTGTCGCGGTCCAGGCGATGAACCAGGCGCGGACGGTCGGACGCGCCGAAGCGCAGCGCGTCCAGAAGCGCATCAAGATGGTGGGTGATGCCGGGCCCACCCTGCACCGGCAGGCCGTGTGGCTTGTTGATCGCGATGAGCTGGTCGTCGCGGTAAAGGACGAGGCGCTGGAGATCCTTCTGAACCAGCGGGTCGATCTCGGACGGCGTTGGCTCCGCGCGCGGCGGGGTACTCGGCAGCGGCGGGATGCGGACACTCTGGCCCGCAGTGAGGCGCGTGGCGGCGTCGGCGCGATGGCCATCCACGCGCACCTGCCCTGTGCGGCACAGCTTCTGGATGGCGCTCTGCGGCAGGCCGGGGAAATGGCGGCGGAACCAGCGATCCAGGCGGATGTCGGCTTCATCGGCCGAGACGGTGCGGGTGGACAGGGTCATGGGGCGGCATTGCCTGTGGTGGGCTGATGGTACCGCGTCAAGGTCATGACGGCGAAAGCAGAGAAGCGCGGGGCAGGACAGGTAGCTGGGGCTGTGGCGGCACGGCGACCGAGATGGGCACCTCCCGGGATGGCCGATCCGGTGCAGCTGCCAGTCATCAAATCGCAAATTGTTGCAAGGCTGTTTTCGCTTGGCACACGACCCCGCGATCGGAGCTGCGGGCGGCACAGGTTGGCTGTGCGCGGCACTGGTTGGCTGTGCGCGGCGCCACGCCTCGGGGGCGTGGGACGCACCAGAACAGCAGGCGTAGTCCGCTCGCTGCGGTAATTGCATTGAGCTGTACATAATTCGATACATGATTCGATCCGCATGGTCCGGAAGAAGGGAGCAGTGCGTCTGAATGGCCGGCCGCTGTTCACACCTGGCGGACCGAAACGACAACGCAATCTCCCATCGGCTAGCAGTTGACCGCACTGTAGCGATCCTGAGCGACCACGATATCGGCAGGGTGACTGTCGCCGGCATTGGCACTGGAGACCGAAGCCGCGGCTCGACACCGGACGGAGATTGCTCTCATGGCTGATGTCCTGATCCAGGCGGCCGGGGCTGTTTCGCTCACAGCCTGGCTCATTGCCGCTTTGCTGTTCGCAATATTGCTCATCCTTTTGCAGTCGCTTTGGGTCATTGGTCCGACCCAGGTTGGGCTCGTCCGCAAGCGCTACGGCTGGAAGCGGCTCGAAGAAGGCAGTCCGGTCGCTCTCCACGGCGCGGCGGGATACCAGGCCGCGCTCCTGACCGCCGGCCTGCGGTTCAAACTATGGCCGCTTTACACCGTCACGCGCCATCCGATGGTGCAAATCCCGGCCGGCCAGATCGGCGTCGTCATTGCCCAGGTCGGCAGGCCGCTGCCCATCGGCGCGAAATCGGCGACGTATAAGTCCGAATTCGCCAGCTTCCAGGACATCCGGGCGTTCATGGTCAATGGCGGCGAGAAGGGTGTCCAGCGCACCGTGCTGCCGCCCGGCACCGTGGCGGCCATCCATCCGGTTGGTTTCCTGGTGGTGTCGCTCAACGCCGTCTATGGCGTGCCGGTGGCGAGTGAATACGCGCGGCTGCTGCGCGGTGGCAACGACCGGCTGACGCATGAGTCCTTCGGCCTGTCAGAGCAACACATGAAGGTCGTCGTGATCGAGCCGCACGCCACCGACGACGGCAGCTTGGTGGACATGATCGGCATCGTGACCACTCTGGAGGGGTCACCATCGCCCAAGGGCGCCATTGCCAACCGCCTCGGCGACTTTGCCGATATGGCGCAGCTTGAGGCCGATCCGGCGACGCGGAACAGTGATCTGGTGGAGGCGATTCTCGGGAGCAAGAACGACACGCATAACAACTATCAGGATTTCCAGGCGTTTCTCGATGCGGGAGGGCGCATCGGCCTGCAGCACGATCCATTGCTGTATGGCGCCTACAATCTCAATCCGTTCCTGGTGTCGGTTGAAATGGTACCGATGCTGGTGGTGAACCAGGGGCAGGTTGCAGTGGTGAAGGCGTATGTCGGGCTGGCCGCCGAGGATACGTCCGGCGACGATTTCAAGTTCGGATCGCTGGTGCGGCCCGGGCATCGCGGCATCTGGGAAGAGCCGTTGCGCACCGGCAAATATGCGATCAATCCGCGGGTCTATGCGGTGGAGATCGTGCCGACCTTCATCCTGACGCTGAACTGGGCGGATGTGACCTCGACCGCGCACAGCCTGGACAAGGATCTGTCGCCGATCGAGGCGAAGTCCATGGAAGGCTTTGTGTTCATGATCGACCTGCAGGTGCAGATCCATGTGCCGGACTGCGATGCGCCGCGCGTGATCTCCACGGTCGGGACGATGGCGAACCTGGTCAACGAGGTGCTGCAGGCGGCCGTGGGCAACCATTTCCGCGACAAGCTGCAAGGCATGCCGGCGATCGATTTCATCCAGAAACGCGCCGACGTCCAGGCGCAGGCACAGGAGTATATCACCGAGCGGTTGCGCGTGTACCGGATCGAAACGCGTGGCGTTTATATTCAGGATGTGGTGTTTCCGGCGCAACTCGTCGAAGTGCTGACCGCGCGTGAGATCGCCAATCAGCAAAAGGCGCAATACGATGCCGAGCGGACAGCGCAGGACCAGCGGCTGTTGCTGGAAGCGTCCCGCGGGCGGGCGAATCAGCAAGCGGCGTTGGCGCAATCGATGATCGGCGTCGACATCGCACGGAACAGAGCGACAGCAGTGCAGGCGGAAGCAGATGGCGAGGCCTATCGCCTGACCAAGGTCGGTGAGGCGAGCGCGGTGCAAACGCGGGCCGAGGGGCTTGCAATGGCGGCGGGACTGGCGGCGCAGCAGAAGGCCGTGGGGGCAGGCCAGGCGGCGATGATCAATGTCGCGAAGGCCCTGGCAGGTGGCACGCAGCGCTTCATGCCGGAGAATCTGGCGATCACCGGTGGCGGCGGCGGTGACGGCATCGGCATCGGCCCGCTGGTGCCGCAACTGATGCGGTGGCTGCAGCGCCAGGACAACGGTCAGCGTCGAAACGGGGAAGTCAGCGACAGTGCCGAGGATGCAGTGCCAGCCCCGCCTGCCGCCTCCCAAACGCCCGAAGGCCCAGCGATGCAATGGGCGATCACGCCGACGGTCGCGGTGGCGCCACCCTCAGAGAGCTAGTGTTGTGACCGTGGCGGATCGTGCCCGCTGTCATTGCGAGCGAGGCGAAGCAATCTCCCCCGAGAGAACGTGCGATCGCCCGTCAGGGATTGCTTCGCTTGGCTCGCAATGACATCGACGAACCTCGCAACGACACACTGCACCCGCTCTCGAAGGCGGTCGGCAGCAACCGCCTCCGAGAGTGTTCGCCGAAGATCAGGCGAGATCGAACCGGTCCGCGTTCATCACCTTGTTCCACGCCTTCACGAAGTCCGCCACGAACTTCCCCTGCGAATCGCTCTGCGCGTACACCTCGGCAAACGCGCGAAGCTGCGAGTGCGACCCAAAAATCAGGTCCACCCGCGTTCCGGTCCACCGAACCTCACCGGTCTTCCGGTCGCGCCCTTCGTACACCCCGTCAGCCCCGTTCGGCTGCCATTGCGTCCGCATGTCGAGCAAGTTGACGAAGAAGTCGTTCGTCAACGTCTCCGCCCGCTTGGTGAACACGCCATGCTTCGCCCCGCCGATACCCAGCACGCGCAGCCCGCCAAGCAGCACGGTCATCTCAGGCGCCGTCAGCGTCAGCAACTGCGCCCTGTCGACCAGCTCCTCCTCCGGCGCCATCAACTCCCTGCCGCTCAGGTAATTGCGGAAGCCATCGGCGCGCGGCTCCAGCACACCGAAGGAGTCGACGTCGGTTTGCTCTTGCGACGCGTCCATGCGGCCCGGCGTGAAGGGAACCGACACGTCGTGGCCCGCTGCCTTTGCCGCCTTTTCTACCCCGGCATTCCCGCCAAGCACGATCAGGTCGGCCAGCGAAACCTTCTTGCCGCCACCCGCCGAGGCATTGAACGCCGCCTGGATCGCTTCCAGATTCTTCAGCACCTCGGCTAGCTGAGCCGGCTGATTCACCGCCCAATCCTTCTGCGGTGCCAGCCGAACGCGCGCACCATTCGCCCCGCCGCGCTTGTCGGACCCGCGGAACGTTGAAGCCGACGCCCACGCCGTCGAGACAAGCTGCGCAACCGACAGCCCCGACGCCAGGATCTTCCCCTTCAGCGCCGCGATATCTTGCTCGTTGACCAGCGGATGGTTCACCGCCGGGATCGGGTCCTGCCAGATCAACGTCTCCTTCGGAACCAGCGGGCCGAGGTAACGCTGGATCGGCCCCATGTCGCGGTGAGTCAGCTTGAACCACGCCCGCGCAAACGCGTCGGCGAACTGATCCGGATGCTCCATAAATCGGCGGGAGATCTTCTCGTAAGCCGGGTCCATCCGCAGCGA
>Ga0335072_10003920_pt1 | contig 22246 bp, 18 predicted proteins | sample Lox_Sample_21_FD_206725 | JGI IMG/M metagenome (GOLD analysis project Ga0335072, IMG submission 206725) | Soil microbial communities from Loxahatchee National Wildlife Refuge, Florida, United States - Lox_Sample_2.1 | ecosystem: Environmental > Terrestrial > Soil > Wetlands | place: USA...
ATCTCGGCGGCAGCCTTTTCGAACGCCTCATACGCGCCGGGGTCCATCACCAGGTCGTCGACGAACCACGCGAGCATGTCGCCGACCGCCGCCTGCCCGGCCTCGTAGCCGTACAGGCCGGGGAGGATCCCGTCCTTGACCACGCCGGTGATCCCGGGCAAGCGCGTCTCCTCGGCGTGGACGATCATGTCGCAGATCGAGGTCCCGATCACAACCACGTATGTTCCTGGCGCGTCGACGCCGACCCCCGGAACCGACACCCAGGCATCGACGTTGCCGACCGCGACCGCCACCGACTCGGTCAGACCGGTGCTCTTGGCCACCTCGGGCCGGAGCGTGCCGGCCTTGGTGCCGAGCGGCACGAACGAGTCGCCGAGCTTGTCCCCCGGCCGGTCGAACCCGGGATAGGCGGTGGTGAAGTACTCGGCCGGCGGCAGGCCCTCCTGCGGCGACCACATCGCCTTGAACCCTGCGGTCGCGGTCTGCCTGCACTCGACTCCGGTGAGGTGCCAGATGATCCAGTCGGTGGCTTCGATGAAGCCGGCGCACTCGTCGTAGATCTCGCGATCCTCGAGCCACACCTCGATCAGCTTCGGGAAGTACCACTCGGAGGAGATCCGCCCGCCGTAGCGCTCTAGGAATGCATCGCCCCGCTCGAGCGCAACCTCGTTCAGGCGATCGGCGACGGGCTGCGCCGCGTGGTGCTTCCACAGCTTCGGCCACGCGTGGCGGCGCTCGCGCCACTGGTCGAGCTTGCACAGCGGCGTGCCGTCGCTGGTGACCGGCAGCACCGTGCAGGAGGTGAAGTCGACCCCGAGGCCGACGACCTGTTCCTTGTCTACGCCTGCCTCTTTGAGCGCCTGCGGGATGGCCTTGTCGACGACCGTGACCCAGTCGTCCGGATCCTGCAGGGCCCAGTCCGGGGGCAGCTCCTCGCCGGTCGACGGGAGCGTCTGATCGATCACCGCGCTCGGGTAGCGCACCACGCTGGTGGCCAGCACGTCCCCGTTGCTCAAATCGACCAGCGCGGCGCGGCCGGACTCCGTCCCGAAGTCCACCCCGATCGCGTATGCGCCGGCGGGTTCACGCGCCGGCGTTCTGAACCTCCTCGATCTGGCGGCGATAGCTCGAGACCATCAGCTCCGTGAGCTCCTCGAGCGACGTCTCGTGCACCTGCTGGTTGATCGTGATGCGGCCGCCCTGCATGACGTTGATCCGGTCGCATAGCTCGAACAGGTGTGCATAGTTGTGGTCGATCACGATGATCGAGAGCCGGTCGCTCGTGGCGAGCTCCTTGACCAGGTCGATGATCAGACGCGACTCGCGCGCCCCCATGGCCGCGAGCGGCTCGTCGAGCAGCAGGATCTTCCTCGCCGCGCGCACGGCCCGGGCGACCGCGATCGCCTGCCGCTGACCGCCCGAAAGCAGTTCGGCCTCGGCATCCACGCTCGGCACGTTCACGTTGATGTCGTCGAGGTACTGACGCGCGAGCTTCCGCATCTCGCGCTTGTCGAGCAGGCGTATCGGTCCAAGCCTGGTGATCTCATGGCCCAGGAACAGGTTCTGGTAGACGGGTAGCTGCGGAATCAGTGCGAGATCCTGGTATACGGTCTCGATCCCGTGGGATCGGGCGCTCTCGACCGAGCTGAAACTCACGCGCTCTCCGCCGAGCAGAATCTCCCCCCCGTCGGGCTGGTGGAAGCCGCTCAGGATCTTGACGAGCGTGCTCTTGCCGGCTCCGTTGTCTCCGACGAGCCCGAGCACCTCGCCCTGGCGCAGAGTCAGGTCGATGCCGCGCAGAACGTTGAGCACGCCGAAGCTCTTCGTGACGCCTCGCACCTCGAGCGCGGGCGTCCCGTTCGCAGCGGGCGGCGTGGGCTGTGCGGGCAGCGCGGAGGCACTCATTTCGACCTCGAGCGGGCGATGATCCGATCGAACTGGACGTTCAGCGCCATCGCGATGATGATCACGACGCCAACCCAGATGAAGAACTGGTTCGTGCTGACCCCGGTCAGCGTCAGCCCGTCCTCGAGCACGCCGATCAGGACCGCGCCGATGAGCGCGCCGATCACCGTCCCGCGCCCGCCGGTAAGGGCAGTCCCGCCGATCACGCACGCGCCGACGGCGTACAGGATGTAGTCGACGCCGAAGTTGCCCGGGTCGAGGCTGCCGTACTTGACCGCGTCGACGATTCCGACGAGTCCGGCGACGAACGAACACAGCACGAAGCACCACACCTTGACGCGCCGGATCGGCACGCCGGCCTCGGCGGCTCCGATCAGGTTGCCGCCCGTCGCGATGACCCGGACGCCGAAACGCGTTCGGTTCAGAACGATCGTGAGAATGATCGTGATCGCGACCACCCAGAGGATCTCCGCCCACCTCCAAGATCCCATCAACTGGCTGATGAAGCTCGTCTGTCCACTCAGTGGGATCGGCGACGCCTCGGCGTCGTTCGAGTACACGAGCACGATCCCATAGAGGATGAAGTTCGTGGCCAGCGTGGTGACGAACGACGGAACGTTCAGGCGCACGGTGATCAGTCCGTTGATCGCCCCGACGGCGCAGCACGCGAGCAGCGCGATCACGATGGCCACGACCAGCGGCAGGCCGTCGTTGTGCATCCAGTACATCATCCACGGGGAGAACAGGAACACCTGACCGGCGGACAGGTCGATCTCCGCGAGGACAAGCAGCATCACCTCGCCGACGGCGATCGCGCCGATCGGCCCCGCATACCCCGAGGCCGAACTGAGGCTGAGCGTGCCGGTGAACGTCGACCCTGCCTTGATCGTGAAGTACACGAACAGCAGGACCGTGATGACGATCGGGGTCAGCTCGCGCTGGAATAGGAAGGCACGTACGACCCGCCGTCCCACCGATACGGATTCTTGCTGCTGCCCCGGAGGCTTCGACTCCGGGGCAGCGGTAGAAGTTGGAGCGTTTGCTTCCACGCTCGCCGAAGACTACGTGGCGATCGAGGAGGGCGTCGCCAATGACTTCTTCGTCGCGGACGTCCCCTCGAACCTGTTCGGAATGAGGTACGGCGCAACGTTCGCCTTGGTGACGATGCCGATTCCGGTGTCGGTGTCGGTCGGCTTCATGAGGCCGCCCGAGACGTTCCACAGGAACAACTGCATGATCGTGTCGAAGCCCTGCAGGTACGCCTGCTGATCGATCGTGGCGGTCACGTAGCCGGCCTGGATCGCCTGCGCAACCGGCAATCCGACGTCCCAGACCGACGCGCCGACCTTGCCGGACAGACCCTCGGCCTTGATGAACTGCGCGACCGCGTTGCTATCCCCGGAATCGACGGCCATCATCCACCTCACGTCCTTGTTGCCGGCGTACCACGAGGAGATCTTGTTGTACTCCGGCGCGCCCTCGGTCGCCGACGTCCCGACCTCGACGAAGTTGACGCCGGCGCCCGTCAGGATGGGCTTCGCGCCGTCGATCCGCGGTTGGATGTTCCCCGTCCCCGGTGTGGCGATGATCCCCGCGACCTTGTCGCCCGACTTCACGCCGGCTTTGAGGATCGCCTCGCCGACGGCGGCGCCGGCGGTGAGGTTGTTCTGGCCGATGTAGGCCATCCGGTTGTTCTTCGTACCCGGTGACACGTCGGCGTTGTACGCGATCACCGGAATGCCCGCGCTGAGGGCCTGATCGACGGGCGAGTTGAAGGCGGTGTTGTCGATCAGACAGCACCCGATCCCGGCCGCCTTCGCCGCGATCGCGGTGTTGAACGCCGAGACCATGTCGCTCACGATCGAGTTATTCGACCCCGTCCACTGGAACGAGGAGCCCGTCAGTGAACAGGCGTCCTGACACCCGTAGATCGTCGCGGTGAAGAACGAGTTCGTCGTCACATGGTTGACCATCACGAACTTGTGGCCTCCACTGCTCCCATAGGGCCCCGACCCGCCCGACGACGTCGTCGCTGCCGCCGACGTGCCCGTGCCCGACGTTTTGCTCGAGCCGCACGCCTCGAGCGCCGCCGCCGCAATTCCCGCGGCCGCGCCGGTGAGTGCGGTCCGTCGCGTCAACTGACGCCAGTTCTTCTGTGGCGTCTCCTCCTGCTTGCGCTCGTCCCACTCGAGCCGCTCGATTGCGTCACCGACAATATCTTCTTGCGACACCTGCACTGCTCCTCTCGTCCGCTCGGACACGACTTGAATTACTGACGCTTACAGACTGGGCGGGAAAATTCACCGTCGTGCACCACCACCCAACCAGCACTTAGCCGCACGCTCACGAAGTCACAACAGTCTGCGACCGGCTCTCACAGCGGCATACCCGGGGGCATGGCACCAGCCCCGGCGGTTTGCGACAACCCGCAACCGACGTCGGCCATGACCCACGCTTCAAGCCCTCCTCTCGCGTTGATGCGGCGGCCATGTTAGCGATCACAATGGCCGGGTGTCAATGGGTCCTCCCGGCTGGAGGGGCCGTGCTGGCGCGAACGATCAGCTCCGGCGGGACCAGCATCCCGGCGGAGGGCGTCTCTCCGGTCTCGATCGTCCGCAGCAGCGCGCGGAGGCTCCGCGTTCCCATCTCGTTGAAGTCCTGGCGGACCGTCGTCAGCGGCGGCAGGAAGTACGGCGCCTCGGGAATGTCGTCGAACCCGACCACGCTGAGCTCCTTCGGCACCTCCCGCCCGGCCTCGTGCATCGCGCGCAGCAGGCCGAGCGCCATCTGGTCGTTGGCGACGAACACCGCGGTCATCGACGGCTCCCCACTCAGGCGCCGGCCGAGCTCGTACCCCGCGCGCGGGCTCCAGTCGCCGACGAGCGGTTCGGGCAGCTCGGCGCCGGCCTTTTCCAGGGTCCTTCGCCAGCCTTCGCGGCGCTGCTGGGACTCGATGAAGTTCGGCGGTCCGGTGATGTGCCAGACGGTCTTGTGCCCGAGGTCGAGCAGATGCTGGGTGGCGAGGACGGCGCCGGCCACCTGGTCGACCGCGACCACCGGGACGCCCTCCTCGGGGCCCGCCTCGACCGCCACCAGCGGCACGTCGGCGTGCGTGTGCAGGAGCGCGTCCTCGGCCTCGTTGTGCGGCGCGATCACGAGGATCCCGTCGACGCCCTGGCGGCGCAGGCGCTCGACGGCGTCGGTCACCGACGAGCGATCGAGCGCCTTGAGGCTGGCGACGATGATGAAGTAGCCGGAGTCGTGGGCGGCGCGCTCGATCCCGAACAGCGTCGACGCCGGGCCGTAGAGCGTCGTGTCGAAGCTGACCACGCCGAGGGTCTTCGACCGGCCGGTGACGAGCGCGCGCGCCACCGAGTTCGGCCGGTAGCCGAGCTCCTCCATCGCGGCGAGCACGCGCTTGCGCGTCTCGGGCCGGACGTGCGGGCTGCCGTTGATGACCCGCGACACCGTCTGGTGCGAGACGCCGGCAAGGCGCCCCACGTCCGACATGACCGGCGCGCGGGGCCGCCGGCGGGAGATCGTGATGTCCTCGCCTGGCTCCATCAAAGCAGTGTTCGTCGCCCGGCCGATCCCCCCTGGGTTCTCTCACCCGATCCGGCTGCTTCTCCTCACCCGGTCTGGCTGCTTCTCCTCACCGACGCGGAGATGTTAGCGCTAACGAGGCGATGCCGAATAAGATCGCCGCGCACGCCTCGACCTCGAAGGAGCGGTGAATGAAGACGAGCTTGGGCATCTGGGCATTCGGGCCGATGATCACACGATTCGTCCCGGTCGGGTACCAACCGAGCCACAGCTACGAGACCGAGCCGGTGCCCGAGAAGGTGCACCGCGCCGTCGAAGGCCTCGGCGACCTGATCGACGGCTACGAGTTCCACTACCCCGACGAGCTCTCTGAGTCCAACCTCGACGAGGTCCGGGCCGCGCTGTCCGGGCATGACATCTATTGCATCGCCGGCGGTTTGCACCTCCATCCGCAGTTCGCGCGCGGCGGGTTGGTCAACCCCGACCCGGCGTTGCGCGCGGAGGCCGTTTCCATCGTCCGCGACGCGGCCGCGTTCGCCGGGTCGCTGGGGGCGAATCTGATCATCTGGCCCGGTGGCGAGGGCTACAACTACCCGTTCCAGACGCCGTACGCGGACTCGTGGCGGTGGCTGATCGACGGGATGGCCGAGGCGGCGTCGGTGTGCGCCGAGCACGGCGTGAAGCTCTTCCTGGAGCACAAGAACTCCGAGCCCGCGATGAAGATCCTGATGCGGAACATCGGGATGTGCCTGTTCGTGGTGTCGAAGCTGCGCGAGCGGGGGCTCGACAACGTCCAGGTCAACATGGACTGGCAGCACCTGATCATGAACGGCGAGCACCTGCCGGAGTACGCGGCGCTGCTCGCGTCCGAGGGCCTGCTCGGCCACCTGCACGCCAACTCCGGTTGGGGCATCACCGACGATGACAACATGGTCGGCGCCACCGCGTTCATGGAGACGGTCGAGTTGGCGCTCGAGCTCCGGCGTTGTGGGTATGGGTCGTCCGGGGAGCGGCTGGGGTTCGACCTGTACCCGTACACCGAGGACCAGGTGGGCGCGGTCCGGCGGTCGGTGCTCCAGTGGCGGTTCATCGACTCGGTGGCGGCGCGGATCGACGACGCGGCGTTGCGCGAGGCCCAGTCGGCCAAGGACGCCGTGCGCGCGTACGAGATCGTCTACGCGGCCTTGGGTGCGTGAGCTCTGAGGATCGTGTGCAGCCGGTTTGCCTCCCGCCGCGGCCGCTCGTGAATCCGGTCCCAGGTCATCCGCACCGTGACGTGGTCGTGTGCCAGCATCTCGGCGTCGCGCTCCCGGTCGTCCTCGAACGCGATCTTGCCCTTGTGGAAGTCCCAGCCGTCGAGCTCGACGATGACCTTCTCGGCCGGGAACAGCGCATCGAGGATGTACCCGTGGAACGGCTGCCCCATGACCGGCGCCGGCAACCCGTGCTCCGCGCAGAACGCCGGGAACTCGTCCTCCCAGCCGGAACGCTCCGGCGTCCCGTCGCGCCCGATCAGCTTGGCAACGCGGGCCGTCCCCGGGAGGGCGCGGTGGCTTGTCAGCGTCTCGGCGAGCTGATCCCCGGTCAGCCACGGGGAGTTCAGCGCGTTTTTGACGACGCGCCTGAGGGGTTTGTCGGTCAGCCGCGGCGACATATCGATGACCGTCCGCGCGGGGGAGGTGACGCGGATGCCGAGCTGGGTCGTGATGTCGCGCCGGCGGAGCGTCGTCGAGCGGTGGACGCGGATGCCCTTCGTCCGGCGGTCGCCGACGACCGTCACCTCGAACGGCTGGTCCCACTGGCGCCAGTACCCCCACAGCGTCATCGCGGAGCCATGGCTGAGCGCCGCGCCGGCGCCGCACGCGAGCACGGCGGCCTCCGCGCGCTGGTGGACGGTGGTCGGCGCCGTGCCCACCGAGTACACCCCACGGAACACTCGGTGCAGCCGCCCGATCTTCACCCGGTAGCTGATGCCCTGCTTGGTCAGCCCGAGATCGAGCAGTTGGCGGCTCGTGATGTTCCCCAGCTGCTTCGACGCCACCGCCGCGATCGCCCGATCAACCGCCCCTTGGGAAGAAGGTCGCAATTATTCGGACCTTCTTCCCACGCGGTGGGGATCGGGGGCGAGAATCGCGGACGTCACGTAATACAAGAGTCCGCAAGTGCCGGCGATCCACCCCCTCGGTCGCGCCGATCGTGACCGCTCTATTCGGAATCGATGTCGGTACGAGCGCGACCAAGGGGCTCGCGATCACGCCAGACGGCGAAGTGATCGCCACCGAGGAGGCGTCCTACCCGCTGTCGACCCCGCGGCCCGGCTGGTCTGAGCAGAACCCCGAGGACTGGTGGCGCGCCACCGAGGCCGTGCTCGCACGGCTCACGAAGGCCGCGGGCGCGCCCGCCGGCATCGGGCTGTCCGGCCAGATGCACGGGCTGGTGGCGCTCGACTCAAATGACGACGTCATCCGCCCCGCGATCCTGTGGAACGACCAGCGCACGCAGGCCGAGTGCGACGAGATCGAGGCCACGATCGGGCTGCAGAAGCTGATCGCGCTCACCGGCAACCGCGCGCTCACCGGCTTCACCGCGCCCAAGATCCTGTGGCTCAAGCGCAACGAGCCCGAGAACTACAAGCGCATCGCGCACATCCTGCTGCCCAAGGACTACGTCCGCCTTCGCCTGACCGGCGAGCACGCCACCGACGTCTCGGACGCGTCCGGGATGCTCCTGCTCGACGTCGCGAACCGGACCTGGAGCCAGGAGGTGCTCGACGCCCTCGAGATCGACCCGGGGTGGCTGCCACCAGCCCTCGAGAGCCCGACCAGATCAGGCGAGACGCGCGACGGCACACCGGTCGCGGCCGGCGCCGGCGATCAGGCCGCCGGCGCGGTCGGGGTCGGCGTCGACCGCCCCGGCCCGGTGTCGGTGGCGGTCGGCACCAGCGGCGTCGTGTTCGCCGCGCTCGACGCGTTCGCCGCGGACGAGCACGCCCGCGTTCACGCGTTCTGTCACGCCGTGCCCGACAAATGGCACGCGATGGGCGTGATGCTTTCGGCCGCGGGCTCGCTGACCTGGTTCCGCAACGCCACCGACCCGGACGCCGAGTTCGGCACCCTCCTCGACGAGGCGGAAGGATGGCCGCCTGGCGCCGAGGGCCTCGTCTTCCTGCCCTACCTCGCCGGCGAGCGGACCCCGCATGCCGACCCCGACGCGCGCGGCGCGTTCGTCGGCCTCGGCCTGCGCCACGACCGTGGCGCGCTGGCCCGCGCGGTCCTCGAAGGCGTCGCGTTCGGCCTCAGGGACTCGCTCGACCTGACCAGGGACCTCGGTGGCGTCCCCGACCGAGGGCGCATCTCCGGCGGTGGCGCCCGCAGCAAACTGTGGACCCGGATCATCGCCTCCGTGCTTGAAATCCCGCTCGAGCCGGTCGCGGTCGACGAGGGCGCGGCGTTCGGAGCGGCGATCCTCGGTGGCGTGGCCGCCGGCGTCTGGCCCGACGTCCACGCCGCGGTTCGGCAGACGGTGAAGCCGCGAAACCCCATCGACCCGGTCCAGGAGTGGATCGAGCCGTACCGAGAGCGGCGGGAGCAGTTCCAGGCGCTCTACCCCGCGCTCAAAGCCGTCCGCTGACGCTCCCCACCGTCCGGGAACCGACGCCTACTGAAGCGGACCGACCGCCTCCTCGACCGCCGCCAAAAGCTCACCCGACCGCACCAGGTCCTCGACCGCCGCCAGCTCCGGCGACACGAGACGATCCGGCCCGGGCCCGGGGATGCGCCCCCGGATCACCGACAGCGCCGCGCCGGTACCCAAGGCCGGCGTCAACGGAGCCCGGAGATCGAGCCCGCGCGCCGCGCACGCCAACTCCACCGCGACGATCCGCCCGAGGTTGGCGATGCAAGCCCGGAGCTTCCGCGCCGCCCCCCACCCCATCGACACGTGGTCTTCCTGCATCGCGCTCGTCGGCAGCGAGTCGACGCTCGCCGGCGCCGCCAGCCGGCGGTTCTCGGCGACCAGCGCGGCCTGCGTGTACCCGGCGATCATCATCCCCGAGTCGACCCCCGGGTTAGACGCCAGGAACGCCGGCAGGCCGTGCGACCGGGACGGGTCCAGCAGCCGGTCGGTTCGCCGCTCGGCGATCGCGCCCACCTGCGCCGCGCCGATCGCGAGCACATCGCACGCCATCCCGACCGGCGCCCCGTGGAAGTTGCCGCACGACTCCACCCGCCCGTCCCCCAGGACCATCGGGTTGTCGATCGCGGATCGGAGCTCCACGGAAGCAACGCCGGAGGCGAACGCCACCGTATCCCGGGCCGCGCCGCAAACCTGCGGCGCGCACCGAAGCGAGTATGCGTCCTGCACCCGCGGGTCGCCGTACCGGTGGCTCTCGACGATCGGCGACCCCGCCAGCAACGCGCGCAAATTGAACGCGCTCGCCACCTGCCCCGGCTGCGGCCGCAGCGCGATCAGGTCCTCGGCGAACACGCGGTCGGTCCCGAGCAGCGCCTCGACCGACATCGCCGCCGCCACCTCGGCGACGCGCAGCAGCCCGGTCAGATCAGCCAGCGCGAGCACGAGCATCCCGAGCATCCCGTCGGTCCCGTTGATCAGCGCGAGCCCCTCCTTGGCGGTCAGCTCGATCGGCTCGATCCCGGCTCGAGCGAGCGCGTGCGCCGCCGGCACCGGAGCGCCCGAGGCATCGAAAACCGACCCCTCCCCGATCAGCGCCAACGCGCAATGGGCTAGCGGCGCGAGGTCGCCACTCGCCCCAAGCGACCCGTGCTCGGGCACCACGGGCGTCAGCCCGGCCTTCAACAGCGCCAACAACCGCTCGGCCACGACCGGCCGCGCCCCCGAGCACCCCATCGCGAGCGAGCGGGCGCGCAGGAACATCATCGCGCGCACCACCTCGCGCTCGATCGGCGCTCCCATACCGGCGGCATGTGACCGCACCAAAGCGCGCTGGAGCTGAACCCGCGCGTCCGCGGGAATTCGCACGGTCGCCAGCGACCCGAACCCCGTCGAGATCCCGTACGCCGGCTCCTCGGACGCCGCGCGCTCGGCAACGACCGCGGCGCTCCGCTCCATCGCCGCCCGCGCGTCAGGACCCAGCTCCACCGACGCGTCCCCACGCGCCACCGCAACGACCTCCGCGGCCGAGACCCCGTGAGAACCCAAAGCGACCACAACGTCACTCATGAGCGGGACACCCTAGCCCCATCCCCGGGCCGCACCTCGACCGCGTCGTCGGGCGCGACGGCATCGTCGGGCAGCAGCCCGAGGACGTGCCCGCCGAACCCGCCGCCGACGATCCGCGCCCCGAGCGCCCCCGCCCGCTTCAGACGCGAGACCGCCGCCTCGACCGCCGGCGTCGACACCTCGTAGCAGTCGCGCAGGCTCGCGTGCGACGCGTCGATGAGGCGACCAAGCGAGGGCATGTCACCGCGCTCAACGGCACTGACCGCCTCCTCGACCCGCTCGTTCTCGGTGATCACGTGAAGCGCCCGCCGACGCAACACATCCGGCAATCGATCCGCGTCGGCGACGGAGGCGTCGCGCAGACTCGCGACCCCGAGCTCAACGCACGCGCGGGCGCATTCCGCGCGGCGCTCGTTGTAGCCCGAGGACACGTTCGCGTGGTGCTCGCCCGAGTCGAGCGTCACGAGCCGGCAGCCGCCGAGCTCGAGCGCCACCGGGCGCACGTCGAGCGAGCGGAAGTCGATCCGCAGCGCGTGGTTGGCTTCGCCGAACAGCGACGAGATCTGGTCGAGCAGCCCGGTCTGCGCGCCCACCCAGTCGTTCTCGATTCGCGAACACATTCGCGCCAACTCCAACCGGTCGGGCTCCGCAACCCCGCTGACGCACAGCAGCGCCAGCACCAGCGCGACCTCGAGCGCCGCCGACGATGACAGGCCGGCGCCGCGCGGCACGGTTCCGGAGATCTCGAGCACAGCGCCGCCAACCGGCAGGCCCGCGCCGAGCAGCTCGCCGGCGGCGCCCCGGACGAACCCCCGCCAACCGCCCGCCCGCTCCACATCCGTCAGCGAGAACGTGTCGCGCTTGCCGAGGTCGACAGCCACCGCCTCGATCCGCGGCTCGGGAAGCGGCGAGGCACGCACGGTCACGCCCTCGCTGATCGCGAACGGCAGCGCGAGGCCCTCGTTGTAATCGGTGTGCTCGCCGATCAGATTTGCCCGGCCCGGAGCGAAGGCGACGGCGTGAGTGGTCACAACCAAGGTTCGATTAGTGTGCTGGCTATGCCTGTCAAGTGGGGAATCGTGTCAACCGCGCACATCAACCGTCTGTTCCTCGCCGGCGCGCGCCAGTCCGACGGCCTCGAGATTCTCGCGGTGGCGAGCCGTGACCAGGCCCGTGCCGACGAATACGCGCGCGAAAACCGGATCGAGCGGGCGTACGGCAGCTACGACGCGCTCCTGAAAGATCCCGACATCGACGCCGTGTACATCTCGCTCCCGAACTCGATGCACGTCGACGTGACGATCGAAGCCCTCGAGGCCGGCAAGCACGTCCTGTGCGAGAAGCCCCTGAGCCGGCATACGAGCGAGGTCGAGCGTGCCTTCGACACAGCCGAGCGCAACGACCGGCTGCTGATGGAGGCGTTCATGTGGCGCCACAACCCGCAGACGCACCGCCTCACCGAGCTCGTCGAGGAACGGGCGATCGGCCGGATCCGGATCATCCGCGCCGCGTTCGGGTTCGTCACCAACGATCTCGCCAACGTCCGCCTGAGCAGAGATCTCGACGGCGGGGCCCTGATGGACGTCGGCTGCTACTGCGTGAGCGGCGCGCGCCTGATCGCCGGCGAGCCCGAGCGCGTCGCCGGCGAGCAAGCCCTCGGCGGCCGGCAAAACGGCGTCGACGTCGCGTTCGCCGGCGTCATGCGGTTCGCAGACGACGTCACCGCCCACTTCGACGCCGGCCTCGCGCTGGCGAGCCGCGACCTGCTCGAGGTCGTCGGCGACGAGGGCACGCTCAGGCTCACCGACCCGTGGCACTGCCGCCAACCCGGGATCGACCTCATCCGCGGAAACCAGGCCGAGCGCATCGAGATCGAGGCAGAGAACTCCTACCGGCTCGAGGCCGAGAACCTGTCCGCGGCGATCCGCGGCGAGGGACAAACGCTCCTGGGACGCGCCGACGCCGTCGGGCAGGCGAGCACGATCGAAGCCCTCTATCGGGCGGCCGACACGGGTCAGACGGTGAGCCTATGCTCCTGACATGTCTCCCCGCGCTTCAGCGGCACTGGGCGAGATCATCCGGCGGCAGCGGGAGCTTGCCGAGCTGTCGATGAGGCAGTTCGCCGAGCTGGCGGGGATCTCGAACCCGTATCTGTCGCAGATCGAACGCGGCCTCCGGGCGCCGTCCCAGCAGGTCGTCGACGGCATCGCCCAGGCGCTCCACCTGTCGGCCGACGCGCTTTATGAGCAGGCGGGGATGACGCCCCCGGGCGAGGAGGCCGAGGACAACGCGGTGCTCGACGCGATCGCCGCCGACCAGCGGCTGACCGCGCGCCAGCGCAAGGCGCTCGCGGAGATCTACGAGTCGTTCCTCGCCTCGGCGCCGGCCGTCAGACGATCGTCCCCGTCATGAGCGCCACCTCGCAGCAAGGCAAGGCCGCGCTCGTCACCGGGGCGGCCAGCGGCATCGGCCGCGCCGTCGCCGAGCGGCTCACGAACGACGGCATGGACGTCCTGTCGGTCGACCTCAGGCCCGACCCCGACGGCCCCGGCATCCCGTTCGAGGCCGACCTCACGAACGCAGACGCCAACGAAGCCGCGGTGAACGAGGCGCTCAACCGGTTCGGACGCCTTGACGTCGTCGTCGCCAACGCCGGCGTCCAGCACGTCTCCCCGATCGAAGACTTTCCGGTCGAGAGATGGAACACGATCGTGTCGGTCCTGCTCACGAGCCCGTTCCTGCTCGCCAAGTACTCGTGGGCCGCGCTCAAGAGCTCCCCCGCCGGCAGGTTCATCGCGATCGCGTCCGTCCACGGCCTGGTCGCGTCGCCGTACAAGGCCGCGTACATCAGTTCCAAGCACGGCGTCGTCGGCTTGTGCAAGACGCTCGCGCTCGAAGGCGCAGAACACGGGATCACGGCCAACGCCGTGTGCCCGGGCTACGTCCGCACGCCGCTCGTCGAGAAGCAGATCGCCGACCAGGCCAAGGCGCACCACCTTCCCGAGGAGGAGGTGCTCGAGAAGGTGATCCTCCAGCCCCACGCGGTCAAGGAGCTGATCGAGCCCTCCGAGGTCGCCGGCGTCGTGGCGTTCCTGATCAGCCCCGCCGGCAGGGCGTTCACGGGCGCGCCCATCACCCTCGATCAGGGCTGGACTGCGCGCTAGACCGCTTCGCGCGCCGGCCGGAGCACCGACTCCATCGTCACGAGCTGATCGAGCATCGCGCCGGCGGCCTGCTCCATCACGTCGTTGGCGCGGATCACCCCATCGTCGATGAACTGCTGGTAGAACGGGATGTTGACCTGCTCGATCAGCGGATACAGCTTGACCGCGGTCACGACCTGCTGGAGCTGCTCGACCGACCGCGTCCCCGCCGCCACCCCGCCGTAGGAAACGAACCCGACCGGCTTGTTCCGCCACTCGTGGTGCAGGTAGTCGATCGCATTCTTCAAAGACGCCGGGTAGCCGTGGTTGTACTCGGGCGTGACGAACACGAACGCGTCGGCGGCGTCCACCTTCTCGCTCCACTGGTGCGTGTGCGGATTCGTGTACTGCCGCAGCCGCGGATGGTTCGGCTCGTCGAGCAGCGGCAACCTGAACTCGACGAGGTCGACCACCTCGATCTCGAACCCCCCGTGATCGGTCGCGCGCTGGATGAACCACTGCGCCACCGGCCACCCTCCGCGACCGGGGCGCGTCGAGGCGATGATGATCATCAGCCGGGGCATCGCCCGGGCAGATTACCCGCAGCGACTCAGCGGAAGCGAACGAGCGACAGGTTGCCGCGCGCGGTGGCCCCTCCGTCGCTGATCGTCACGGCCGCCCCGAGCTGGTTGCCACGCGCGTGCTCGAGCATCGACTTGCCGGCGGACGTGAGCGAGAAGATCAGGTAGCCGACGTCGCGTGCGCCGAGCAGCTCAGACCCGGTCGAGGCGATCACGGTTCCCCCGACCGACACGGTCGTGCGAGTGTGGCAGGGCGTCGAGGCGAGACACTCGGCGAGGATCCCGCCGGTCCCTCCGGAGGACACGAAGTCGGTCAGCCCCAAGATCCGGAGCGTCGAGGACTGGCTCGTGTTACGGGCCGGCGCGGCGCCGCTGGTCGAGAACCGCGCCAACGTGATCAGGCGGTTCAGCCGGAGCGTCTTGGACGCCGAGCCGGTCATGCGCACGAGCAGCCGACCCCCGCGCGCGTGCGCGAGCATCGACCGCCCCGCGCCGGTCAGCGAGAAGAAGATGATCCCGCCCGCGTTCGCCGGAACCTGCTCGGAGCCGGTGCGGGCCACCACCGTGCGCCCGGCGGTGAGCGTGATCGCGATGTGACACGTGCGGCCGTTGTCGCACACCGCGGGCAGGCCGCCGGTGCCGCTGCTGGACACGAACGCGGTCCGGCCGGCGATGCCGATGTGCGGCTTCGCGGTGACCATCGGCGAGGTCCCGAGCACGCTGCCGTTCGAGGCGAGCGCCTGCACCTCGAAGTCGGCCACCCCGGTCGGGGCCGAGATCGACGTCTCGAAGTTGCTCCTGGCGGACGTCTGAAGCGGAACGAGCGTGTTCGCGCTCGTGCCCGCGAGCACCCGCCACGATGACACCGCGGTGGCGCCGTTCCAGCTCGACCACAGCTCGGTCGTCCCGTCGTTGTTCGGCGCCAGCGTCATCGCCGGTGGCGCCGTCGGCTGGCCGCTCCAGGGCAACTTGTAGGCGCGGTAGCTCGACGTGTTCGAGGTGAAGCGGGCGTCGAACACCTCCTGACCGGACGAGTTGAACTCGGTGAAGTACGGCTGCTGTCCCCACCCGACGAACAGGTCGTTGTTGGGAAGCACCTGCGCGTTGCCCTCGAAGTTGGTGTTCAGCGCCGGGCTGTGCTCGAATTGCCGGACGAGCGTCACGGTCTTGCTCGTCTCGTTGACGGCCAGCTCGACGGCGCGAGCCTGGTGGACCGTGGGCGGCCCGCCGCCGTCGTCGAACGCCGTGAACACACCGCCCGACTGCACCAGCACGTCGTGCTGGAACGCCGTCTTGGTGCCGGAACCCATCTTGAAGTTGTTCTGGTTGGTGCCGAGCGTCCAGATCACCGCTCCGGTGTCGTGGTCGATCTTGTAGACGCCCCACGTGTTGCGCATCGACACGATCAGGTTGCCGTCGCCGTCGATCGAGATCGAGTTCAGGTGGTACGGGTCGAACACGTATCCCTTCGCGCCCTTCTTGAAGAACGACTGGCTGATCGGGATGTGGTCGAGCGCGTGCCACTCGAACAGGACCAGCCCGGTCTTGATGTCGATCTCCTGGATGACCGAATCCATCAGCGGCCGCCCCATCCCGGGATAGCGCACCGGGGACACGCCGACGATGTAGGCATCTCCCTGGGGCGTGACCAGGAACTCGTGGAGGTCCATCCCCTGGAGCCCGTTGCCCACCTGGACGGTGCCGATCTGCTGGTACTGGGTGTTGTAGATCACGCCCTCGCCGCGCCCTGACCCGTTGTTCGTGTAGCCCTGCCACCAGGTCAGGACCGGCTGGCCGTTCAGGGTCTGGACGCGGAAGTCGGTCGCGAGCTCATTCGCCGGGAGCGGCTGGAACCAGATCATCTTGCCCGACGGGTCGAGGATCATCGGGCCGTTCTGGTCGGGGCCGTACTGGGGGGTGACGAAGATGTCGCCGGGGTACGCCGAGGACGAGTTGCGATTGACCGTGATCGACGCCGGCAACAGGCTGGGCTGCGAGTGGAAGTGCTGGACGCCGTTCGAGCCGGCCGGGACCATCGGCAGCTTCATCGGGTTGATCGTCCCGAACGGGGTCGCGATCCCGAAGTGGAACGTGCCGCTGGTGCCGCCCAGCACATCGAGCCCGGTGGTCACGGTCACGGTCTCGCCGGCGGTGAAGGGCGCGCTCGGGATGAAGCTCCCGCCCTGTCCGTCGGAGTCGGCGTCGATCGTGCCGCTGTGCACGCCGCTGCTCGAACCCGCGACCGTGATGTGCCCGATCTGGCCCGCCGGGATCCCGCGGAACGTGATCTGGGTCTGCGGCAGCGCCGAAGTCGTTCCCGGGCTCGGGAACACCGCGACCTGCGGCTGGGCGAGCGCGCTCGGAGCCGTGGCGAGCAGCGCCACCGCCGCCGCCAGTGCGACCGCCAATCCCCGGGCGACCCCAGACCACCGTCCGGACCTCATCTGTCTCGAAACCTCCTGCAACAGACCATGGAAACCCGTCACGGGCGCAAACGTTGCGCACCGCAGGCTAGCTTGCGGTCCGTACGGATACGGTCAACCGCCCCGGACACGTATCGTTCCGCGCCATGCGCTTCGCCTCAGTCCTGCACGGCGGCACGGCGATGGCCGTCCTCATCGAAGGCGACCGGGCCGTTCCCCTGCGCGGCGTTGACGAACTCGGCCGCCACACCCCCCTGTCGGTACTCAAGGACCCACCGCTGGACCATGAGTCCGCGATCCCGGTCTCCGAGCTCCAGCGGCGCCCGGTCGTCCCGAGACCCGGGAAGGTCGTCTGCGTCGGGCTCAACTACAAAGCCCACATCGAGGAGACCAAGCGCGAGCAGTCGGACTACCCGGTGATGTTCACGAAGTTCGCCACGACGCTCGCGGGGCCCTACGACCCGATCCCGCTACCGCCGGAATCAGACGCGATCGACTACGAGGGCGAGGTCGCCGTCGTGATCGGCGAGCGCGGCCGGCGCATACCCCGTGACCAGGCGCTCGACTACGTCGCCGGCTACTCGGTCGCCAACGACGTCTCGATGCGCGACTACCAGTACAAGACGCACCAGTGGCTCCAGGGCAAGGCCTGGGACGCGTCCACGCCCGTCGGGCCCGACCTCGTCACGCTCGACGAGGCCCCCGGCCCGCTCATGCTGAGAACCCTCGTCAACGGGGAAAAGGTTCAGGACGCCTCGACCGAGCTCTTGATCTTCGACGTGGCCACGCTCGTCAGCGTGATCTCAGAGTTCGCCACGGTCGAGCCGGGCGACCTGATCCTGACCGGCACGCCCGGCGGCGTCGGCTACCGGCGGGACCCCCAGCTGCTGCTGAAAGACGGCGACGTCGTCACCGTCGAAGTCGACGGAGTCGGCCGGATCGAGAACCGCTGCGTGACCGATCAGGGCGCCAGGAACAGCATGCCCTGAGGCTGAACCGCGGGGCCGCTCAGCGCGACCCGCACGATCGCGCCCGTGTTCGGGTTGATCTCCCCGAGGAAATTCGCGGGGAAGCCCGGCCCGGGGCACGTGCTCGGCGCATTGTTCTGATCGCAGGGCGTGACCGCGGCGAGTTCGGAGCCCCGAGCGAACGAACCGGTGATCTTGTAGATCTTGTCGCCCGAGTTGTCGGTCGTATACAGCGCGCCGGTCGGCCCCGACGGCCACGCCGTGTCGTCGACCGAGTGCGTCAGCTTCAGCACCGACAGCGACTGGTGCGCCCGGCCGGCGCCCGACACGAAGATCTGCTCCTGGTCGCCCTGGCTCGTCAGCATGAAGTCGCCGGCGAACCGCCGCGCGTAGGCGGGCACGTCCTCGTTCGAGTCCGGGTCGGTGAGCGCGAGGCGCACGCGCTGACCGCGATCCGCGCCGGTATTGGCAACGACCGCCCGAGCCTCGTCGCCGAACAACGACCGCATCGTCACCGTGTGCGCGGTGGTGTTGAACGTGGCGCGATAGACGGCGGGGTAGCGCGCCTGCGGCGCCGCCGCGCCCGTCGTGCCGGGGGCCGAGCCGCTGATCAGCACGAGCCCGTGGTAGACCGAGATCGCGTCGGTCCCGCCCTTGGATCGCAGCGGACGCGAGTAGGCGTAGTGGACGGCCGTGCCCCCCGGCTTGATCAGGTACAGGCTCGAGTGCGCGTCCTCGTTGATCGTGGCGATCACCTGGCCGATCTGCGGCTCGGCGGTCAGCCCGTCGCACTTGCCGGCGAGGTCCCATTGCCCCACGGCGTGACCCGCGGCGTCGAACTCGACCACCGTCGAGTCGAGGTTGCCGGTCGTGCTCGCCTGACCCTGCGGGCCGACGCCGTTCTGGAACGCGACGTAGATGTCGCCGCCCAGCGAGGTGATGTCGTCCGGGAACGAGATCGCCTCCCGCCCCTTGGGGGTCGTGTGGAAGATCCCGGCGCCCGATGCGAACACGCTGCTCTTGAACGACGAAGCGCCGCTCGCGGTCGTCGCGAGGCCCGCGAGCGCCACCAGGCAGACGATCAGGGCTGTGTACCGCCTCGCCAAGATCGCGGGAACGGTATGGGCCGCTTGCAAACGACTTGTGACCGTCGCGTTGCGGAATCCTCAGGCTGCTCTTAGCCCGAGAGCGCGCCCCGGACCGCCGACGCGAACTCGTCGACGTCCTCCGAAGTCGTGTCCCACGAGCACATCCAGCGCACCTCGCCCGCCGGCTCATCCCAGGTGTAGAACGGGAAGTCGCGCTGCAGCGACTCGATCACGGCGGGCGCGAGCGCGGCAAACACCGCGTTCGTCTCGACCGGCCGCGTGATCGTGAGACCCGGCAGATCGGCCACCGCGCCGGCGAGCTTGGACGCCATCGCGTTCGCGTTGCCGGCGCACCGAAGCCACAGGTCGTCGTCGAGCAGCGCCTCGAACTGCGCCGCCAGGAATCGCATCTTCGACGCGAGCTGCATCGACTGCTTGCGGAGGTACAGGAAATCCGGGACCAGCTCGGGGTTCAGGACCACGACCGCCTCGGCTCCGAGCAACCCGTTCTTGGTTCCGCCGAACGACAGCACGTCCGCCCCGTCCGCGACCTCGGCAAGCGCCACGCCGAGCGCCGCCGCCGCGTTCGACAGCCGCGCCCCGTCGATGTGCAGGACCATGTGGTGCTCGTGCGCCAGGTCGGCGAGCGCCCGGGTCTCCGCCGACGAATAGAGCGTCCCGAGCTCGGTGCACTGCGAGATCGACACCGCGCGAGGCTGCACCGCGTGCTCGTCCCCGACCCGCGCGATCCGGCTCTCGACGGCCTCCGGGGTCAGCTTCCCGTCGACCCCCGCGACCGTGAGCAGCTTGACGCCCGCGATCACCTCGGGCGCGCCGCACTCGTCGACGTTGAGGTGGGCGGTCTCGGCGCAGATCACGCCCTCGAACCGGCGGCACGCCGCCCGCAGCGACACCACGTTCGCGCCCGTGCCGTTGAACACGAAGAACGCGCTCGCCTCGGGGGCGAACGTGTGGGCCACCCGGGCCTCGACTCCGATCGTGTACTCGTCGTGGCCGTACCCGAACGTGTGCCCGACGTTGACCCGCGCGATCGCCGCGAGTACGTCGGGGTGGATCGTGGCCGAGTTGTCCGAGGCGAAGCCCCGCGCGCCGTTCACGCTGCGAGCTTAGCCTTCAGCGACGAATAGAAGATCGACAGGGGGAACTCGTCGTCCCGGACGAGGTCGATGTACGGCCGCGGATCCTCGACGTCGGTGAAGTCGCGGACCGACGCGGTCCAGCGCGATCCCGCCGCCGGCGGCACGCTCGCCGCCACCAGATCGTGCGCCGCCGCCCAGTGCTGGAGCTTGGTCCGGTCGATCCCGAGCCGGTAGAGCTCCTCGACCTCGTGCCGCAGCGTGGCCACGCCGTCGGCCACCCGGTCCCACTCGATCGTGAGCTGGTTGTCGGTCCAGTGCAGGTAGCCGTGGCGGTGCAGGAACGCGAACAGCAACTGCCCGCCGAGCCCGTCGTAGTTGCGGATCCGCGAGCCGGTGATCGGGAACCGCAGGAGCCGGTCGAGCAGGATCGAGTACTGGACGTAGCGCGCGAACCCGACGCCACGGGCCTCGAGCGCCGCCGCGTGGCCGAACGCGGTCAGATCGCAGCGCAGCTCCTCGAGCGAGTACATCCAGTACGGCGCCCGCTGGCGGATCATGAACGGGTCGAACGGCAGGTCGCCGTGGCTGTGGGCCCGGTCGTGGATCAGGTCCCACAGGATGTAGGCCTGCTGGGACATGCCCGGGTTGGCGAGCATGCAGGCAGCGTCGGGCGGGAGGTTCAGCCGGAGGAGATCGGCCGCGTCGCCACCCAGGCGCCGCAGCCGCGCGGCCTCACGGTCACAGAAGATCGCCCCGAAGTTCGACACCGGCCGGCCGGCGACCGACACGGTCTCGGGGAACAGCACCGCGCATTCGCTGTCGTAGCCGCGGGTCGCGTCGACGAGCTCGACCGGGACGTACTTGGGGTTGTCGAACCCGTTCCGCTCGAGCTCGGCGATCCAGTCCGGCCACGGCACGCGCACGATCAGCGCCTCGAAGCAGGTGTCGCGCGAGCCGTTCTGCTTGTACATCGGGAACAGCACCAGGTGCTCGATCCCGTCCTCGCGCATCAGCTCGGGGCGGAACTCCCCGAGCGCGCGAGTGAAGTCGGGCTTGCCGAAATCCCAGGCCCGCAGCTCCTGCAACGCCGCGGTCAGGTATGCCTCGTCGTGCCGGAAGCGCGGCGCGAGTTCCTCGATCGCGCCGGCCATCGCGGTCACGTGCGCGCGGGCCGCGTCCCGGTCGGCGTCGGCGAGCAGCGACCCATCGGGCGCCTGGAGCAGCGCGAGCGCGTTGGTCTCGTCGCGCAGGCGCGCCCACGCCGGCGCGTGCTCGGGGCCGCTGCCGTCGCGCTCGTGGATCACCGGCCAGGCGCCGCCGGCGGGCGGCGCGGCCCAGTAACACAGGTTCAGCCACAGCGCGCGGTGGTCGAGCTCGTCGATGCAGTCGTCGCCGAACAGGTCCGAGTCGGCGAGCACGACGACCCGTCCCTGCCCGTGCGTCGCGGTCACGATCAGCGGCGCGCCCGGGACCGACGCGGTCGCGTACGTGCGCGCCAGCACCGTGGCCCCCGTGGCCCCCGTGGCCCCATTGCTCGCGGAAATGGTCGTCGCCCGGTACAGGCAGGCCGCGTTGACCCGCGCGAGCAGGTCGCCGGCGCGGCCGCGGGCGCCGCGCTGGAGGTCGGCGAGCACCCAGCTCGGCGCGCTCATGTTGTGCTCGTAGTCCTGGACGGTGTCGTTCTCGAGGTGCAGCCCGAACCGCTCGAGCAGCTCGTTGAGGTTGTTGCCGTACTTGTCCTGCTCGGTCTCGCCGAGCACGATCAGCCCGCCCCCCTGCGCGACGAACGCCTCGATCGCGTCGAGCTCGGCGGCGCTGAGCCGCGGCGTCCCGGTGCCGGTGGTCTTCTCCCACCGCGGGTCCGACGGGTGCGCGATCACGAGCACGCCAGCGCCGGCCAGCGCCTCGTCGGTCAGCTGGCCGTCGGCGTGGGCGTCGACGACGAAGTCGCGCTCGGCGAGCGCGGCCGCGGCGCGCGCGTACGAAGCGTCGCCGGGGTGGGCGGGCTGCATCTGGCTCGCGAGCTCGGGGCGGATCGTCCACGCCTCGCTGTGCGCCTCGTCGAAGATGACACGGGCGAGCGTTCCGGATTCGGTCATGGCCTAGAGGCTACCCAGGCCTCCGGCGGTTGTCGATGACGAAATCGATGTAATCTCTGCAATAGATCGCCATATGGACGCCCAGGATCGGCAGATTATTGCGCTACTTGTGGAGGACGGCCGGCGCACCTACGACGACATCGGCCAGCGCGTCTTGCTGTCGGCGCCAGCGGTGAAGCGGCGGGTCGATCGGCTCC
>Ga0335072_10003922_pt1 | contig 22229 bp, 14 predicted proteins | sample Lox_Sample_21_FD_206725 | JGI IMG/M metagenome (GOLD analysis project Ga0335072, IMG submission 206725) | Soil microbial communities from Loxahatchee National Wildlife Refuge, Florida, United States - Lox_Sample_2.1 | ecosystem: Environmental > Terrestrial > Soil > Wetlands | place: USA...
ATTGGTTACCTATGTCACACCGGCACAAGGAGCAGCGGCGAACTCACTGAACATGTACGTCCGGGCAGAACTGCCGGCTGATACGGGCCTGACGCTGGGGCAGATCGCCAACGTCAACCTTTCGGGCAATGAGCTGTATTTCGTGTATAAGCTTCGCACCCCGCTCACAAACTTTTTCTTCAACTCGAGCCTTTTGGTTCCCGGACAACACATCAGCATTGGTGGTCCGCTGAGCGGCGCCAGCAACTCGCAGATGGTTACGGCGCATCGCATCGTGCTTCGTCCCGAAGGTCACACAGGCGAGTGGGTACCGGGTAGCACAAACACCGGGAATGGCACGTTCTCGTTCAACTCGAATGGACTCGCTGGAGTACTGTTCAACGGGCCGATCACGGTCTACACCACGCCGGTTACCCAATATCTGGGTGGGCTGAACGGGGTCGGAGATCTTAGCGGAAGCGCGGAGATTCCTTTGCGGGTGGTTGGGCTGGTGTTGAAGAATCCGAGCAATGGCCAGCCGGTGTTCGTGGCTCGCAGTGTGGAGGAACTGCCGTAACGCCTCAACATCGAGAAGACAAATGGCCGCTCCGGATATTTGGAGCGGCCATTTCTATTTGATAAATCTACGGTCGCCGTCGCCGCTGAAGAAATGGTTCTTCGAACATCACTGAGAGATATCGCGGCTGCGCCCGGGATGACAAACTGGGTTGGTAGGACGGAGGGCCATCAGCCGGGAAAGAAACTGCAGATCCCTCCGCTCCGCTACGCTCCGGTCGGGATGACAAAGGAGAGGTTTGCGGCTTGTACCAAGAGCAAGTCAGGGCCTCGGGATGACAAGTTCTTTGGGAGATGCGCAAAATGGGAGGTTCCTCCGCTCCGCTACGGTCCCACGGCACACCGACGCTCTTCGTGAAAAACAGCTTGCCGAATCGTAGGCCGTCAAGGTTTGGTTGCGAGAATTAGCGGCGATGGTCCGGGGGCTTCGAGTTTTCGCGCGTCGTTGAAGCCTGCATCCTTGAGCCAGCCGCTGATTTCTTCGAAAGAATAGGTGTCGCCGGTGTCGGTGTTCACCAGCATGTTGACAGCAAACATGAGGCCGTTCAACGGACCGGTGCGATCCTCGTTCACCAGGAATTCAGCAATCGCGATGGTTCCACCCGGCGCGAGGGCGTGAAAAGTTTTCTTCAAGAGCTCCCGGCTGCGTTTCCGGCCCTCACTGTGCAGGATGTGACCGAGGGTGGCCACCGTATGGCCCGAACCAAAGTCAGCTTTGAGCAGGTCGCCTGCGACAAACGAGAAGCGGTCCGCTACGCCAAAGCGGGCCACAGTCTTGCGGGTGGTGTCGAGAACTTCGGGCCAATCCACAGCGGTCACGCGGACCTTATCCGAAGCCTGGGCCATCGCGATACCCCACACCCCTGAGCCGGCGGCAAGGTCAAGAACGTTGGCGCCTTTGCCATCCGCAAGCAAATGATGACTCAGCGTCTGTGCTGCGGGATAGCTGAGGGGAAGAATGTCGTTGACGAACTGCTGGAAGAAGTCGCCCCCGGCCTCCTCCTGATTCACAGCCGTGTCAGGGCGGCCGGTCTCCACAATTTTGTTCAGGTGCAGCCACTTGGGGATCAGTTGCCGGCTGCCATGGCGCAGAAAGCCTCCCTGAAACCCTGGTTTGGTGCTAACCAGAAATGCGGAGCTTTCCGGAGTCAGGGAATAAAGGCCCTGCGAATCTTTTGCCAGGAAGTTCAGTCCCACGAGGACATTCATGATGGCAGTCAACCCGCGCTCGGAAGCTCCTGTTTCCTTGCTCACCTGGGAGATGTTTTTGGGGCCGTTGTCGAGCACGTCAAAGACGCGATGGCGGACTGCCGCTTCGAGCACGAGAGGCGGCACGTAGCCCCAGGCCAATTGAATGATTCGTTCGGGAGTTACTGTAGCTGTGGTTGTCATCCTACCTCGATTTATTGATTGTTTTTGTTGTCAGACGCAGCGAGCGACGCGATGAGCTTGTCCGCTTCCTGGCTGGAAGCGTCGATACTTTGGACAAGAGAAGCCACATCGCCTTGCAGGTTCGCAGAAGTATTCTTCAACGAGCCGATGGCGCGCGCATTGAGATTGTGCTTCAAAAAAAGCACCTGGTCGTGGAAAGCCTTCAGGACAGGGGCGATCTGATCCTCAGTCTTCCGCATGGCGCGCATATAGGTAGCCTGACGCGACTTTGCATTGCGCAGCATCACCAGGTCCTGCGATTTCAACTTTTGATTGTCCATGTCGTTGATCTCGCCCTGCCACTCCTTGAACAGGTCGTTGCTGACCTGGTCGATGGACTGAATCTTGTCGTGGAGCTTGTCTGCCTGGGAAGCCGCGCTTTCGTAATCGGAATTGAGACGTTTGTAGGATTTCTCGAGGGATCCGCCCTTAAAGCCGGTCAGGGCCTGGAAAGACTCCATGGTGGTTTGCAGCTTCTGCTTGGTTTGGTCCTGATCTTTCTTAGCGTCCTGAATACGCTGGACGAGGATGTCACGCTTCTCCTTGCCCAGGGTGCGCATGGTTTTGTAGTAGGTCGATTTGCAGCCAGCCACAAGCAGGGTAAGGACGATGAGGGAAGAAAAGACTATGCGACGCAACGGCTTCTCCTTAGAGCTGGGCGTATTCTTTCTTGGCTGCTACCAGCATAGGCAAGTCGGCGTCGGCGTTCTTCCAAAGTGTGAACAATTCTTCGTAGGCTTTCTTCGCGTTGGCTTTATCGCCGCCCATGGCGTAGGCGCGGGCCACGCCCAACTGGAGCGGACCTCGGAAGGGAGGAAAGCCCAGCTGCAGCGTGCCGGAGTTGGCCCGGAGCGCGGTCTGGAAAGCGCTTTGCGCATGACCGGCGTCTTTCAGTTGAAGGTAAGCTATGCCCTGCAGGTAAGAAGCGGGTTGATTCGCATCATAGGGCTTGGCCGTTTCCGCGGCCTCGATGGCTTCCTGCAACCTGCCCTCCGCCATGGCCACAAACGCTTTCGACAAGGGGGCGTAGACATCCTGAATCATCGTGTCCTGCGGGTATCTTTTGCTCAAGTCCGCTGCCAAGGGCAGAGCAATCTTGCCATTCCCGCATATCGCGGCAGTCAGAGCGGCGGTGGCTTGAGTCTGCTTACTCTTGTCCAACGCCAGGGCCTGGCGAACCTGTTCTTCATTGGTGCTACATAGGCCGGCCAGACCGCGGGCGGTCGCGTCGGCCAAGAGATAACCGGCTTCCGCATCGGAAGCTTTGGCATGTGCCGACTGGTCCAACGTTCGGCGCATCGTGGACTCAGCAAGGTGAAATTGGCCAGCGTACTGTTGGATCGCGGCAAGGGTGCCGGTTGCGATGAACTCATCCTGTCGTCCCGATATCTGCGTCATGATCCGTTGCACCTGCTGGGGCTCTCCCAACAGGAAGTAGGTGACCATGTAACTGATAAGGTCGTCTGTGCTGCTATTCAGGCCCAACTTCTGCGTCCGCTCGAGTTCGTTCCTGGCTTCGTCCAGCCGGCCCAGCGCGACGTAGTCTGACAGAAGATTTTCCGAAGCAATGGAGTCCTGCGGATCCAGGTCAACCGCTTTTTGAGCGTAGGGCAGGCCCTGCGTATATTGACCCAGCGTTTGGTAGGCAACGTTGATGTTGATGTAGTTGTCGATTTGCCCTGGATAAGCCTGAATCGCCTCCTGCAGCGTTTCGATCACTTTAGGTATATCGCCGGTGACGACCTCGTTATAGTGGCCAGAGATATAAAGGCGTTCCCGTTCACTGACATTCTTCGAAAGCTCGTAGGCCTTGGAGAAATACTTCGTCGCCTTTGCCACCTGGCCAGAATTGATGTAGACGACTCCGAGCCTGGCGTACGCCATGGCGAAGTTGGGGTCGAGCTCGGTGGCACGCAGATAGTGACCTTCCGCCTCTGGAATATCAGAAGCCCTGGCATGGGCCTTATCTCCCAATGCGTAGGCGCGAAAAGCCTCGAGCGAAGAGGTAGTCGCCTGGCCGAAGGGAGTATCCAGTTTCTTGATACTTTCGAGATCCTCGCCCAGCTTGGCTCGCAGTTCGGCGGCTGCTTTGCCCAGCGCATCAAGAACATGTTCCTTATCGGGAGCCTGCGCCTGCTCACTGACGATTTCATCCCCCGTGGCTGTGTTCTGCGCACTGAGGGTAATCACGTACTCCTTACCCAGATTGGCGATCGTTCCGGTGATGATCGCCTTGATGCCCTCGCGCTCCCCAATCTCGCGCGCGATCACCGGCGTGACGGGCGTTCCTTCCGGTTTGCCCAGGTACTTGACACTCTGCAACAGATGCTGCTGACTCACGATGTTGATGACTGGAGACTGCTCCAGATCGATCTGCAGGGCCTGATTGAGCGTGGTGTCGAAGACCGGGTCTCCGGTGTGGTTCACGAAATCGGCCAGGATGATGGAATCCTTGGTGGTGTGAGGCGTGTTTGCAGAGCCCTGGCTGCCGGAAGTTTCAGGGTTAGCGGGTGCGGTGGCAGGACGGAACTTCCACCATGCCAACCCGGCAATGACAAGCAGAAAAGCGGCGACCGCCGCCCAGGGCCATCTAGGACGACGGGCAGATGCCGGCTTAGCGGGCGCCGGAGCAGCGCCGGGGACCAGCCGTTCGAGATCCTCCTGCAGTTCCTCGGCACTTGCGTACCTTTGGGCAGGATCTTTCGCCAGCAGCTTGCTGACAATGGGGTCGAGTGATTTCGGCATCGCCGGATTGACGGCGCTCACTGGCTTTGGATCTTCGCGAAGAAGGGCGGCGAAGACTTCGGCGGTTGAATCGCCACTGAATGGCGTTTTCCCAGTCGCCATCTCGTAGATGACTGATCCGAGACTGAAAAGGTCGGTACGCGCATCGAGAGGCAAGCCCTTTGCCTGTTCGGGCGACATATATGCAACCGTGCCCACTGCCGAACCAGGGCTCGTCAGCTCCAGCGTTGCCTCGCCGACTCCAATTGCTGTTTCGGCGGAGCTTCCGCTCCCGGACCCGGTCGGCCCTGATCCCCCCGCTTGCTTCTTGGCCAGACCGAAATCCAGGATTTTGATTTGGCGCTTGCCCCGGCCACCGTCCACGACATACAGGTTCGCGGGCTTGATGTCGCGATGAATAATTCCCTTGGCATGCGCGGCGGCAAGCGCGGCCGCGGCCTGCCTGGCGAAAGCGATCACTTCGTCCGGAGCAAGACCGTGGCCACCGCTTCTGGCCAGATAGCTTTTCAGGGTCTCCCCGCGCAAAAGCTCCATCACGAGATAGGGGCGGCCGTCCTGTTCCCCGGTGTCGTAGATCGTGCAGACGTTAGGATGATTCAGCGTGGCCGCGGAGCGGGCTTCGCGCAGAAAGCGCTCATGCGAAATGTGAGAGCCGGGTGTTCCATGCGGAGGCGTGACTGGAGATGGCGATCCGCTGCCCAACTCTCCTATGAGGTAATTGTCGGAAACCAGCTTCAGCGCGACTTCCCGGTCCAGTCGCGTGTCGAGGACGCGGTAGACTTCGCCCATACCGCCAGCGCCAATCTTCTCCAGCAGTCGATAGGGGCCGAACTGTGTTCCTTCCGCGATGGGCATGGGTGCCAGAAGTCTATCAGCGCTCTGTGGTTAGTGACCTTGTTATTTCGTTAAGCCGCCTAAAGGGCTGCGTATTCCTTCCTGGCGGCGACGAGCATGGGTGTGTCAGCGTCGGCATTCTTCCAGGTGGTGAAGAATGCTTCATACGCTTTTTTGGCATTTGCCTTGTCACCAGCCAGAGCGTAAGCCCGCGCCAGGCCAAGCTGCGCCGGAGCATAGAACGGCGCCAGGGCTTGTAAATTGCCGCCCGGTGATTGGATCGGGATGCGAAAGGCATTCGCGGCCTGGGTTGCATCATGCAATTGCAAATAGCCCAGACCCTGTACGTACGCTCCGGGGTAGATCAGCGAGAAGGACTTGGCCGGTTCCGCGTCATCAATCGCCTCGCGGGCCCGGCCAGCAGAAAGCGCTGCAAACGCCTTACCCAGCGGGATATACACTCGCTGAATCAAAGTGTCTTCGGGGAATTTTTTGGTCAGATCCTGCGCCATGGACGCGACCAGCTTGTCATTCCCGCAGATGCCTGCAGTGTAGAGTGCGAAGGATTGCGTCTGCCGGCTCTTGTCGAGGGCGAGCGCTTTCTGCACAGCAGCTTCATTACCATCGCACAGACCTGCGAAGCCGCGGCCGGCTGCATTGGTCAACAGGGCGGTGGCCTGGACGTCCGGCGCTTTGGCCAGACCTGCCTGATCATAGGTTCGCTGGGTGCTGATTTCCGCCTGCTTGAACTCGCCGGAGAACAGTTGGGTCGAGGCCAAAGCCTGCGTGGCCAAAAACTCATCCGGCTGGCCGGCCACCAGAGTCATCAACCTCTGCACTTGCGCCGGCTCGCCCAGCAGGAAATACGTCTGCAGCTCAATCATGCGATCGAGGGTGCTGGTATTGAGGCCGAGTTTGATGGCCCGTTCCATTTCGGTACGGGCGTCCTCCATCCGATTCAAGCCGTTGTAGATGCCCAGCAGGTTTTCGGCGGCAATGGAATCTTCGGGCTGCATCTGAACGGCTTTCTGCGCAAACGGGAGAGCCTTTTCAAAGTCGCCCAGGGCGCTGTATGCCGCGGTGATGTTGATGTAGCTGTCAATCTGGCCGGGGTAGGTCTGGATGGATTCCTGCAGTGCTTCGACAACCTTGGGCATGTCGCCGGTGACGTTCTGGTAGTAATGGCCGGTAATGTAGAGCCGCTCGCGTTCGCTGACATTTTTCGAGAGGGCGTACGCCTTGGCAAAGTACTTGTCGGCCTTGGCCACCTGGCTGCTGTTGATGTAAACCACTCCCAGGCGTGCGTACGCCATGGCGAAATTGGGATCGAGCTCCACGGCGCGCAGGTAGTGGCCTTCCGCTTCCGGAATATCGTGAGCGATGACGTGCGCCTTGTCCCCAAGCGCATAGGCGCGAAAAGCCTCGAGTGAGCTGGTGGTGGCCTGGCCGAAGGGCGTGTCGAGCTTCTTGATGCTCTCGAGATCTTCTCCGAGCTTGGCCCTCATGGATGCGGCTGCTTTGCCCAGCGCATCGAGAACATGTTCTTTGTCCGGGGCCTGGGCCTGCTCGCTGACGATTTCGTCTCCGGTGGCAGTGTTCTGCGCCGTCAGCGTAATCACATATTCCTTGCCCAGGTTGGCGATGGTGCCGGTGAGAATGGCCTTAATGCCTTCGCGGACGCCGATTTCCCGGGCGATCTCCGGTGTCACCGCTGTGCCTTCGGGCTTACCCAGATATTTCACGCTTTGCGCCAGATGCTGTGGGCTGACGATATTGATGACCGGCGACTGCTCGAGCTCAATTTGCAGCGCCTGATTCAGCGTGGTGTCGAAAACCGGGTCGCCGGTGTGGTTAATGAAGTCAGCCAGGATGATGGAATCCTTCGCCGAAGCCGGGACGGTTGCACCGGCGTTTTGCGTAGAAGGCGTCGCCGGCTTAGGCCGGAACTTCCACCACGCCCAGGCGCCGCCCACCAACACCAACAGGAGAACGGCAGCAATCGCCCAAGGCAACTTTCGCTCCCGGCCGGCACTCGTTTTGCCGGGTTGGGAGTCGAGTCCTTCCAGCGCCTCCTGTAATTGTTCCGCGCTGCTGTACCGCTGGGCCGGGTCTTTTGCCAGGAGTTTGCTGACGATCGGGTCCAGCTTCCTGGGCATAGCCGGATTGACACTGCTGACCGGAGGCGGATTTTCGCGCAGCAAGGCGGCAAAGACTTCGGCGGTTGAACCACCCGCGAACGGAGTCTTACCGGTGGCCATCTCGTAAATGACGGTTCCCAGGCTGAACAGGTCTGTACGGGCGTCGAGCGGGTCGCCCTTTGCCTGCTCCGGCGACATGTAGGCCACGGTTCCTATGGCAGCGCCCGGACTGGTCAGCTCCATGGTCGGGTCGATGGTAGCCCCACCGAAGCCCGCTGAGGTCTCATCCGAACCACCGCCGTTGGGGAAAAAACCTATGGTGCGAGACTCGGCCGTAGCTGTACCAGCCTGCTTCTTGGCGAGGCCAAAGTCCAGAATCTTGATCACGGGCTTGCCGCGGCCAGCCTCGACCACAAAGAGATTGGCGGGCTTGATGTCGCGGTGGATGATCCCCTTGGCGTGCGCAGCAGCCAGGGCCGACGCTGCCTGCTGGCTGAAAGAGATGACCTCCGCTGGGGGTAATCCTTTTCCGCCTGCCTTGGCAAGATAGCGCTTCAGTGTCTCACCGCGCAGCAACTCCATGACCAGATAGGGGCGGCCATCATGCTCGCCAGTGTCGTGAATAGAGCAGACGTTGGGATGGTTCAGTGTGGCAGAGGACCGTGCCTCGCGCAGAAAGCGCTCATGGGAGACGTGGGAGCCGGGGGTGCCGTGTGGGGGCGTAACCGGAGAAGGCGAGCCGCTGCCTGTGCCGGCATGCAGGTAGCTCTCGGAAATCAGCTTGAGCGCGACTTCACGCTCGAGGCGCGTATCCAGGGCACGGTAAACCTCGCCCATCCCGCCGGAACCTATCTTTTCGATCAAGCGGTACGGCCCGAACTGCGTTCCCTCTGCGATGGTCGTCATCTTCCCCGAGATAGAGTACAGGTCACGCGAAGTGAGTTATGGTGCCAGCAGTCTACCAGCGCTGGGGCAAGAATGATTCATCATTCGTTGACACTCGGCAGGAAAGAGTCGTCACCCTTCTTTCGCGCGGAGAAGGTGGCTTACAAAGCTGCGTATTCCTTTTTGGCAGCGAGCAGCATCGGCAGGTCTGAATCCGCGTCTTTCCAGGTTTGGAAAAAGTCCTGGTAGGCTTTTTTGGCGTTTTGCTTGTCGCCGCTCATGGAGTAGGCGCGGGCGAGACCCAGTTGTGCCTGCGCGTAGAAAGAGGGATATCCCTGGCTCAAACTCGCGGCTCTGAACTTAGTCGCCGATTGAAAAGCGCTCACCGCTTGCCCGGCGTCGTGCAGTCGAAGGTAAGCAAGGCCCTGCACGTAGGAAGCGGGGTACACCGAGTCGTAAGGCTTAGCCGGCTTGGCCTCTGTGATGGCCTCTTCCGCCCGGCCCTCGGCCAGGGCCAGGAAGGCCTTGACCAAAGGCTGAAATACATCCTGCACCAGGGTGTCTTCGGGGAATTTCCTGCTGAGTTCCTCCGCCAGCGGCAGAGATTGGTTGCTGTTGCCGCATACCGCTGCAGTCACCGCCGCCAATTCCTGCGTCTGCTTATTCCTGTCCAGCGCAAGGCCTTGCTCGAGCACCTTAGCGTTTCCTTCACACATGCCGGAGAGACCGCGAACTTCGGCGTTGCTGAGGATGGTGTTTGCCTGTACATCGGGAGCCTTGGCGTGCTCCGCCAATTCGAATACCTGCTGTGTGGTTGCGGAAGCCTGCCGATAGCGGCCTGAGAACTGCTGCGTGCCTGCCAAAGCCTGGATAACCAGAAACTCATCCGGCCTTCCCGCAACCCGCGCCAGCGCCTTTTGCATTTCGTCCCGCTGTCCCAACAGAAAATAGGCAATGAAATTGATCCCGGCGAAATCCGTGCTGCGTGTCAGACCCAATTTCTGGGCTCGATCAATTTCCGCTTTTGCTTGCTGAAGCCAATCCAGGGCGACGTAATCTCCGACCAGATTCTCCGAGGCGATCGCGTCGTCCGGGGCCATCTGGACCGCTTTTCGCGCAAAAGGAACCCCTTGCTCAAATTGGCCGATCGATTGATAAGCCACATTCAAGTTGATGTAGCTGTCGAGCTGGCCAGGATATGTCTGGATCGCCTCCTGCAGCGTTTCGATCACCTTAGGCATGTTGCCGGTCACATTCTGGTAGTAGTGGCCGGCAATATAAAGGCGCTCCCGTTCGCTTACATGTTTGGAAAGCTGGTAGGCCTTTTCGAAATACTTATTTGCCTTGGCAATCTGGCCTGAGTTGACATACACGACGCCCAGGCGGGCATAGGCCATGGCAAAGTTTGGATCGAGTTCCACGGCCCGCTGGTAATGGCCTTCCGCCTCCGGTATGTTCAGAGCCTTGACGTGAGCAGCGTCGCCCAGGGCATAGGCGCGAAAGGCCTCGAGCGAAGAAGTAGTCGCCTGACCGAACGGAGTATCCAGCTTCCTGATACTCGACAGGTCCTCACCCAACTTCGCCCGGATCGCCGCGGCTGCTTTACCTAAGGCATCGAGAACATGCTCCTTATCCGGGGCCTGCGCCTGCTCGCTGACGATCTCATCACCGGTTGCAGTGTTCTGAGCCGTCAGGGTGATCACGTATTCCTTGCCCAGGTTGGCAATCTCTCCTGTAAGGATCGCCTTCAGGCCTTCGCGTTCGCCGATTTCCCGGGCGATGGCGGGGGTTACCGGAGTGTCTTCGGGTTTGCCCAGGTACTTCACGCTCTGCGCCAGATGCTCCTGGCTTACGATATTGAGCACCGGCGACTGCTCCAGGTCGATCTGTAGCGCCTGGTTGAGAGTGGTGTCGAACACGGGATCGCCTGTGTGATTCACAAAATTCGCCAGGATCAGAGAGTCCTTGGCCGAGCTGGGCGTGGGGGCCGGCGGGCTCGCTTCTCCACCCTGGCCGACACTACTTTGCGAAGCGGTGGGTGCTGCCCCCGGGCGGTACTTCCACCATACAAAGCCAACCGCGAGCAATAGCGCCAGCATGCCGGCCAATGAGGGCCACAACCATCTCCCCTTAGTTGCTGTAGGCAGCGCGCGGCCGGTAGGGACGACCAACCGATCCAGGTCTTCCAGCAATTGTTCGGCGGTCGCATAACGCTGCACAGGATCCTTTGCCAAGAGCCGGGCCACGATGGGATCGAGCGCCTTCGGCATAGCCGGATTTACCTTACTCACCGGCAAAGGATTCTCACGTAACAGGGCGGCGAACACGTCGGCCGCGGACTCCCCACCGAAGGGAGGCCTTCCTGTCGCCATCTCATAGATCACCGCGCCTAAGCTGAAGAGGTCCGTACGAAAATCGAGTGGCGTACCGCGCGCCTGCTCCGGCGACATGTAGGCCACCGTGCCCACTGCGGACCCAGGGCTCGTCAGCCCGATCGTTGCGGTGCCCGGTCCTACGGCGGTTTCGTCTCCGTCGCCACGCGGGGCCAGGCCATAGGTGCGCGAGTCCGCTGTCGTCGCCACACCCTGCCGCTTCGCCAAGCCAAAGTCGAGAACCTTGACTTGACGCTTGCCGCGAAAGGGTTCAGTTACAAACAAATTGGCGGGCTTGATGTCACGGTGGATGATGCCTTTCGCATGAGCCGCGGCCAAGGCCGATGCCGCCTGTTGGGCAAAAGCCACTACATCCTCTACAGGCAAGCCTTTTCCGCCAGTTCGGGCGAGATAGTGTTTGAGCGTCTCGCCCCGGAGCAGTTCCATCACCAGGTAGGGCCGCCCATCCTGTTCGCCGGTGTCATGGATCGAGCAGACGTTGGGATGATTCAGCGTGGCCGCTGAACGTGCTTCGCGCAGGAATCGCTCATGGGATAGGTGAGCGGAATGTGGGGTGGCCGGCGGAGACGGTGACCCGCTGCCCAACTCGGTGGCCAGATAACTTTCGGAAACCAGCTTGAGTGCGACCTCGCGTTCAAGGCGCGTGTCGAGGGCGCGATAGACTTCGCCCATCCCGCCGGAACCTATTCTTTCTATCAGGCGGTATGGCCCGAAGTGTGTTCCCTCAGCGATCGCCATTGGTTCGTTGGATATTGTGCCAGCAGTCTATCAGTGCCGCCACGGGAATGGCTTTGCTTATCGTGCACCGCGGCTTTGGCCACAGCACTAAAGGGCGGCGTACTCCTTTTTGGCGGCTACCAGCATGGGCAAATCCGCGTCTGCATTTTTCCAGATGGCAAAGAAGTCGTCGTAGGCTTTTTGGGCGCTTGGCTTGTTTCCCGCCATCGCATAGGCGCGCGCCAGCCCAAGTTGCACCTGGGCCCAGTAAGGAGGAAGAAACGTATTCATTGTCACACCGGACATGGCGCGCTTTGCGGCCTCAAAGGCATTCACTGCCCGGACCCCATCGTGCAATTGAAGGTAGGCAAGTCCCTGCACATAAGATGCAGGGGAATTCGCGTCATACGGCTTGGTGGGCTCAGCAGCGGTGATCACTTCCTGATCGCGACCCGCACCCAAAGCGAGGAATGCTTTCGACAGGGGTATATACACGTCCTGCACCATCGTGTCATCGGGATATTTTCTGCTTAGCTCCTCGCCCAATGGCAGAGCCAGCTTGCCATTTCCGCAAACGCCCGCCGCAAGGACAGCGGCCCCCTCCGTCTGCCTGCTTTTATCCAAGCCTAAGGCCCGGCGCACCGCCGCTTCATTTTCCGCACAGATTCCCCCCAGACCTGGGCCAATCACCTCATTGAGAAGAATCCCCGCCTGTGCGTCGGGAGCCTTCGCGCGCGCCGCCTGCTCAAAACCCCGCTGCATCGTGGCCGACGCAAGCCGATACTGGCCGCTATACATCTGGACGAACCCAACCATCTGGGTAGCCACAAATTCATCCGGTCTTCCCGTCCACTTACTCTGCAATTCCTGCATCTTCTGTTCGTCACCCAGCAGGAAATACGACACCATATGAACAGCTAACTCTTCCGTACTGGTGTTCAGGCCCAGCCGTTCATCGCGCTCCAGCTGCGTCTTCACGTCAGCCATACGTCCCAGTGCCAGATAATCCTGGAGCAGGTTTTCCGCTCCGATCGAATCCTGTGGGTCAACCTCCACGCCCTTTTGGGCGTAAGGCAATGCCTGCTCGTACTCACCGAGAATCTGGTAAGCCACGTTGATGTTTACGTAGTTATCTTCCTGGTTGGGGTATGCCTGAATAGCTTCCTGCAGAGTCTCAACAGACTTATGAATATCGCCTGTCACAGATAACTCGTAATGCGCCGCGATGTAGAGCCGCTCCCGTTCACTTACATCCTTCGAGAGCGCATAGGCTTTGGAATGGAACTTATCGGCCTTTGCAAACTGGCCGGAGTTGCCGTAGACGACGCCCAGTCTTGCATAGGCCATGGCAAAATTCGGATCCAGTTCGATGGCACGCAGATAGTGTCCTTCCGCCTCGGGAATATCGTGCGCCTTCTCATGAGCCTTCTCGCCCAAGGCATATGCGCGAAAGGCCTCGAGCGAAGTTGTGGTTGCCTGGCCGAATGGAGTATCCAGCTTCTTGATGCTGGCCAGATCCTCGCCCAGTCTGCCGCGCATTGACGCGGACGCTTTGCTCAATGCATCGAGCACGTGCTCTTTGTCCGGGGCCTGCGCCTGCTCGTTCACAATTTCATCCCCCGTCGCCGTGTTCAGCGCGGTCAACGTGATCACATATTCCTTGCCCAGGTTTGCGATCGTCCCCGTCAGGATTGCCTTGACGCCCTCACGGATTCCAATCTCGCGCGCAATCGCCGGCGTCACTGGAGTATCCGCCGGCTTACCCAGGTACCTGACGCTCTGCGCCAAATGCTGTGGGCTCACGATGTTGATCACCGGCGACTGCCCCAGGTCAATCTCGAGCGCCTTATTTAACGTCGTGTCGAAGACCGGATCGCCGGTTTGGTTGACGAAGTCGGCCAGGATAATCGAGCTTTTTGCAGATTCAGGTGTGGCGGCTTCTCCCGGCGTGCCATCTGCCGCGGGAGCGTGCGCCATCGTGGGCCGCATCTTCCACCAGGCGAAACCACCCCCAATCAGCAACAGCAGCATGCCGGCAATTGCCCACCGCCATTTTTTTCCTGCCGTGCCTGCGGTGACGGGGGCATTGGGATCCAGCGCATCGAGCGCTTCCTGGAGGGCATCGGCACTGGCGTAACGCTGGGCGGGGTCTTTCGCCAGCAACCTGGCAACAATGGGGTCCAGCTTCTTCGGCATCGCCGGGTTAATCGAGCTGACCGTCGGGGGCGACTGGGTGAGCAGAGCTGCGAAAACCTCTGCTGTAGAAGCACCGGCAAACGGCGCTTTCCCGGTGGCCATCTCATAAATCACCGAGCCCATGCTGAAGAGGTCGGCGCGCGCATCGAGCGGCTCGCCCTTTGCCTGCTCCGGCGACATGTAGGCAACCGTGCCCACTGCTGATCCTGGGCTGGTCAGATCCATTGTCGCCGTACCTGGCCCAACGGCCGTCTCCGCGAAGTCGCTACCCGGCAGACCGAACGTCTGCGATTGGGAAGCAGGAGAATTTGACTGCTTCTTCGCCAAACCAAAGTCCAGAATTTTGATGAGCTTCTGGCCGCGCTCGCCTTCGACAACGAAGAGGTTGGCCGGCTTGATATCGCGATGAATGATTCCCTTACGATGAGCTGCCGCCAGCGCCGCTGTGGCCTGGCGGCTAAACCGGATAACTTCTTCCCGCGCCAGCCCTTTACCGCCGGATTTCGCGAGGTACTGCTTCAGAGTTTCCCCGCGCAGCAGCTCCATTACCAGGTAGGGGCGTCCATCCTGCTCGCCGGTATCGTGAATCGAGCAAACGTTGGGGTGGTTTAAAGTGGCGGCAGACCGAGCCTCCCGCAAAAAGCGCTCCTGAGAAACACCGGAGGAAGGGGTGCCGTGCGGACTCGGAGTCGCCGGTGACGGGGATCCGCTGCCAATCCCTGCGCCCAGATAGCTATCAGAAATCAGCTTGAGCGCGACCTCACGCTCCAGACGAGTGTCGAGCGCTCGATATACTTCGCCCATTCCACCAGATCCAATCTTTTCGATCAGACGGTAGGGGCCGAACTGTCTAACTTCTGCGATCGTCATTGGAGGGCGAACAAGGTGCCAGCAGTCTACCAGTGGGGCTGCTGAATTGGCGCGTTATTTTGGAAGGTTAGAGGGCTGGAACCATGGTATGGCCGATCTCGTAAGATAGGCCCGCTGAAGTCGCACCAAACGTTTGTAAAGAACCTGTCATTCGTGGCCCAAAGGGCCGTATTCTCAAAAACACTTTGAGGTATCGCTAATGCTGCGCACGACCCGCCACGATCGATCTTTGCGCAGATGTTCCCTCCTTACAACCTAGCGGGACGCGAGTCTTTCTTTCACTTGATCAGAGAGCTGCTTCACCTGCTGCTGGGTAATGCGCGCTTCTCCATCGAGAACTACTAACAGGTTTCCGCCACCAGCGTCTTTAAACTCGGCGCTTTGGACAGTGACATAGCCCTGAATTGCCGGAGGGAGCGTCGCGGCAAGATTGGTGCCTTTGTTCAGGGCCGAAAGGATAGAAGTCCGCACCTTCTCCTGAATCGCGCCGCCCAGTGCCCCGGAGCGCAGTAGCTCGCCGAGAGAACCGTCGGCTTCAATTTCACCAACTTCCGGTTGTAACTGGAGTTCCGCGCTCTCTTTCTCAATCACCGGCGTGAGCTTGATGGGGACCTGGGCGTCGCCGCCTACAACCTTCCTGGCAGCTTGCTTGCCCAAAACCTTGACACAGGCCCAACGCTCCACATGCAACTGGACCACGGCGATGCTGGAGGGCGGAGCGGGCTTGAGAGTCGCGTTTTGAATGGCTATGCGCTCTCCACAGCGATCATCCTTGTCGAGCTGTGAGCTCAGAAGAGGCGTCAGGTTGCGCTGCAAGTCAGACAAGTCGCCTGTCAGCGCGAGGTTCAATATCTTAACCTCACGGTCGCGCGAGGATAGGGTCAGAACTGCCGAAGCCGTAATCGTGATCGATTGATCTTTAATTTCGAGCGGTATTTTGACCGGAGGAATTTTGAAGACGGCATTCTGCGCGGTGACCGCCAGCGGAAAAGCTACCATGACAAGGACCACGGCGAACACGAACGGAGTGAGCGGCATGCGTCTGAATGAGGCCCAGGAAAACGGAGAGCAAGGATTCATGAGTGAAGGGAAACAACCACCTACCGATCTTGGACGTAAATTCGATGGCCGAGGTTTAGCCTCGACTCTCAGGCAGAGGGTCGCCTTTGCGTTGTTTCTGGTCGCCCTAGTTGGTTTGGTCAGCGCATCTGCTTCCGGCGGTAGTGGTCCCGCTCCGGACGCTATCAGCCGAGACCTTCTGGAGGTGACTGTTCCGCAGCTTGAGGCGTTGTATCAAGCGCGTAGATACACCGTGACGCAAGTGGTGGAGTGGTATCTGGCGCGGATTGCAAAATACAACGGGATCTATCGCGCTGTGCAGACCATCGACAGAGACCGAGCGCTGGCTGCCGCCGAGCGCGAAGACACGGAAACAACTCCGCATGGTCCTTTGTGGGGCGTGCCCATCGTGATCAAGGCGAACACTTCGGTGCAGGGGCTTATCACGACCGATGGCTGGAAAGGCTACATGCTCCCCGGGCACGAGCTGATTGCGCCGAGAGATGCCGCTATCGTGGAAAAACTAAGGGCGGCGGGCGCAATCATTCTCGGACAAACGAACATGCCGGACTTTGCCGCGAGCGATACCAACCGCAGCACGGCTTACGGACGTACGGGGAACGCTTACGATGTACGCTTCAGTCCGGGAGGATCTTCTGGCGGCACCGTGACTGCGGTGACGGCAAACCTCGCCGTGTTGGGCAACGGAACCGATACGGGCAACTCCATTCGCATGCCGGCGGCGACGAGCTCTGTGGTGGGAGTGTTCCCGACACGCGGTTTGGTGAGCATCGCAGGCATCGCGCCGCTCGATTGGCTGCTCGACAACACCGGGCCAATCGCTCGCGATGTGACCGATGCGGCGATTGCGTTGGATGTGATGGCGACGAAGAGTCCGGAGGCTGAGCCGGGCCCCTATCGCGGGTATCTGAAGGCAGATGCACTCAAAGGCAAACGGTTTGGCGTGCCGGCGTTCATTCTCGCTGGAGCGGGAATTCCGTTCCAAGGAATTCCGGCGACCGAGACTGCCAGCGCCGCGGCCAACGACCGAGCGGACGCTCGCCTTCCGCTGCGACCCGAGACGCGGGAAGCCTTTATGAAAGCCCTCGAGGGCTTACGGGCTGCCGGCGCCACGGTGATATTTGGCGACTCCATCTTGCCCGACAGCTTCGCGGATACAGCGTCTCGAATCTGCACTCTGCCTTATGTGCGCGAAGGCACGGAGAAGTTTCTTGCCGCATATGGACCAGCGCAATATCACTCATCCGCCGAATACGAGAAGGCTGCCGGTTCTCCATTACCGGCGACGATTATCGGCGGGGATTCGTGGAAGGTGAAGCAAGCGGCATTTGAGCGCGATCCGCAAGCAAAGGCCAACTACACGGAGCCTCGCAGGAAGGCGCTGGAAGAATACGATGCCACGCTCGATCGGCTCCATCTGGATGGATATGTTTATCCGGCCATCCAGATGCCGCCACCGGATGAGACGATGCCCCAGGATGGGCAGATCAGCACAGGGCCGCACAGCGACACGAGCTGGGTGAATATGCTGGGCGTGCCGGCTGTGGTGGTGCCAGGCGGCTTTTATCCTGACGGGTTGCCGTTTGGCCTGGAGATTTCCGCGCGTCCGTGGAAAGACGGTGACCTGCTCGGCTGGGCTTATGCCTACGAGCAGATCACGCGGCACCGGCGGCCTCCGGTGTTGGTGGAGGAGGGATTGTTGCCGAATGCGCGATGAGTGGAGTTTGTCCTTCCGGCGGCTCAGAAGGCCCGGGCCAGCCGACGCTCAAGCGCATCGTCAGAGTCTGCTCTCTGAATCGAGTGGTGGAGCACTCCTCCCCCGCATAAGTGCAGGGGCTCCCACCCAATCGTGACCTAGGCCGACCCTTTGGGGGGCCAGGAAATCTGGGCGTTCTTCTTGTAGGCGAGGTTGCAGATCTGCCCGGCGCGCGCCGCGCTTATCCCGGTTTCTACCGGGGCGTTTGGCTCTTTACGCGACTTGACGCAGTTGAAGAAATTCAGCACGTGGTCAATGGTTCCGTCGCGGTAGCTTTCCTCTTTGAGGATAGGATTCTGGTTGCCTTTCAGGCCTTCGCGGTACACGCCGAAGCCACTCCGGTTGAGTTTGAGGGTGGCTTCCGTGCCGCGGAATTCCAGACCTCCGTCGTCGATGGAAGAGCTCATCATTCCTTCGTAGACGACATCCCAGCCGGGATAGCGCAGCGCAGCCTGGAGTGTGTCGGGGCAATCCCATTCTTCGAAGATGTACTTGTCGGCCAGCAAATGGGCTTCACGCGGAGTATCGGCCTTCATAGCCCAGTGGGCGACATCGATCCAGTGAGTGAAGAGATCGGTCATGCCGCCACCGCCGAAATTCCAGAACCAGCGCCAGCGATAAAACTTTTCTTCGCTGAATGGCTGGTCGGGCGCATTGCCAAGCCAGATCTTCCAGTCGAGCGCCTGTGTATCCACCGGCTTGGGGCGCCAGCTGGCCTGGTTGTAGTTTTGCCACCAGTAGGTTCTCACCTGGGTGACGCGGCCCAGGCTTCCACCCTGAATCAGATCGACCGCGTTGCGGAAATGCGTCCAGCTGCGTTGCTGCATGCCACACTGCAACACCTGCTTGCAGGAGTGAACGGCACGGGCGAGGGTAGCGCCTTCTTCGATGCTGTGGGTTACCGGCTTTTCCAGATAGACATCTTTGCCCGCGGCAAGCGCGTCGCACGCGACGCGCACGTGCCAATGGTTCGGTGTGGCTACAAGGACAGCATCGATGTCTTTCGAAAGCACCTCGTGATAGTCAACGTGGGTGGTAGCGATGCCATTGGAACGCTCCTTCACTTCATCGCGCCGCGGACCATACACGTCGCTTACCGCGACGATCTGAAAAGGTACGCCGGACTGGTCGGCCGAGTCGAGGATGGTTCTCATGCGGCCCCCGGCTCCGATGACCCCGATGCGCAGGGTGTCATTTGCACCCCAGACCCTGGTAGAGGCAAGAGCGGTCATTCCACTGGCGATGATGAAGCTGCGGCGATTTGGCGTAAATGGCATGGGACTCCCCGGCGATTGATTCCCGACGATATTACCAGCGGGAAGCAGGCCCTGTCTTGATTTGGCGCACCGCGAAGGCCTATAACAAACGCTGTTGTCGATGGTTCACGAGTTCACGGGGGTCCTCATGGATACAAGCCGGCGTTCGCTTCTGCAGGCGCTTCCCATGCTTGCTGCAGTTTCGGCCTTTGCAGCAGATGGCACAGCGCTGACTTCCTTCGTCAAGCCGTTCGGTGAATTACCAGTGAAGCAAAACGGGCCGAACCAATCGCGGCCGATTCTTGACGGCGTGTTGCACGATGGGGAGCATCTAGAGGTGCACGAGACAATTCTGGCGGCAGGAAGCGAGCCGCACCCACCGCATCGCCACGTTCACGAGGAGTTGTTTCTGCTGGTGAAAGGCAACGTTGCTGTGACCATCGAAGGGAAGACCACAGTCATCGGTCCCGGTTCAGCAGCATTCGTTCAATCCAATCAACTGCATGGAGTGCATAATCCCGGGCCAGAAAAAGCGCAGTATTTCGTAGTAGCCACAGGTACCTAAGGAGAAGACGCAATGCAAACGATACGAGGTTTGGTCCTGCCGGTTGCGCTAGGTTTCTGCGCGGTGGCAAGCGCAAGTGATCTGACGATTCACCTCAAGGGAACACAACCGCTTTCGCGCAAGACGGTGCAATACCAGTGCGACGCCAAGGGCGCTGGTATGGGCCTGCCCGCGGGTATATTTGCCGTGGAATACATCAACGGAGACGGAAACAGCCTGGTTGTAGTCCCGGTGCACGATTCTTCCCTGATCCTGGCCAACGTGATTTCCGGTTCGGGCGCGCGCTACGCAGCGGGACCCTACATCTGGTGGGAGGCTCAGGGATCGGTAACGTTCTACTCCGATTCCATCGCCGGCAAGACCCAGTCAGCATGCCACCCGGTCATCGCTCATTGACATGAAGAATCTGAACAATCCGGCGGACCGGGAGGAAATAGCTTCGCGGCTGCGCGCTCTCTCGCCGGGCGATGCCGCCCGATGGGGCCGGATGTCTGTCCACCAGATGGTGTGCCACTTGAACGACTCCTACAGAATCGCTCTAGGAGAGAAGCACGCCAGTCCGGCAAGCGGATGGCTGCAACGAACGTTGCTCAAAGAAATCGCCCTTAACTCACCTTTGCGATGGGCCAAGGGGTTTCCCACGCGGCCGGAAGTTGAGCAGGGGAAGGGCGGCTCAGTACCCGTAGATTTCCATCAGGACCTGGCTGCTTTGCTGCATAGCCTGGACCGCTTCTGTGACAGTTTGCCGACACCTTGTACAGCCCACCCGGTGTTTGGTCCGATGAGTCTGAAAGACTGGATGCGCTGGGGATATTTACATCCCGATCACCATCTGCGACAGTTTGGCCGGTGAATGCTGCGGCTGCTTTCTAATCCTCCCGTTATTGTGGCCGCGCTGCTTACGCTGATCCCTTATTTTGCGGCCGCATTTTGTCCCAACGTAGTTTCCCTGGTGCAGCGAATGCCGGTTGGGATGCGCATTCTCGCGCCCGCCGGGCTTGCGGTTCCGTATGTATTGGTCTCTACTTCTCTGGGCATTTTCGCATGGGGATGGCTGGCGCTTTATATGCTGCTGCCGATTGGCATCAGCCTGCTGTTGTATGAGGCGAGACTGGCAGATCCGGAACAGCGAGGAGGGTGGAGGGATTTTCTCATCCTGCTGGTGATCGGACTGGCGGTAGACCTGCGCTGGTTCGAGCCTGCATGGCCCCCCGGACTTGCGATCTTCAATAAGGTTCTCCTGCTCGACGCGGGCATCTATGGATTTCTGGGCATTCGTCAACTGCGCCAGGTTGGCTTTGACCTGCGACTCCAGCGGCGCGATTTCGGGATCGGGCTGTTCGCGTTGGCGGCTTACACTCCGATTGGCGCCGGGCTTGGGTTGGCGCTCGGCTTCCTGCATTTCCACGCCGTCATTCCTTCGCCAATGCGCGTCCTGCCGGCATGGCTGTTCACTTTCTTCTTTATTGCGGTGCCGGAGGAACTGTTCTTTCGCGGCTGGATGCAGAACCTTCTCGAGCGACGGGTTGGACCGGCGCGTGCCCTTCTCATCACTTCCACATTGTTTGGGCTTTCTCACTTCAACAAGCGAGCCGTGCTTTTCAACTGGCGCTACGTGCTGCTGGCTACCATAGCCGGCATCTTTTATGGACTGGCCTGGCGTCAGGCACGCCGCGTCGGGTCGTCGGCCGTTACCCACGCCTCGGTGGATACGATCTGGTCCGTGTGGCTGCGGTGACCATGGTAGCGGTAATAGCCGATGCCCACGCGCATATGGTGCTGGATGGAATCCGGCACAATGACTGCGACACAAAGCCCGAGAATGCCATGGGCGAGGCCCAGGGAATAGATATTGCGATAGCGCAGGAACAGCAAACAGGCTGCGATACCCCACACCAGCGTGATCGGAGCCAGCACCGGGTTGGGCAGATGCGCGAGGGAAAATAAGCCCGCGGCAGCCAGTATCGGCGGGAACTTACCAGGTAGCAGCCGCATCAGGCGCAATAGGAAATAAATCTGCAACAAAAACTGCTGCATGACCGCCCATATCAGATATCCCCAGACGTGACGGACAAGCGGAGTGGGACCATGCAAAGGGTGCAGAGAGTGCACGCGGTTCGCGATATAGACAGCGAGGATCGCCAAAATCGCGGCGGCACCGGTTACCCATAACGACCGGACGAGACCCGGAAGACCAAGACCAAGGCTTCTCCAGGTCGGGCGATGAATCCACGTAGTGACTACCACCCATACAATTGCGGTCCAATAGAAGAACCGCTGCCACGGGTTCAGCGTCCAGATGGCGGCCATGATCAGGAAGTAGGCCGTGCAGAATTCGAACAGCGCCAGGGAAGGTGAGGGTTGTCGCTGGGTGTTCACAGACTTCCTCGGGTTCAGTTTACTCGGAGTGCCCACGAGTAAATGAGCAAACAGCAGGTCCTCCACTTCGCTTCGCTCCCGGTTGGAGGACAACCGGAGGAGGTGCTGATTTGATTGGGCGTCGCGTGGAGGAGAGCACCTCCATGTATCGCGCCAGAAACAGAAAACGCCACTCGATGAGAATGGCGTTTTTGTGGCGAGCGATGGCGCTTTGCGTTACGGCTCCCGGGCCCCGTTTTGGTTCTTCATCGGCAGCCGTTCCCGGCATCCCTTTTCCCTGCTTCGTATCAGGCCGTTCGTTGTCTTAAGGTTGGACGGTCATGAGCCAGACGGCACCGGCGCATCCGGTGGCAGGAGACCCAGATGCCGAAGCTCCTGCCAGAAGCCGGCGGGAATGAGATGCGTAAAGAAGCTGCTGTTTTGCGCCAC
>Ga0335072_10003923_pt1 | contig 22225 bp, 24 predicted proteins | sample Lox_Sample_21_FD_206725 | JGI IMG/M metagenome (GOLD analysis project Ga0335072, IMG submission 206725) | Soil microbial communities from Loxahatchee National Wildlife Refuge, Florida, United States - Lox_Sample_2.1 | ecosystem: Environmental > Terrestrial > Soil > Wetlands | place: USA...
GACCAGGGACGATGTGGTGCTGCTCACCGTTTCGGTGGACTCCACCTTCGCGCTGCGGACCTGGGCTGACCGGGATCATTTCGACTTCCAGCTGCTGTCCGACTTCTGGCCGCACGGCGCGGTGGCCAAGCTCTACGGTGTGTTCGACGAGGACAAGGGCGTGGCAACACGCGGCACGTTCATCATTGACCAGGCCGGCCTGGTCCGGTGGGAAGTGGTGAACCCCATCCCGCAGGCGCGGGACATCGCCGAGTACCAGAAAGTACTCGCCGAGCTCAGCTGAAGCAGGCCCGGGCGCCCCGCGCGGCGGTGGGCCAGCCCCGGAGAGGATCGAAAGCAGACAAGGATGCCCTGCTATCGATGCGGCGTTCGGCAGACCGACCCCAGCCGCGGGCAGAGCCCGTGGAAACGAGGGGTGCGGCGGGACAGCCAGGTGCTCATCTGCCCGCACTGCCAGGCCAGCGACGACTGGATGGCTGACCTGGCCCGCTGCCCACGGTGCGGCAGCGTGCACCTGGTCCGGCGGCTGGGTGAGGTGGAATGCCGCGATTGCGGCACGATCGTGCCGCCGTCGGCCGGGCCGGGCGAGGCTCCGGGCGGCGAGGGGCTGGGGGGTGAAGCCCCGGAGGCCGTGGGGGGCGAGGGCCTGCGCGGCGAGGCCCTGGGGGGCGAGGTCGCACTGACTGAGGTGGCCGGCGGCCCGAGCCCTGACCTGTCCGAAGAGGTCGCCCGGGCGCTGGAACGGGTGCTCGGCCGCGGCCTGGTGAGCCAGAGCGCGCCCCGGACCGGTGCCGACTCCCGCTGAAGGCGACGGCCAGCCGGTGGGCGATGCCGCGGTAGCGAAGCGCATCCTCCGTGAGTACCACCAGCGCGGCATCGACCCGGGCAGCTTCCAGCGGCTGGCGGGCACGGTGCACGGGGACAGCGTGAGCTATCTGGCCCTGGCCGCTGACGGGCAGCGCCTCGTGGTCAGCGCCTGGCGCGCGGACGCGCCGGTACCGGTCCAGTTCCGGAGATCATCCGCTAGAACGCCACTGGACTGGCTGATCACCCGGGCGGCCACGCTGTCGTACCTGGAGCAGAGCGGGTATCCCGCGCCGCGGGTGGTGCGTACCCGGTCCGGGGACGTGATCGGCCTGGACGGGGTGTGGCTGACCATGGCCACCAGTTACGTCGAGGGGGAGGTGCTGCGGCCGTCGGAACCCCAGTTGCGCATGCTGGGCACCGCGCTCGGCCGGCTCCACTCGGTTGACCTGGTGGGGGAGACGGGCTTGCGGCCCGCCATGTGGTACCCGCAGGAGGCGATCCCGATCACGCTGGACCGGCTGGACCGGGTCGCCGGGCTGGTGCCACCCGGCTGGGCGGACATGTACGCGACGTTCCGCGAGACGGTGCTGGCCGTTCGTGAGCACGAGGGCCTGCTGCCGCGCGGCCTGGTGCACGGTGACGCGTGGGCGGCCAACGCCGTGCAGACCGGCCCGGCCGGGGTCATGCTCATCGACTGGGAATGCAGCGGGCTGGGCCTCCCGGTCCTCGATCTCGGCAACTGCCTGCTCGAGTGCCTGCTGGACGCGGCGCCGGCCGGAACCGGCCCCGGCACCTGGAACGTCCAGCCGGACGAGGGCCGGATCGCGGCGGTAGCGGTGGGTTACACCCGCCAGCGGGCGCTGTCCCCGGAAGAGCGGGACCTGCTGCTGCCCGCGATCAGGTTCGGCGCGGCCTACACCGGGGCCATCCATTTCGAGCAGGCCCTGGCCGACGGGGTGCAGGGGCCGGCCATGGACATCCGGCTGGAACGGCTGCGGAACCGGATCGCGGTGAGCGAGACCGTGGCCCAGCTGGCGGCGCGGCATCTCGGCGGCGGGACATCTCGGCGGTAACCAGAAACCGGTACGCTGAGGGCCGGTCTGCTCCCGGGGGCAGACCCGGGGCGCATAGCTCAGTGGTAGAGCACCTCCCTTACAAGGAGGGGGTCACTGGTTCGAGCCCAGTTGCGCCCACCCAGCTCGCTTGCTGTGGCCGTGGCCGTCTTTGGTGACGGTCCGGGGTGTGGTGCGGTTAGCGGTGCTGGAATGTGTCTGCTGCCTGCCGCACGCGGGCAAGGTAGCTGGCCCACCACTGGGAGTCGCCGAGGTCGTCGTGGTCTTGCCCGGCCCGGCCGTCGACTAGCTCGCGGACGATGTCGGCGTGCCCGGCATGCTGGGCGGTCTCGGCCAGCACCCGGATCAGCAAGGCGCCGGAGGTGGTGTCACGGCGATGTTCTGGCCACCATGGCACGTGGGCGGGCGCGGTCAAGCCAAGCTCGTTGATGGACTCATCGGAGTGCCGCCACGCCGATTGGTAGAGCCCGGTCAGGTCGGCCCGTGACTGGCCGGGTGTGGCCCACATGTCGGCGCTATCCCAGATCGAGCCGTCCTCGACCCAGGGCAGGCGGATGGGTGCGGGGCGGCCCAGGCAATCGCCCAGGTAGCCGAACTCGATGCTGGCCAGGTGCTTGACCAGTCCCAGCAGGTTGGTACCGGTTGGGGTCAGCGGTCTGCGGATGTCATAGTCGCCCAGGCCATCGAGCCTAGAGAGTATGCCGTCCCGGGCTTCCTGCAGGTAACGGTGCAATTGACCGGCGACGTCCAGCCCCACCGATCGGTCCTGGGTCACGCCGCGCAGGTTACCGCGGCCTGCCGACATTGGCCTCGCCCTTGGTAGTGGTCAGGTCGTTCCGGTTCCGGCACCGCGATGTGCGCTCCAGCGGGTGATGAGGTCGTGGCCTTCGGCGCGGTGTGCCTTGAGGTGGTCCAGCCAGCCCGGGCCGAGCTGGGTGAGCTCGACCAGGTTGCCGTCCGGGTCGCGCACGGCGGTGATCTGTGACTGGGTGCCGAGATCTGCGGGCGGGTAGCACAACGGGATCCCGCACTCGTCCAGCCACGCGACCATGGAAGGCAGGTCGAACACCATGAATGCCACCTTGACTGGGCCTGGCCCGGTGGCCGGGTCGTCGGCGTAGTCCTCGGCGGGGTGGATGGCGAAGTGCACGTCGCCTAGTTCGCATCCCCAGTGGGGCTGGGTATCGCCGTGCCGCTCTTCGGCGAGCGGAAGTCCGAGCACGTCGCGGTAGAAGGCCGCCATCGGCTCCGGCTGGCGGGAGACGAGGATGACTCCGGAGATGAAACGGACATCCTCAGGCCGTTCCGGCGTGCTGTCCGGCATCTGGCACCTTCCGCTGGGTCCGGCACAGTCAATCAGGCCTCGGCAGCGCCTGTGAACCGCCGAAGTTTCCGGAGGCTCATGGGATTGACCGGTGCGTTGACCCAGTGCCTGGCTCCGCTTGGTCCTTTCCGCTGTACGTCGAGCTGATACCGTGCCGGAGCAAGACGGCCAGATGACGAAGTACGAGGATCGTGGCCATGCGCCTTCCCTGGCAAGCCCGGACCTATGAGAGAACATGTTCGGACTGCGGGAGTACCTGGCAGGTGCCCCGTCAGTTCGCACGACGACACCTCCAGGGGATTTCCTCCTTCAACGTGGCCGAGCAATCCCGCCGCCCCACTATCCGAGGCCGCCCTGGCGACACCGTGGACTGGTCGGAACTCAACACCGAAGTTCAGGCAAGCATGGCCGTCTCTCAGCAGTCGGCAGTGTTCCGCCGCTGCCCGAAGTGTGGTTCGGATCGCTACACACAACGGCCGGTCCGGCCGTGACCCCCCCAGCGCGCCTTTGGTGGTCGATTCAGTGAGCTCGCGCGTTGGCGTCAGGAACGAAGGGGGCGCAGGCCGGTGCGGATTTCGCTGACCAGGATCTCGGGCTGTTCCAGGGCCGCGAAGTGGCCGCCCTTGTCGGCCTCGCCGTAGTGGATCAGATTGCTGTAGGTGTCTTCGATCCAGCTTCGTGCCAGGCGTGGGATGTCCTTCGGGAAGACCGTCACCGCGACCGGGAGCGTCAGCTTCGGGCCGGCGAAAGTGAGCGATTTGTTCTCCCAGTAGATGCGGGCGGACGACGCTGCGCTGTTGGTGAACCAGTACAGGGATATCGCGTCGAGCATGTCGTCGGTGCTGAGGGCGTCCTCGGCGAGCCCGTGGTTGTCGGTCTTGGACTGGAACTTGTCGTAGATCCAGGCGGCCTGGCCGGCGGGAGAGTCCGCCAGGGCGAATCCGGCAGTCTCCGGCTTCGTGCCCTGAAGGTGGTTGGCCCCGCCGAGGTCGCCGGTGTAGAGGGCGAGGGTCTGCACGGCGTGGCGCTGTTCGGGCGACAAGGTGCCGGGTATCTGTGCGGGAAAGGCGTACTGGGTGTTCAGGTGAATTCCGGCAAGCCCCTCAGGTTGCATGGCCCCGAGGGCGGTGGTGACGACGGCACCCCAATCGCCGCCCTGCGCGGCCCATCTCGTGTAGCCCAGACGCTTCATCAGCTCCACCCACGCGCTTGCGATGCGCGATACAGTCCACCCGGTCTGCGTGGGCTTGCCGGAGAACCCGAACCCGGGGAGCGACGGCACGACGACGTCGAATGAATCGGCGGCGTCTCCGCCGAACGGAACCGGATCGGTCAGCGGGCCGATCAGCTTCAGGAACTCGACGATCGAGCCCGGCCATCCGTGCGTGAGTATCAGCGGCATCGCGTTGGGATTGTTGGACCTGACGTGGATGAAGTGGATGTCCAGCCCGTCAATCTCGGTCAGGAATTGGGGGAAGCGGTTGAGCCCGGACTCGAAGCGCCGCCACTCGTAGCCGCGCTCCCAGTAGCCGGCCAGAGATCTGGCGTTCTCTACGCGAACCCCTTGCGACCAGTCGCCCACCGTTTCCGGATCCGGCCACCGGGTTCTGGCCAGCCGCTGCTTCAGGTCGTCGATCTCCGAATCCGGGATCGAGACGGTGAACGGGCGGACGAGGGCCGAGGTCGGCGGCGTCGGTGCGGTCATTGCCTTCTCTTCTCCTGAGCTTCGAAGCACAGCGCAACTCTCCGTTGCACACTGGTGTGCATTGCACACTGGTGTGCAGTCTATTTCGCTGCGCACTGGTGTGCAACAGTGGTGTCGTGCCCACCGAGTCTTCCCGTGTGCGCTCGATGAACGAGACACGCGATCGCATCCTCGACGTCGCCCTCGATGTGCTGGGGGACAACCCCGACGCCGGGATGGGCGACATCGCCTCCGCTGCCGGCGTCGTCCGTCGCACGGTCTATGGCCATTTCCCCTCGCGCCTCGACCTGGTCCGGACACTCACGGAACGGGCCGTCACCGAGATGGCAGCCGTGATCGCCGAAGTCAACGCCTCCGGCGCAGAAGCGGACGCGGCGTGGGCCGAGTTCATCGCCCGCGTCTGGCCGGTGGCGCACCGGTACCGAGTGCTGCTGGCGCTGCGCCGTGGCGAGTACGGCGAGGCGATCCACGGCCTGCTCGGGCCAGTCGATGAGCTCCTCGCCGACCTCGTGAAACGGGGCCAGGACAGCGACCTGTTCGCACAGCACCTGCCGGCAGGCATTCTGAGCCAGGTTGCCTACGGCGCCGTGTTCGCCATCGCGGACAGCGACCGGTCGAACGGGGCCCTCGGCAGCCGGGCAGCGACGATTACGAGCCTGCTGATGCTGGGAGTTCCCGAGAAGCGCGCAATCGCTCTCGTGGGCGACCAGCCCTGACCCGCAGCACTCGAGCGGGCCCGCAAGCGCTGGCGTGAGCTGCTGTCGTTCCTCAAGCTGCTGCACAGCCGCTGGCCTGACCAGAAACTCTACGTGATCATGGACAACTTCTCGCCGCGCAAGCACACAGAAGTAACAAGCTGGGCTGCCGCGCACGACGTCGAACTCGTCTTTCTGCCGACCACGCCTCCTGGCTGAAGTGGATCGAGTCCGAATTTGCCGCCGTGCGGTACTTCGCCCTCAACGGCACCGACCGCAGAACTCACGCCGAGCAAGCAGAAGCGATCGGACGGATACATCCGCCGCGAGGCCATCATGCCCTTGGTCTTAGCGCGCATGGTCATTGAGGTGATCTCAGCGAAATAGATTCGGACATGAGGGCTTTGACGTGCCTTGGCGGGGACACTGAGGCAGACACGCGGACAGGCCGGACGGGCGCAAGAAGGCGCGGAGCCCCGGTAGAAGGCGCGGAGCCCCGGTAGAAGAGGTCTCACCACAAGATCGACTTCTGCCAGAAGGGCTCCGCGTGATCGCCTATCGTGCCACGGTTGACGTTCCGGGGGAACTGGCGCAGTTCGTCGCCATGCTGCTGCTGGCCGAACGGCACCGGCGCGGCACTCCGCGGGGCAGCCGGGCGCTGACCTGCTTCTGGGAGGCGGTGCTGGGGCTGCGGTGGTTCCGCGACCGCACCGCACCCGATGCGCTGGCCCGTGATCACGGCGTCTCGCGGGCCACGGCGTACCGCTACCTGGACGAGGTGACTGAGGTGCTCGCCGCGCAGGCCCCTGACCTGCACGAGGCCCTGGAGCGGGCCGCGGGCGAGGGCTTCTCGCATGTAATCCTGGACGGGAAGATCATCCCGGCTGACCACCCTTCACCACATCACCGCCAGCCCCAGCAAGATCGGCGACATCGCCCGCGCGGCCCTCGTCCTCACCCATTTTGAGCACGGCTACATCACGTAGTTCACCTCAGCGAGTCCGACGTCGGCGGCAAGATGGTCACATGCCTGCCGATGGTCCGGTCGTGACGGTCTCTGACGGCCTGGTCGCCCTGCGGCCCTGGTCGAGAGAAGACGCCGGGTTCATGGCCGAGGCAAGCGCCGACCCAGCGATCCGTCGCTATAACGGCAGCCACGACCGGCGAGGACGCCCGGCCCCTCCACCCTCGGCCACGGACGCAGAGGCCGTCATCGATCAATTCGCGTTGAACTGGCGTGCGTTTGCGGCGACTGGGACACCTTCTGGGGTTGCGTTCGCAATCGTGGACGAGAGGTCTGGTGAACTGGCCGGCTGCTGCGGGGTCGACGACTGGTCCAGCGAGGACGTAGCACAGTTCGGTTACTGGATCGCGCCAGCTGCGAGAGGCCGCGGCTATGCGACCCGAGCGGCGATCCTGCTCACGCGCTGGCTGTTCGACCTGGGAGCAGCTCGCGTCTTCCTGACGATTGTCGCGGGGAATGAGGAGTCAGTCGCGGTGGCCCGCCGAGCGGGCTTCGTGTATGAGGGAACGATGCGCGCCCACGGCGTCTGGCAGGGCCAGCGCTGTGACGTGATGTTGTTCGCTGCGCTTCCGCTTGAGTGGGCAGCGGGCCTGCCGGATGAAGAGACGTGACGCGCGGCAAGGGCGTCCGCCTGCTCGGCGAGCACATCGACGTGGAGCGTGGCACGATAGGCGATCACGCGGAGCCTTCCGGTAAAGATGATCATTTGGTCAGACCTCTTCTACCGGGCCTCCACGCCCATCTCCGGACGGCCCTGTTCATCCGCATGCCTGCCTCGACGTCCACGCCGGGAAAGAGAAAGCCCCACTGCCCGAACCTATTTCACTGAGATCACCTCATTGCTCAGGTCAGGGTGGGGGAAATGTTGCGAGGAGCTTTTCCTTCAGTGCAGAAAGTTCTCCCGAAAACGTCTGCCATTGGACGTTGTCCTGGCTCACCTGGAACAGCCCGGCCATTTTTTTTGAGGTGTTCACGGGTCTCGGCTGGGCGTTGACGCCAAGAAGGATCGTCAAGAGTGAAATAAATACTCGCGAGTGTCTCTGCTCCGTAGCCCGTTCCCGCTGGCAGATGCCGCGTTTGGCCGGAGACCCGATCAAGTAGGGAAAGCGCAGAGGTGATCGTAGCTTCCAGCTCGGCAACCGCATCTTCCCTCCGCCGCTTCGTGCGAGGCAGCTTCAGCCGGCTCCCCCCACCGGCTAGGTTATTCATCACCCCTTTAAGGCCGCCGATGCTGCCGTCCAGCTCGACGGTAATGTGGTTCACATAAAGATATTCGTGAGTCCTCGCGAGAATCTCCGCTGCGCGCGCCTCGCTATCTGGGGCGGACGGATCGAACGTCGCGGCAGCTCCATGCAAGCGCTGTGCCGTCTGGCCGAGGGCTCCTATGGCTGGCCGCGCCATATCAAGGCGAGCTCCGGCTCGCTGGACAGCGTCCGCATCGGCTTGCTGAGCTCTCCGCTGGTGCTCTCGCATCATCTCGACTGCTGGGGTGATCAGATCGGGGATTGGCACAGCCAGCACACCCCCTCGGTCGTCCGCGATCACCTGCTGGCTGTTCTCATTCTCGCCGCGCGGATCTGGGTATGGCCAGCCCCGTCCGGGGAAGCTGCGGAGCCTGGCCTTTCAGACCGGGCAGGTTGACGTCACCGTCACCTATTTGCCCGGCGGAGCATCTCGTCGAGTTCGGGGTCGGGCCCGAACTCCCGGACCTCTTGCGCACAGCGGCAGGCGACGGCGATCTTGGCCGCCCACTCCAGCGCCTCCTCGCGTGAGGGCACCTCGACGAGCGTGAGTCCGCCGATAGCCTCCGGGTACGGGCCGTCGGTGACCGTCCCGTCGGTGGCCACCATGCTCGCCCGCTGGTCTTCCAGTCCGCCTCCGCACACAAACACGCCAGCGTTCACGGCCTCCTGGACCACTGCGTGCGCGGCCTTGGCCACGGCGGGCATGTCCTCGCCGGGGATGTGGTCCATCGCGTGGGCACCGAACGAGATCAAGTACCGCGTCATGCCCCAGGCTCCCTTGTCCCGGCGGCCTCCTCCGGCCGCACGCCAACTCGTATAGCAGGTAGACGATGAGAATTGCGGTTACTCATCGCCTCCACCCTGCCCGCCTGGGCCGCTGCTAGGACAGTCAGTGGGAGTGCTTGGTGCGGGAGGTCTTGAACCGGCTGATGTCGCCGGCGCTATCAGCGGCCGCCGGCCTTGCCCGGGCCTACCGGTGATAGCGCCGGCGGCGGAACGTCAGCCAGAGCAGGATGCCCGCGACCAGCAGCAGCAGCAACGGGGAGAACAGGATGTGCACGGCCACGCTGGCGACGATCAGGGCCACGACGGCGATGAGGACGAGGGCGATAAGGATGAACATGGCAATCGGTTCCGTTCGGTCGTAACAGTCGTGCTGATGTCTTCAGGCTGCCGCCGCCGCTGACCGGCGTCGATCGGGATCAGCCCTGATTCGGCCCTGAGATGCATCCCGGAGGTATCAGGGTCGACCCTGAGGCGCGGTGCGGCTGTCGGGTGGCAGCGGTTCGAGGCGCGGCGCGGCTCGCGCGGCCAGGGCCGCGGCAACCTCCGGCGGTACCGGCACGTTCGAACCCTGGAAGCCACGGAACGGGCGGAACGATCCGAGCTGGCCGTCCTCAAGCAACTCCGACCTGAGCAACGGCGGGCGGATCCGGTAGTCGAACCGGATGTCGGTCCGCCACCGGAAGTGCGCCGGGTCGGATGGCTGAACGTGATGCTCGTACGTCTCGGACACGATCATCGCGACGTAGTAGATGCCCGGGGCTTTCGGCCCCACGATCTGCAGCCAGACCCGGTCGCCGACCGCCATCCGGTCCCGGTAGCGGGGCGTGCCCCACCACCGCTCGCGGGAGGCGGCCACCGCCGCGTCCAGGTCGTAGTGCCGCTGCGGGTTGCCCTGAAAGATCCAGTCAGCCATGACTTCCCAGGCTAGCGGCGCGGGCCCGGGTGTTACCGTGCGGCCAGCAGCACGCTCAGGCAGGTGACGCAGCCTTCGAGCTTCTCGAATTCGCTGATGTCCACCACGACCGGGGTAAAGCCCAGATCGTCTATGAGTTCGGCGGTTCGCGGAGCGGACGCGGCGATCAGCACCCGGTCCCCGCCCAGCGGGACGACATGGCAGCCGGCTTCTTCGTCCACTTCGCGGACCGCCGGGAACAGCTCGGCCGGCACCAGATGCGGCAGCAGCAGGAACGTGCCGTCGGGCAGCGCGGTCACGGCGGACTTGAGATGCAGCACGTTGCGCAGCGGGACAGCGACCACGGTGCGGCCCAGCGGCGCCAGCAGCGCGCGCAACTGGCGGATGCCCGCGCCGTTGGTCCGCCCGCCACGCCCCACATACACAGTGTGGCCGGCCTGCAGCACATCACCGCCGTCGAGCGTTCCCGGCTCGTGTATTTCGGCGGTGCGCAGGCCGAGCGACTGGACGGTCTCGGCTACGCCGGTCACCTCGGCCCGGCGGGCCGGTGCGCCGGGCCGGGTGAGCACCGCCAGGTCCTCGCAGACCACCACCGCGTCTTCGATGAAGACCGAGTCCGGGCAGTCTGCGGCGGCCGGTGCCTGCTGGACCTTCCAGCCGCTGGCCGCCAGCGCATCGGCGTACGCCGTGTGCTGGGCCCGGGCCATAGCCACATCCACCGGGGTCCGCTCAATGTGCGTGACGATGCCCTCGGCCAGCCTGCTGCTGGGTGTGCGGACCAACGCCGTGCCGTTCACCGATCGCTCCCTTACCTTGACCAGGCGGACGCACGGCAACCAGTTGCACGGCATCCGGCGCAGGAACAGGATCTCATCCTGTCATCCGCCGCCGCTCGCTGCCCGCCCGGCCGGCCGGTCACGGGCTGGCTATAAGGACTGGCATTCGGACGGGTCCTCAACGCTCCGGCAAACGATGACGAATTTGGTGACCGATGACCTCCGCCGTTGCGTGCTCGCGGAGCGAAGGGATGGCGGTAGGCCTTGACGGCCGCAACGACCAGGAGTAAATGAGAATGCAAGGGTGGTCATCCTGTCCTGCAGGCCGCCGCAGTCCCAAAAGGGTCACGCCACACGAAGTAATGAGTGGCCAAGGCGTGACCGTTGGTGGCAGACGAAGCGAAGGTGGCTGGATTTCTCATGTGGCATCGGCGACTCTTGCTGGTCAAAGGACCCCCGCCTGCGCCAACCGGGCCATCGTCCTACCGTCCGGATGGGTGGGCGGCGGCAAGCGATAATATAAGTGACGATAACCTGCTGTGGCGGCAGTACGTCCTCTTTGTTGAGCTGTACCGATACTATATTGATCTAGTGTGGAAGGTCAGCATCTGGTTTTACACTGCGACGGGTGTAAGTCTAGCCTACTTCTTCACTCATTATAACTCGGCGAATCACAGCTATCTGCCGCTCCTATTGCTCTTCCTTGCCGCTATGGGCATCGGGGTATCACTTATCTTCGGCCGTGTCGTCCATTATGTGGCGCAGATGGAGAAATGGCTGGAGTATATTGCCGTCTCCCTGAGATTGCCAGGACGGCCACACGTTGAGTTCATACGCTGGTTCTGTCAATTCGTCAGTGGAACACTTCTTGTCATCGCAGCGTCCTGTATCGGATTCTTTGCTTACCTTCAGGCTTAGCGCAAAGTGTGCATTCAGCTGGGTGCGGTGAGGCTGGACAGCGGTACCGTGACGGGCTCGGCATCCTGGCTGACGATGGTGGCCTGGTCGCTGGTGAGGTCGGCAACGAACGTGCAGAGGGTTGTGGTCCGGTCGGCACCGGTTGGCTCGGCCCGGACGCCGTCCGGTGGCGGGCTGGTCAGCACGCGCAGGAACCAGCCCGGCTCCGGTTCGTCCGCCGGGATATCGAGCGCGGCCATTACCTTCCCGCGGTGCAGGCTGGTGCCGTACGGGCTGGCATCTGCGCCGGCGACATAGCGGCCGTGGTTGGTGTGCCAGCCCAGCGGGCCGTTCGCGCCGATCTCGCGCCACGCGTGCTGGCCGGCTGAAGACTCGACGCCGACGATACGGCCGGCCCGGTCGCCGATCGTGTAGGCGAACCCGCCAGCCGAGGGGTGCTCGCGCAGGTAGCTGATGGCCTGATCGACCGAGCTGGCCGCTAGTTGCAGCCCGCGCGCGATGAAGTGCCGTCCGGCGCCCGGGCCAGGCGACCGTGCCTGGATGTGGTCGATGGCCCAGACCAGGCCGGATCCGGTCACGGTGAACGTGGTGGCGGGCAGGAACCCGGGCTTGGCGAACGTGGCGACGGGCTGCTGGTCATCCAGCGCCAGCGTGAGCAGCGCGCACCGTCCAGCGAAGAAGTCCGGCTCATCTTCGTTATGGGCCAGGAAGGACCGTTGCCGCCGCCACGCCAGGTCGCTGCAGCCGGCCCCCGCACCGGCCGGATCCGGTTCGGATACGCCGAGGTCGCCGCGGAAGTTCAGCAGCGCCAGGTCATCCAGCGGTACCCCGGCACCGGCCGCGAGCGCGGCGAGTTCGGCCCATGGTCCGGGGAAGCGCGACTGGGTCACCTGGCGGACTGCGGCGAACCGGTGTTTGCCTGGCTCGCTGGCGACCTGGCGGCGCAGCGCAGCCAGGCTCGGCAGCCCCTCGACAACCGCCTGGATCTCCGCAGCCAGGTGCGCGCCGAGGCTGGCAAACGCCTCGGCGGCTGTTCCGCGCACGACCAGCCACGGCACAGAGCCGAGCCGCCGCTCCACCACCCGCACCGCCATACGACTCATCCTCGCCACAGATCGCGGCTGACAGCAAACCTGCGGGCCACGCCCCGTCAGCCCACATGGGATGGGTCCATGTCCCCGAGTCCTCACGGACGAACGCTGATGATCGTCTTCCCCGTGCGTCGCTCGGTCGGGTTGAGGGCGGCGATGGCATCGTCGAGGGTGGCGACGTTGCCGATGTTCGTCCGCAGCCGTCCATCCCGCACCCGCTGCACGACCTCACCCAGTTGGCCACGATCGGACTCGACCACGAAATCGACCGCCAGGCCGTCGGCGGGCCGCGCCCCGGGCGGGCCGACGACCGACACCAGCGTTCCCCCGGCCCGGACCAGGCCCGCGGACCGCTGCTGGATGCCGCCGCCGATGACATCGAAAACCAGGTCGACACCGCCGACGTCTTCCAGCGCGTCGTTGTCAAGGTCGACGAACTCCATCGCGCCGAAGTCGAGCGCCTTCTGACGGTCGGCAGCGCGTCCGGTGCCGATGACGTACCCGCCGAACTCACGCGCGAGCTGCGTCACCATCGACCCGACTGCGCCGGCCGCACCGTGCACCAGCACGGTCTGCCCCGCCTGAAGGCGGCCGTGCTCGAACAGTCCCTGCCACGCGGTCAGCCCCGAAATCGGCAGGCTCGCGCCCACCGTGAAGTCGACGTCGCCCGGCAGCGGCGCAAGGTTGCGTGCCTCGATCGCCACATACTCCGCCAGAGTCCCATCGCGATGCCAGTCCGTGAGGCCGAACACCCGTTGTCCCACCGACAGCCCCGTCGTGCCATAGCCGAGGGCGGTGACCACTCCGGCCAGCTCGTGCCCAGGGATCGACGGTGTTCGGTCACGGCCGGCGCGATCGGCCCAGGTCGAGGGCCACGCCAACTCAGTCGGGACGAATCCGGCCGCATGAACTTCAACCACGACGTCATTTATCGCGGCCGTTGGCTCGGGCCGCTCCACCAGCGTCATCCCGGCCATTCCGGCAGCCTCATCCGTCACCACAATCGCCTTCATCAGGCACCTCCTGTATCCAGTCCCCGGGGCTACACCATGAGGCCTGCCTGCCCGGCCCTCGCGAGCGCCGTCAGCGTGGCGGCGGTTACCCGGCTACTGGGTCCCAGCCGCGCAGGTGCTTGACGGACTGGCGGTATTCCCACTCGATGGCGTCTTTGAGCAGGTGGGCCACGTGGCCGCCGGTGGTGATGCCGGCGATGTCGGCGACCCCGCGGCGGGTCCCGACCGAGACGACGAATCCCTTGTCGTGGAAGGTGAACGCCTCCAGCGGCCGGCCGGTCAGCTCCGCCTCCAGGTTGCGGGCCACCGTCTCGCCCTCCTCCAGCGCCACCTGCGCCAGCGGGGGCAGCCGGTGCCCGGTGCGCGGATCGGTCACCGAGGCGAGGTCGCCGGCGGCGTAGATCTCCGGATGGTCCAGCACGCGCAGGTACTGGTCGACCTTGACACAGCCGTTGTGGCCGGTCGGCAACTCCGAATTGGCCACCAGGTCGGGTGCTTTCAGCCCACCTGCCCAGACGAACACGCCGCCCTCCACCAGCTGGCCGTCCTTGAGCCTGAAGCCCGCCTCGGTCGCGGCGGCGATGACCGCGTTGGTGCGGACCTGGACCCCCAGGTCAGAAAGGATCTTGGTGGCCTTGGCGATCAGCTGCGGTGAGGAGCCGGCCAGGATGGTGGGGCCCGCCTCGACAAGCTGCACGGCGGGCCGGCCGGGAGCCAGGCCATGACCTTTGGCCGCCGCGGGCAGCACCTCGGCCAGCTCGCCGGCCAGTTCGACTCCGGTGGCGCCGCCGCCGCCGATCACCACGGTCGCCAGGCGGCGCTGCCGCTGGAGGTCGGTGGCGGCCGCGGCGTCGCCGAGCGCCTTGTTGACCGCAGCCCATACTTGCTCGGCGTCGCTGGCCGAGTACACCGACAGCGTGCGCTGAGCCAGGCCGGGGATGGCGAAGTCGTTGGGCCGGCTGCCCAGTGCCAGTACTAGGCGTCCCCAGCCGATCGGCCCCGCCCCGGTGAGCAGACGCCGACCGGCCAGGTCGAAGCCCTTGATCTCGGTCTGCACGAAGCGGACCCGCGCGGCCAGCATGTCCTGCAGCGGGATGCGTACCGCGTCAGCGGCGCGGGTGCCGCCGGCCACCCGGGGCAGCTCGGTGATCGCCTGGTGGTAGTCGTGCTGGTCGACCAGGATCAGCTCTGTCTTGGGGCGGTTGCGCAGCTTGGCCGTCAGGCGCAAGGCGACGTGCAGCCCGGCGTAGCCCGCGCCGGCTATCACGATCTGACCGCCGGACCCGGCGGTGGATGTATTCACGGCGTCCTCCATCGGTATCGCCCGTTCACCGAGAGAACTGCTGGCCCGCCGACCCTGATGTTCCCGGCTGCCGGGCAGCCCGGGTAATGTCCATCCTCTTTACGATAGGGCCGTGCTGCTAGCCACCCATCTCCAGGGCCGAATGGAGAGAGCACTGCTGGCCCGGGCACCGCTGTGGGCGGCCGCTAGGGTGGTCGCGGGCAAGCAACGCGCCGCGGGGCGGAGGCAGCGATGGACGCGACCACAGGCGACGGCGAGCCAGCCGGCGGCATCCGCGCCTCGGACGCCGAACGGGACGCGGCCCTCGAACGGCTCAGCGTAGCCACGGGGGACGGGCGGCTGACCCTGGAGGAGTTCAGCCAGCGGATGGACCGCGCCACCACGGCCAAGACCCGGGCCGAACTCGACCGCCTCGTCGCGGATCTTCCCACCGGCACCGGCGCGGCCAGTAGCGCAGCCGCCGAGCGCGGCCCCGGGCGGCCATCGTGGCATATCTCGCCCATCGGCGGCCTGAGCGTCTCCGGGCCATGGCGGATGGAGCGCAACGTGGTCGTGGTGAGCCTCATCGGCGGCGCCGATCTCGACCTGAGCCAGGCACAGCTGGCCGCCCCGGAGGTCACCTTGACCAAGGTGTCGCTGCTGGGCGGGGTCTCGGTCGGGGTCCCGCCCGGGATCCGGGTCGAGGCGTCGGGCTTCAGCCTCATCGGCGGCACGAGCGTCGACGCCGGGCCGGAGCCCGGCCCGGGCGCGCCGACCGTCCGTATCCGCGCGTTCTCACTGCTCGGCGGAACCCGGATCTACCGTGGCGGGCCGGCCACCCAGCGCGAAGGCCTGGCTGAGGGGTCAGGGATGGACTGGCGGTCCCGGCGGCGGGCTGACCGGAATGAGTGGCGGGCCCAGCGGCGGGCCGAACGGCGATCGCGGCGTTACCGTTAGACGGGCGGGATCCCCGCCGCACTGACCTGGCCAGCGGTCGACGCTGAGCAACCCCAGTGGCCGGAGACACCTCCAGGCCCACGCCCGGCGGGCTGTGACGTTCACCTCCAGTTCCGGGCCCGAGGTCGCGTCCACGGCTGTGCCGCAGGCGGCAACCTCCGTGCCCGGGCCGGCGTCCAAACCACATGAGATGGAACGCCATGGCGGTCCTCGCGGTGGCCCTGGCGGGCCTGGCCGGCTGCGCCGGTCACCCGGGCTATCACCAGGCCGTGCCCGGTACGTTCGTGCGGGTGGGCGGCCCGTCCCCCGGCTCGCCGGTCCCGCTGCCCGGTACGGTCACGGCCCGCGCTGCTACCGGCGGGACGTTCACGGCTACGGCCGGCCGGGACGGCCGGTTCACCCTGTCGCTGCCACCCGGCGCTTACCAGGTGACCGGCCGCAGCCCGCTGATGCAGTCCGGGCAGATGATCTGCGCCGCAACGGCGGAGCTGCGCATCTCCCGTGGGAAGCATCCGCGCCCCGTCACCGTGGTCTGCTCGATTCCCTGACCAGCGCGCCGCACCGCCGGTCCGCGCGGCGTACCGAGCGTCGCGGTCCTGGCCCGTGGGGGCGTGTCAGGTGCGTGGCGGCTGGCGCGGTGTGGCCTTACGAGCCGGGGCGGTCTCACTCGGCTAGCGGCTACGCACCGGATCAGCGGCACCGGGGGGTAGCCGCCCGGCTGACGTAGCCTGCGCTCAGGGCGAGCGGGAGGGCTTCTGTGCAGCTGACGATTATCGGGGCCGGTGCCATCGGCGGCACGATCGGCGCGCACCTGATCCGGGACGGCCACGACATCCTGTTCTGCGACGCCGACGCCGCTCATGTCGACGCGATCAACCAGCACGGCCTCACCATCTGCGGCCCGGTCGAGAACTTCACGGTGCAGGCCCGGGCCGTGCTGCCGGGCGCCCTCCCGCCGGAATTCACCCGGGCAGCAATCGCCGTGAAGAGCCACCACACCGCGGCCGCGGCCGAACTGCTACGCGGGCGGCTCGATCCCGGCGGGTACGTGGTCAGCTTCCAGAACGGGCTGAACGTGGACGGCCTGGCCGCCGTAGTGGGCCCCAGCCGGGTCATCGCCAGCTTCGTCAACTTCGGCGCGGACCTGCTTGAGCCGGGGCGGATCATGCAGGGCAACGTCGGCACGTTCCGGGTCGGCGAACCCGGGGGAGGCCTCAGCGAACGGGTGCTGGAACTGGCCGACGCGCTGCCCTACGCCAAGGCCACCGGAAACATCATGGGCTTTCTCTGGGGCAAAGAGGCGTACGGCGCCATGCTGTGGGCCGGTGCGGTATCGGACCTGTCCATCGCCGACTCCCTGGACGACCCGAGGTGGCGGCCGCTGATGCTCGCGATCGCGCGGGAGGTGCTGGCCCAGGCGCCGGTCCAGCCCGAGGGCTTCGACGGCTTCGAGCCCGACGATCTTGAGGGATCGCTGGCCCGGCTGGTCACGTTCAACCGGGAGAGCGCGAAATCGCACAGCGGCATCTACCGCGACCTGATGGTCCGTAAGCGCAAGACCGAGGTCGATGGCCAGCTGGGCGACCTGACCGGGCCGCTGACCTTCCAGACCGCCGAGCTGATCCGGGCCATCGAGCGCGGCGAGCGGACCTGCGAAGTCGCCAACCTCGAACTGCTGGCCAGCTACGAGGCAGCGATCCGACTCGGCGAACCACTGAACGCGGTGGTCAGCCTGCTGCCCGCCCCGGCCCGCCGGCCGGACGGCGAGCTGCACGGCGTGCCGGTCGCGGTGAAAGACCTGATCGATATCGCCGGAACCCCACGCGGCAACGGCAACCCGCACGACATGAGCGGCCCGGCCGCGGCCACCGACGCCCCGGTGATCACCGCCCTGCGCGAAACCGCGGCGGACGTGTTCGCGACAACGTCCCTGCTGGAGTACGCCGCCGGGGCCACCCACCCGGATGTCCCCGAAGCCCGCAACCCGGTTGACCCGCAACGGACCGCGGGCGGGTCGAGCGGCGGCTCGGCCGCCCTGGTCGGGGCGGGCGCATGCCAGGTGGCCCTGGGCACCGACACCGGCGGCTCGATCCGCATCCCCGCGCACTACTGCGGGATCATCGGGTTCAAGCCGTCCTTCGGGGCCCTCGACGTGGCCGGCGTCCAGCCGCTCGCCCCCTCACTGGATCACGTCGGGCTGCTCGGCGCCGACGTCGCCATCACCGAGCGGGTCTTCGCCGCCCTCACCGGCCAGCCCCCCAGCGCCCGTCCAGCTACGCTGCGGCTGGCCGTCGTGCAGTCGCAGTTGCAGCACCCGGACCTCCAGCCCGCCGTCGCCGCCGCTCTCCAGCAGGCGGCCGGCCGGCTGGCCCAGGCGCACGCCGTGACCGAGGTGGACGGCTCCGCGCTGACCGAGATAGCCGAGACGTTCGACGACATCTTCCTGTGGGAGGCCTGGCAGGTGCACCGCAGCCAGGTCGGGCGCCACCCGGAGCGGTACGGGCCGGAGACGCTCCGGCTGCTCCGCACGGCCGCCACCGTCGACCGCGCCGGTTATGCGGCCGCCTGCCGCCGCCGCGATGAGCTGCTGCCCGCCGCGGCGGAGGTGTACCGCGGCGTGGACGTGCTGCTCACCCCGGCCGCCCCGGTCACCGCGCCGGCCACCACCCCGCCAGTGGACACGCCCGCGGGAGCGCGTGAGGGGCTGTTCACCACCGTCTTCAACCTCACCGGGGCGCCGGCGCTGGTGCTCCCGTGCGGCTCGGATTCCCGCGGGCTCCCGGTCGGGCTGCAGCTCTCCGCGCCGCTGCACGCCGATCTCGCCCTGCTCGCCGCGGCCGCCCTTATCGAGAACGCCATTGCCTTCGACCCACGCCGCCCAGCCGCCCAGTCCGGCGCTGGCTAGCCGATCCAGACCGCTTGCAGCGCCCGGTAGATGTTCCCGCCGAGGACGGCCCGGATCGCGTCGTCGTCGTATCCGTGCTGGACCAGCCAGCCACAGATGTTGGCGAAGTTCTCAGTCGGGTTCTCCAGCCCGTCGACGTAGGCGACGCGCTCGAAGTCCGGCCCGCTGGTGGCGCGGCCCAGCCCGAGCAGGTCGGCGAAGACCCGGTGCAACTGCACGTGATCGCCGTACAGCGTGTCCGGCCCGAACGCCACATGCTCGATGCCGACCAGGTCGGCGCAGTAGCTGAAGTGGTCCATCACCGACTCGATCGTGTGCCGGGGATGCGCGGCCGACAGCGTCGTATGCGGGGCGGCCGACATCCCGATCACACCGCCGGTCCCGGCCACCGCGCGCAGTACAGAGTCGGGCTTCATCCGCGGGGTACCCCAGACCGCCCGCGCGCCGGCGTGCGTGATGAACACCGGCCGGTCGCTCCGCCGGCACACGTCCAGGGCGGTGCGATCGGACGAGTGGGAGACGTCGATGGCCAGGCCGAGCTGGTTCATCCGGGTCACCGCGCGGTGGCCAAGCGCGGTGAGCCCACCATCGGTCTCCTCGGCCAGCCCGCTGCCCAGCGCGTTGGCGTCGGAGTAGGCGATCCCGATCTGCCGCAGGCCCAGGCCGTACAGCACGTCGAGGCGGTCGATCTCGTTCTCGATCGGCGTGGCCGCCTCCAGCCCGAAGACCAGGCCGACCTGCCCAGAGCGGTAGGCCTCGTCGATGTCCGCCACGGTGCGGATTGTCATCACCCCGCTGGCGTGGGCCAGGTCGGCCTGGCGCATGCCCAGGTCGGTGATGATGTCCTCCCACCGCCACGGGGCCTTCCCGGTGACGCAGGCGGTGCCGTCCATCATGTTGTCGAACACGACGGTCATGCCCGACGCGGCCAGGCCGGCGTAGGCGGCGTGCTGCCGGCCGGTGCGGTAGTAGTCGGGGGTCTCTTCCATCCGCACCGGGAACCGGGACGGATGGTCGTGCAGGCTGATCACCAGGCTGTCCCGCAGCAGCCGGCCGGCCCGTTCCTGCTGCCCCGCGGTCAGCCCGGCCGCGTACGGCGGCACCCGGCCGAACTCGGGCACCAGCTCGAAGCGGCGGAAGTCCTCGCCCGCGGTGAGGTAGGAGTAGGCGGTGTAGCCGTGGTCAGCCATGCTGCCTCCCGTCTCCGGCCGGAGCTCCGGTGGCTCCGGTGTCCCCGGCGGTGGCCAGCCGGTGCGGGCCGTCGGCCAGCAGCCGCCAGAGTTGCTCCCAGGCCCGCATGCCCTCACGCAGCCGGCGGATGCGCAGGAACTCATTCGGCGCGTGCAATTTCTCGTCCGCGGTCGAGAACGAGAAGAACAGCGTCTTGGCCCCGAGCACGTCCTCGAACAACGCGGTAGCGGGCAGGGTGCCGCCGATCGCGGCCAGCAGCACCTGCTGGCCGGGATAGACCTCCCCGAGCGCGGCGGTGGCCGCCCGGATGGCCGGGTGATCGGCGGCGATGGTGTAGGCGGGCACCCGGGCCTCGTCCGGCCGCACCGTGACCCGCACACCGGTGACCGGCTGCGCGCCGACGTGAGCCACGATCGCCTCGATCACGGCGTCCGGGTCCTGCCCGGGCACCAGGCGGCAGGACACGTTGGCCACGCCGGCATGCGGGATGACCGTGTACTTCCCGCCGCCCTGAACGCCGTTGATCTCCAGTGTCGGCCGCTCCCAGAGCCGCTCCAGGGTGCTGAAACCAGGCTCACCATGAGCCTCGGCCAGGCCGAGCCCGGCCAGGTACTGGCGTTCGTCAAAAGAAACCCTGGCGATCTCCTGCCGCCGCTCCGCGCTGAGCTCGGGAATGCCGTCGTAGAAACCGGGCACGGCCACGGAGCCATCCGGGCGGTGCAGGCTGGCCAGGACCTGGCTGAGCGCGTGCAGCGGGTTGGCCACGGTCCCGCCGTACCGCCCGGAGTGCAGATCCGCGCTGGCACCTTCGACGATGATGTCCAGCAAGGCGAGCCCTTTGGAGGCCAGTGCGAGCGACGGCTCGGTCGGCCGCCACATCGCGCCGTCCGCGGAGATGACCAGGTCCGCCGCCAGCTCCGCGGCGTGCTCGCGGAGGAACGCGGGCAGGTGCGGGCTGCCGATCTCCTCCTCGCCCTCGAACAGGAACTTGACGTTGAGCGGCAGGCCGCCCTGCTGGGCCAGGAACGCCTGGGCCGTCTTGAGGACGATGAACACCGGTCCCTTGTCGTCGGTGACGCCCCGGCCGCGGGCCACGTCGCCGTCCACGGTGAGCTCGAACGGGGGAGTGCGCCACTCCGCCGCCGCACCGGTCGGCTGCACGTCGTAGTGCCCGTAGACGAGGACGGTAGGTGCCCCGGCGGCGTGCAGCCACTCGCCGCGGACGACCGGATGGCCGTCCGACTCGACCACCCGGCCGCCCGCGAACGCGAGCTGCCCGGCCAGCCAGCGCGCCGCCGCGCGCATCGTGTCCGGGCTGGCGTCCCGGCTGACGCTGGGCACGGCCACGAACTCGGCGAGCTCCCGCAGGTAGCCCAGGTCGCCGCGGTCAAAGGAAAGCATGGCCGCCGTCGATCGAGATCGTCTGCCCGGTCACCCAGGAGGACCGCGGCGAGGCGAAGAACTGCACGCCGTTGGCGATGTCCGCGGGCTCGCCCAGCCGCCGCGTCGCGATGCCCTGCACCAGCTCGGCCTGGCCCGCTTCGCCGTAGCTGGCCCACTGCCGCTCGGTGGTCGGGTTGGACAGGATGAAGCCGGGGGCGATGCAGTTGACCGTGATGCCGAACGGCCCGAGCTCGTGGGCCATCTGCCGGGTGAACCCGATCTGGCCCGCTTTGGCGCTGGCATACGCCTGGATCCCGGTCAGGCTGACGGTGCGGCCAGCTCCCGAGGAGATGTTGACGATCCGGCCCCAGCGGCGCGCCTTCATGCCCGGCACCACCGCGCGAGTGCACAGGAACGTGCTGGTCAGGTTGGCGTCGACCACCGCCCGCCAGTCCTCGTCGGTGACCTCCTCAACCGGGTGGCCAACCTGACCGACGACCCCGCCCGCGCAGTTGACCAGGATGTCCACGCCGCTGAGCCCGGCGAAGAAGCGGCGGACCTCAGCGGCATCGCTGAGGTCTGCCTGGTCCCTGTCCACCCCGTGCACCGTGGCGCCGTCGCCGCGCAGCGCCTCGGCGATGCCCGCGCCGATGCCGTGCGCCGTGCCCGTCACCACCGCGGTCTTCCCGGCCAGCGCGTCCGTCATTTGACGAAGTACCAGTTCTCCGGGTTGATGCTCAGGGTCGGGCTCTGCGGCAGGACGCCCTTGAGGTTGTTGGCCACCTCAGTCAGCGTGTACGCCGCGTTCGGCTGGTACTCGACCGGCAGCTGCGGGGCCAGGTAGTCCTGCCAGCTGTACATGTACTGCAGGTTGGGGCTGGTCAGCGTCTTGTTGATCATCGTGTCGTTGGTCTTGTCGCAGTACCCGCCGGAGTTCGCCACCGCGCCGCACTGGAACAGTTCGTCGCCAGTGGGCAGGTAGTCGGGCGAGAACGACCAGCCGAATCCCCAGTTGGCCAGGTCCCAGGCGCAGGAGGACTTGATGACCACGCAGTTGCCGCCGGACACCGAGATCACGTCGGCGAACGGCTTGGGGATCAGGTTCAGTTTGATGCCGACCGAGGCCGCGTTGGATTGC
>Ga0335072_10003924_pt1 | contig 22223 bp, 18 predicted proteins | sample Lox_Sample_21_FD_206725 | JGI IMG/M metagenome (GOLD analysis project Ga0335072, IMG submission 206725) | Soil microbial communities from Loxahatchee National Wildlife Refuge, Florida, United States - Lox_Sample_2.1 | ecosystem: Environmental > Terrestrial > Soil > Wetlands | place: USA...
TACTGCCGGACGCGGCCCTCGATGAGCTGCGCAAGGTCGACGCGATCCTGCTCGGCGCGGTCGGCAGCCCGGACGTGCCGCCCGGGGTGCTGGAGCGGGGGCTGCTGCTGCGGCTGCGCGCGGAGCTCGACCTCTACGTGAACCTGCGGCCGTCCAAGCTGCGCCCCGGGGTGACCGGCGCCGTGGCCGGCCTCGATCCGGACCGGCTCGACTTCGTGATCGTCCGCGAGAACACCGAGGGCCTGTACGCCGGCGCCGGGGGCATCGTGCACCGCGGCACCGCGTTCGAGAGCGCCACCGAGGAGTCGCTGAACACCCGGGCCGGCGTGGAGCGCTGCGTGCGCTACGCGGCCGGGCTGGCCGCGCGGCGGCGCGGCGGGCTGACCCTGGTGCACAAGACCAACGTGCTCACCCACGCCGGCGACCTGTGGCGGCGCGTGGCGGGCCAGGTGGCCGCCGAGGCCGGTCTGACGCTGGAATACGCGCACGTGGACGCGGCCTGCCTGTACCTGGTCGACGACCCGGGCCGGTTCGACGTGATCGTCACCGACAACCTGTTCGGCGACATCCTCTCCGACCTCGGCGCCGCGCTGTCCGGCGGTCTCGGGGTGGCGCCGAGCGGGAACCTCAACCCCGACCGCACCGGCCCGTCGGTGTTCGAGCCGGTGCACGGGTCGGCGCCGGACATCGCGGGCACCGGCCGGGCCAACCCGGCGGGCGCCGTGCTGTCGGCCTCGCTGATGCTCGACCATCTCGGCGAGCCCGAGGCGGCCGCCGACCTCGACGCGGCGGTGTCGTCCGTGCTCGGCGCGGGCGCCCCGGACACCACCGCCGGCTGGGAGGACGCGCTGGGCGCCGCGCTCAACGCCCGGGTGGGCGCACGATGACCGGCAAGGTAGAGATCTACGACACCACGCTGCGGGACGGCTCGCAGCAGGTCGGCCTGGACCTGACCGTGGCCGACAAGCTGCGGGTGGCCGCGGCCCTCGACGCGCTGGGCGTCGACGTGGTGGAGGGCGGCTGGCCGGGGTCCAACCCCAAGGACGCGGAGTTCTTCGCCCGGGCCAGCGAGCTGGACTGGAAGCACGCGCAGCTCGCGGCGTTCGGCGCCACCCGGCTGCCGCGCCGCGACGTCGACGACGACGCGAACCTGGCCGCGCTGCTCGCCGCGCGGACGCCGATCGTCACCCTGGTCGGGAAGGCGTGGACGCTGCACGTGGATGAGGCGCTGCGCACCACGCGCGAGGAAAACCTGGCCATGGTGGCCGACTCGGTCGCCTACATGGCCGCCGCGGGGCGCCGGGTGGTGTTCGACGCCGAGCACTTCTTCGATGGCTACCGGGCCGACCGGGGCTACGCGCTGGCCGTGCTCGAGGCCGCGGTCGAGGCCGGCGCCGACACGCTCGCGCTCTGCGACACCAACGGCGGCACGCTCCCCGACGACGCCGCCCGGGTGGTGGCCGAGGTGGCCGCCGCGTCCCGCGGCGCCCGGATCGGGGTGCACTTCCACAACGACTCGGCCTGCGCCGTGGCCAACTCGGTGGTGGCGGTGTCCGGCGGCGCCCTGCACGTCCAGGGCGCGGCCAACGGGTACGGCGAACGCTGCGGCAACGCCGACCTGTTCGCGATCATCGCGGGCCTGGAGCTGAAGCGGGGGCACGAGCTGCTGCCGCCGGGCCGCCTGGGCGAGCTGGCCTCCACGGCCCGGACCATCGCCGAGTTCGCCAACCTGCCGCTGGCCTCGCGCCAGCCGTACGTCGGCTCGTCGGCGTTCACGACCAAGGCCGGCCTGCACGCCTCCGCGATCGCCCGGCGGCCGGACGCTTACGCCCACATCGACCCCGGGGCGGTCGGCAACCAGCAGCGGGTCCTGGTCAGCGAGCTGGCCGGCCGCAGCAACGTGCTGGCCAAAGCGGATGAGCTGGGCCTGGACCTGTCGCCCGAGCTGGCCAGCGAGGTGCTGGAGCAGGTCAAGGCGGCCGAGTACCGCGGCTACGCGTACGAGGCCGCCGACGCCTCGTTCGAGCTGCTGGTGCGCAAGGCCGCGAGCACGCTGCCGGAATGGTTCACGCTGGACAGCTACCGGCTCATGATCGAGCGCTCGTCGGCCGAGGACCGCAGCGAGGCGATCGTCCGGCTCCGGCTCGGTGACGAGCGCGTGGTCGCGGTCGGCGAGGGGGTCGGCCCGGTGCACGCGCTCGACCAGGCGCTGCGCCGCGCGCTCAGCGGCTTCTACCCGGCGCTGACCGGGATCCACCTGGTCGACTACAAGGTGCGGATCCTGGACGGCCGCGCGGCGACCAGCGCGGTCACCCGGGTCATGCTCACCTCGGCCGACAGCCTGGGTGAGTGGACCACGGTCGGCGTTTCCGACGACATCGTCACGGCGTCGTGGGAGGCTCTGGCCGACGGGGTCGCCTACGGCCTGCTCCGGGCCGGCGCCGAGCCCCCGTCCTCCGCTTCCGTTACCGCCCCCGTTCACCTTGAATCCGTTACGGAGTCCAGATGACCAGCCAGTTGCCCCGGCCGCGTTCCGGCCCGCTCACCACCGGCCCGTCGCGGGCCCCGGCCCGCGCGATGCTGCGCGCCGTCGGGCTCAGCGAGGAGGACCTGCACCGCCCGCAGGTGGCGGTGGCCTCGTCCTGGAACGAGGTGACGCCGTGCAACGTGCACCTGAACGGGCTGGCCACCGCCGCGAAGGAGGGGGTCAGGCAGGCCGGGGCGGTGCCGCTGGAGTTCGGCACGATCGCGGTGTCCGACGGGATCTCGATGGGCACCGAGGGCATGAAGGCCTCGCTGGTCAGCCGCGAGATCATCGCCGACTCGGTCGAGCTGATGATGCAGGCCGAGCAGTTCGACGCCATGGTCACGATCGCCGGCTGCGACAAGTCGCTGCCCGGCATGCTCATGGCCTGCGCCCGGCTGGACCTGCCCGCCGCGTTCCTCTACGGCGGGACGATCCTGCCCGGCCACGCCCTCGGCCGGTCGCTCACCATCCAGGACGTGTTCGAGGCGGTCGGCGGGCACGCGGCGGGCGAGGTGTCCGACGCTGACCTGCTGGCCATCGAGCGGGCCGCCTGCCCCGGGGCGGGTTCCTGCGCGGGCATGTACACGGCCAACACGATGTCGATGTGCGCCGAGGCGCTGGGCATGACGCTGCCCGGCGAGGCGTCGCCGCCGGCGGTCTCGGCCGAGCGGACCGACCTGGCCCGGCGGACCGGGGAGGCGGTGGTGCACGCGCTGGCCGGCGGGCTGCGACCGCGGCAGATCATGACCCGGGCCGCGTTCCTGAACGCGGCGACCATGGTGATGGCCACGGCCGGGTCGACCAACGCGGTGCTGCACCTGCTCGCGATCGCGCACGAGGCCGGGGTCGAGCTGACCCTGGACGACTTCGACCAGGTGAGCCGGCGGACCCCGGTGATCGCCTCGGTGCGGCCGTCCGGCCTGTACGTGATGAGCGAGCTGGACCAGGTCGGCGGCGTGCCGGTGATCCTGCGCGAGCTGCTGTCGGCCGGGCTGATCGACGGCGACGCGATGACCGTGAACGGCCGGACGCTCGGCGAGAACGTGGCGGACGCGTTCCAGCCCGACGGCAAGGTGGTGCGCCCGGCCAAGGACCCGTTCCAGCCCGACGGCGGGCTCGCGGTGCTGCGGGGCAGCCTGGTGCCCAAGGGCGCGGTGGTGAAGACCCCGGGCATCGAGACCCTGCGCTTCGACGGCCGGGCGCGGGTCTTCGAGTGCGAGGAGGACTGCTTCGCCGCGGTCACCGCGCGCCAGGTGGCCAAGGGCGACGTGCTGGTGATCAGGAACGAGGGGCCCAGGGGCGGCCCGGGCATGCGCGAGATGCTCGCCGTCACCGCGGCGATCAAGGGGGCCGGGCTGGGCCGGGACGTGGTCCTGGTCACCGACGGGCGGTTCTCGGGCGCCACGTTCGGGGCGTGCGTGGCGCACGCCGCGCCCGAGGCCTGGGACGGCGGGCCGATCGCGCTGGTTCGCGACGGCGACGGCATCCTGCTCGACCTGCCGGAGCGGCGGCTGGAGCTGGCGGTCGACGACGCCGAGCTTGAGCGGCGCCGGGCCGAGTGGAAGCGCCGGGCGCCGAACTACACCAGCGGGGCGATGGCGAAGTACGCGGCGCTGGTCTCCGGCGCCGACACCGGCGCGGTCTGCACGGTCTCACCGGACCCGGCGTAACCGGGCCCGATCCGGCCTGACCCGGCCCGGCCCGGTGTCTTCCCGGGCCGGACCGGGTAACTGTCGGCTATGGGCGAGCCGGGGGAGCCGCCCGGGCCGGGTCGTGGTCTCGACCGGTCCGGGCGGCCCCGGCGTACCTGGATACCGGGCGTCGGCGGTTCGATCTCGGTTCTCGAGCATGCCCAGGACGTCGTCACGGTCGTGGTGGGCGGCATCTTGCTTCTCCTGGCCGCGGTGCTGCTCGTCTCGGGCATCGCGGGCTTCGTGCACACGGTCAGCTCGGGCAAGGTGCTGTCCGCGACCTCCTTCTCCGGTGCCGCCGTCAGCCTGCTCGACGAGGTGCTGCTGGTGCTGATCCTGATCGAGATCCTGCACACCGTGGTGCTCTCGCTGCGCTCGCACCGGCTGCTGGCCCAGCCGTTTATCGTCGTCGGCCTGGTCGCGGTGATCAGGAAGCTGCTGTTCGTGCTCAGCGGCGAGAAGACGGTCAGCACGTCGGTGCTGGCGCTGCTGATCGCCCTGGTCGCGGTGCTGGTCCTCGGGCTGATCGCGCTCAGCCGCTTCGACCGCGAGGAGGTCGAGGCGGCCGATCCCTGATCCCGTGCGGGATCAAGCCTCGGTCAGTTCCAGGCGGCCGGGCACCTGCGGGGCGGGCGGGGCGGGGTACCTGACCGGCTCGCCGGTCAGGCGGCAGCGGGCCAGCAGCGGCTCGGCCGCTCCCTCGGCCAGCGCGCATGCCTGAGCCGCGCCCGGACAGGACCGGAGCCCGGCACCGAACGCCAGCGGCCCGTCCGGGTCGTCGGGGGCGGCCGAGGCCAGGCCGAGCGTGACCGGTTCGCCGTCCGGGCCGACCCGGCCGGTGACCAGGACCGGGGGATGGTCGCGGAGCGTCCGCCGGACGAGTTCGGCGGCGGGCGTGCCCCGGTCCGCCCGCAGCCCGTCCGCGACCGAGGTGCCGATCAGGCCGGCGGTGGCGGCGTAGGCCTGGATCAGCAGGCCGATCCGGGCCGCCAGCGGCTCGGCGGGCTCCGCGGGCAACAGCTCGGTCAGCCGGGCCACGCTGGCGTCGGCCCGCCGCGGGTCGGCCGCGCCCGGCAGGTAGGCGGCGGCCACCGTGGCCAGCTCCCCGGCGACCTGCTCCGGGTCGGCGGCCCCGAGCCCGGCGGCCAGCACCAGTCCGGGCACGCGCCGGGCCACCAGCGCCATCGCGTCGAACGGGCGTCCGGCGGCCCGGTCGACGACGGCGCTCGCCTCGTGGTAGGCCAGGGCGCGCAGCAGCCCCGGGTCCAGGCCGCGGAGCAACTGCTCGGCGAGTTCCCGGCGACGCCGGTGGTCGGCGCCGTTGCTGAACCGGGCCACGTTCTGGCGCAGCCAGTGCATCGTGCCGGGCGGCGCGCCTCGGCCGGGGTCCGGCACGGTGTAGCGCGGGTCGGCCAGGATGGCCCGGACCCGGGCCGGGTCGGTTACGACCGGCGCCGCGGCGGCTGGCCCGGGCGCGGCGCGTGTGTCCATGGCGGCGAGCCTAACGGCACAACGTTTCGCCGGTCATCGAAGCATGGCGGCGGGCAGGCGCTAACGCCGCGTCAAGACCGGCGGGGGCGGCGTTAAGATCGCGTCAAGATCATCGGGAATCGCCTGGTGCCGAGGTCAACTGGTGCTGATGACCACTGGACCGGGACAAACTGGCCTCAGGCGACGAGGGCTTGCGGCGCCGCTGGCGCTGCCCGCCGGGTTCGCCGCGCTGCTCGCGGTGGGCGCGCTCGCCGCGGCCACCGGCGGCGGGATCGACGCGACGTGGGTGCTGATCCTGGCCGCGATCATCGTCGCGGCCGGGTCGCTGGTCGCCGAGCCGGCCGTCGCGCCGCTGCTCGGGGCGATCGGATGGCTGACCGTGGTCGGTTTCTCCCGGCCGCCCTACGCCCAGTTGCATATGACCGGTCCGGTCGCCCTGCGCGGGGCGATCATCATGAGCGCCTGCTGCCTGGCGGGCGCCGGAGCCGGCGCGGGCGTGCGCCGGATCGCATCGTCGTTCACACTATGGATTGTGGACGTGTCCGACGACGGCCGGCCGCCGCCAGAGGCGGCCGGGTCGCCTGACCTGGCACCGGAGCGCGCGGCCGGGCCGCGCGCGCCCGGGCCGGCCGTCGCGCGCCGGCGGTGGCCCCGGGTGCTGTCCGGCCTGTCCGGGCTGTCCAGCGGCATCGGCCGGCGGCGGCTGCTGGCCGGGGTCATCCTGGTCGCCGGGCTGCCGTTGCTCACCGTGGCGCTGGTGGCCGGCCAGCAGCGGCTGAGCCTGGCCGACGACCTGCTGATCTACCTGGTCGCGGTCGTCGCGGTCGCGGTGGTGGGCGGGTTCTGGCCGGCGGTGCTGGCGGCGGTCACCTCCAGCCTGCTGCTCAACTGGTATTTCACCCGGCCGGTGCACACGCTGACCATCGCGGACCCGCAGAACCTGCTGGCCCTGCTGCTGTTCGTCACCGTCGCGGTCACCGTGAGCAGCGTCGTCCACCTGGCCGCGCACCGGGCGCAGCAGGCGGCGCGCAGCGCCGAGGAGGCCGCCGAGTTGCTGGCCCTCGCGCAGACGGTCCTCGGCGGCGCCGACACGCCGGCCGCGGTCCTCGATCACCTGACCGCCACCGGTGGCGGCCGGGCGGAGTTCCTGGAGCAGGTCGCCGGCCAGTGGATCCGGGTCGCGGCCAGCGGGACCGCGCCGCCCGGCGCGGTCAGCGTCCGGGTCCAGGCCCGGCCCGGCCTCGCGCTGGTCGTCAGCGCCCAGTCCCGCCAGGTGACGGCGCGGCTGCTGGACGGCTTCGCCGCGCAGGCCGCCGCGGCCCTGGAACGGGACCGGCTGCGCACCCAGGCCGCGCAGGCCGAGGCGCTGGCCGAGGGGAACCGGATGCGTACGGCGCTGCTCGCCGCGGTCAGCCACGACCTGCGCACCCCGCTGGCGTCGATCAAGGCCAGCGTCAGCACCCTGCGCCAGACCGACGTGCAATGGACGCCGGCCGACGAGGCCGCGCTGCTGGCGACCATCGAGCAGGGCGCGGACCGGCTCGACGCGCTGATCGGCAACCTGCTGGACATGAGCCGGCTGTCGGCCGGCTCGCTGCAGCCGTTCCTGCGGCCGACCGCCATCGACGAGGTCGCGCCGGTCGCGCTGCGCGGGCTGGACGGCGGCTCGGCCGTGCGGCTGGCCGTGCCCGACGGGCTCTCGCTGGTCCGCACCGATCCCGGCCTGCTCGAGCGGGTGCTGGCCAACCTGTTCGCCAACGCGCTGGGCTACTCGCCGCCCGGCCGCCCGCCGGTGCTGCGGGCGCGCCAGGGCGGGGACAGCGTGATCCTGGAGATCATCGACCACGGTCCCGGGGTGCCGGACAGCTTCAAGCCGCGCATGTTCGAGCCGTTCGAGCGGCTGGACGCCCGCAATCCGGGCAACGGCGTCGGACTGGGCCTGGCCGTGGTCAAGGGGTTCCTGGACACCATGGGCGGCTCGGTCACCGCCGTGGACACGCCCGGCGGCGGCCTCACCATCCGGGTCACCCTGCCCGCCGCCAGCCGGATCCCGGACGCGGTGCCGGCGGCCGACCCGTGACCCGGGTCCTGGTCATCGACGACGAGGCACCGATCCTGCGCGCGCTGCGGATCAACCTGACCGCCCGCAAATACGAGGTCAGCACCGCGGCCGACGGCACGTCGGGGCTGGCCGCGATGGCCCGGGACCGGCCCGACGTGCTGATACTCGACCTCGGGCTGCCGGACATGGACGGCACCGAGGTGATCAAGGGCGTGCGCGGCTGGACCTCCACGCCGATCATCGTGCTGTCCGCCTGGGGCCAGGAGAGCCAGAAGGTGGCGGCGCTGGACGCGGGCGCCGACGACTACGTGACCAAGCCGTTCGGCATGGATGAGCTGCTGGCCCGGCTGCGGGCGGCCGTGCGCCGGGCGTCCCCGGCGCCCGACGAGCCGGTGGTGATGACCGGCGATTTCACCGTGGACCTGGCCGCCAAGCGAGTGACCAGGGACGGCGCCAACGTGCGGCTCACGCCGACCGAGTGGCAGCTGCTCGAGGTCCTGGTCAGGAACGGCGGCCGGCTGGTCAGCCAGCGCCAGTTGCTGCACGAGGTGTGGGGCCCCGAGTACCAGACCGAAGGCAACTACCTGCGGGTCTACGTGGCCCAGCTGCGGCGGAAGCTGGAGCCCGACCCGTCGCGGCCCCGGCACCTGCTGACCGAGCCGGGCATGGGCTACCGCTTCCGGCCGTGACCCGCCGGCGGCTCAGCCCGGGTCGGCCACGTCCGACGCCACGGCGGGCTGCAGCTCGTACAGCGGGTTGTACATCGTGCGCTCGCCCTTGATCCTGGCCACCCGCCCGTGGACCACGATGCGGCGGCCGGGCTGGACGCCGGGGATGTTGCGCCGGCCGAGCCACACCAGCGTGACGTGCCCGGTGCCGTCCCACAGGTCGGCCTCCATGGTGAGGCTCGGTCCGCGCGGCCGCAACGTCACGCTGCGCAGGACCCCCGCGACATCCGCCACCTGACGGTCGCCACATTCCGCGATGGGCTGGGCGTTAATTTCATTGATCTCGGCTTGAACCTCTTCGGCGTGCAGCGCCTCGCGGCCCGCGGTGAGGCGCCGCAGCGGTGGCAGCGCCGCCTTGAGCGGCAGGCCGGCCGAGACGGCCTGCTGGGTCGCCGACCTCAGCTGATACGGCACGCTGGCCACGACCACGCCGCGCTGCTGCAGCAGCCGGGCCTTGAGCCGGAGCGCCGACTGGTTGTGCAGCACCTGCTCCCACCAGTGGCCGAGCACGTACTCCGGGATGAACACGGTCACGATGTCGCGCGGGCTCTCGCGGCGCAGCTGCTTGACATACTGCACCACCGGCCGGGTGATCTCCCGGTACGGGGACGCGACCACGGTCAGCGGCACCGGGATGTCGGACCGGTCCCACTCCTCCTTCAGTCGCGTTGTCTCGGCCTCGTCGACGTTCACCGTGATCGCCTCGAGGCGGCTGGGCCGGGTGGCCCGGGCGTAGGCGAGCGCGCGCAGCGTGGGCAGGTGCAGCTTGGACACCAGGACGATGGCGTGGTTGCTGGCCGGCAGCGTGACGGCGGCGTCGGCGGGCGGCGGCTCGAGCTCCAGCGCCACGCTGTCGTAGTGCCGGCGGATCCCGCGCATGGTCAGCCAGATCACCGGCATGGCCACCACGACGATCCAGGCCCCGCTGGCGAACTTGCTGACCAGCACGATGACCAGGACCACGCCGGTGAAGCAGGCCCCGATCGTGTTGATCGTCCGGGACCGGTGCATGCGCCGCCGCTCGCCGCGATCGGTGACGGCGCGGAGCAGCCGGTTCCAGTGCCGGATCATCCCGGTCTGGCTGCAGGTGAACGAGACGAACACGCCGATGATGTAGAGCTGGATCAGCCGGGTCGGGGAGGCCTGGAACACGACGATCAGCAGGATCGCGAACCCGGACAGCAGCAGGATCCCGTTGCTGTAGGCGAGGCGGTCGCCCCGGGTGCGCAGCTGGCGCGGCAGGAACCCGTCCCGGGACAGGATCGAGGCCAGCACGGGGAAGCCGTTGAACGCGGTGTTGGCCGCCAGCACCAGGATGAGCGCCGTGACCAGCTGCAGCAGGTAGAACAGCGGCGAGGTGTTGCCGAACACCGCCCGCCCGACCTGGGCGATGACCGTGTCCTGGTACTTCACGTGCGGCAGGCAGTTGGCTGCGCTCGGGCAGATGTGCACGTGGCTGACCAGGGCCAGCGCGGTGACGCCGAAGAACATCGTGACCGCGATGCCGCCCAGCATGGCCAGCGTGGTCGCCGCGTTCTTGCTCTTCGGCTTGCGGAACGCGGGCACCCCGTTGCTGATCGCCTCGACGCCGGTGAGCGCGGTGCAGCCGGAAGAGAACGCGCGCAGCAGCAGGAACACCAGCAGCAGCCCGGTGTACTGATGCGCGTCGGGGATCCGGTAGCCGGCGCTCTCCGCGCGCAGGTGATGGCCGAGGCCGAGCCGGATCATGCCCCAGACGATCATCAGCACGACGGCGCCGACAAAACAGTAGGTGGGGATCGCGAAGAACGTGCCCGACTCCCGGACCCCGCGCAGGTTCAGCAGCGCGATGGCGGCCACGATAAGCACCGCGATGATGGTCACGCGCGAGTTCAGCGTGGGGAAGGCCGAGGCCAGGTTCGCGACGCCGGCGGAGACCGACACCGCGACCGTGAGCGTGTAGTCGACCATCAGCGCGCTGGCCACGACCAGGCCCACGCGCTGGCCGAGGTTGGTGCTGGACACCTCGTAGTCCCCGCCGCCGGACGGGTACGCGTGCACGTTTTGCCGGTAGGACGCGACGACGACCAGCATCAGCACGCCGACGGCCAGGGCGATCCAGGGCGTGTACCCGGTGAACAGGGCGACGCCGCCCACCGACAGCACGATCAGGATCTCCTCGGTGGCGTACGCGACCGAGGAGAGGGCGTCGCTGGCGAACACCGGCAGTGCGATCCGCTTGGGGAGCAGTGTGTGACCGAGCCGGTCGCTTTGCATGGGCCTGCCGACCAGCAGGCGTTTGACCGTACTCACTGTCGCCACGAGCGCATGCTAGGCCGAGCCGAATGGTCCCGTACAGGGCAGATAATGAAATCGCCACCGGTTTGCGGCGGTGTGCAGACCGGCCAGGGCGTGCCCGGAGAGCAGCGAGCCGGGGCCCGCGGCGTGCCGCCGGGGGCCGATCCGGCCCCGATCTCGGCGCCGACCGCCGCCCGGGCCGACGGCCGGCCTCCGGGCGGTTCCCCGGCCGGCCGGGCGGGCGCGCTCCGAGGCGGCCAGTCGGGTAAGTCGCGGACCTTACCGCGCGTCATAGTGCGCGCCGGAGTATGTAGCGCATCGTGACATTCGCGGCGGGCCGGTATTCGGCCGGGCCGTCCGCGGGTTCCGATAAGGCCGGCCGGTTTCCTAATCCCGCGGCAGCTATTGACATAGTTGCCGCGATGCCAGAACATCTGCAACGCGAACCCGGGCATCGCTATCAACGGCGTTCCATCTGACCGCCTCAGGCGGCGAGCCGGTGCAGGTCAGAGTCCCCCTCCTTGGGCCCAGGGCGTTCGCGCGGCGCCTCGTCCGGTCACATTCGGGGCAAGGTGCAGTGCAACCGTTTTCCGCCGTGATCCGGGCGCCCGGGGTCCGCGAGCCGGGGTCGCGGGGATAGGCGCGGCCGCTCTCAGGGCCGCCCGGGCGCCGTTTGGAGAAAACCCGTGACCGGGCCGGGCAAATAATCTCAATGGCCTTGTGCGACTACCGGATGTGCGCAATGCTGGCACGGCGGTCACAGGTAAACAATACAGGTCAGCGGGAGCAAGACGGCTCATGACATTGCGTGATGCCGCTCGTCCGCCGTTACTCGGAGCATTCGTTCTGTCCCGGCGAGTGGCGGACCGGCGTGACCGGCGCGTGCCCCTAACCTGGCTGGGCGGACTCGCGACTTTAGTTCTGGCCCTCGCCGGATGCGGCGGCCAGGCGAGCGTGGCCCTGCCGGGCAAGGCCGCGCCCGAGGCGTCTCCGGCCGCGGTGGCCGGGGCGCCGCAGACCCCCCACGACGAGGTCGTCGCCGCGTACAACGGGTACTGGCAGGCGCTCGGCCAGGCGCTGGACGCCCGGAACGCGGCGAACGCACGCGCGATCCTGGCGCCCTACGCCGTGTCCGCGCTCATCCCGTCGCTGATCAGCGGCTTCGAGACCGACTGGGCGCGGGGCGAGATCCAGTTCGGCCGCCCGGTGCCGCACATCCTCAGCGTGCAGATCGCGGGCGCCCGGGCGAACGTCCATGACTGCGCGGACTTCAGCAACGCGGGCGTGCAGAGCGCCAGCACCGGCCAGGTGATCGGCAGCCTGGGCAATTCCCGAGTCAACATGATCAGCACGCTGGTGCTCACCGGCGGCCGGTGGCTGGTCAGCAACCAGGTTCCGGTGGTGTTGTCATGCGTTCCCTGAACCGTGCCGTCCCGACCGCCCTGGCCGCCCTGGTGCTGGCCGCCGTGACCGTGCTGCCCGTCGCCGGGCCCGGGGCCGGAGCCGCGTCGGCGGCCCCGCAGGCCGAGGCGGGCGGGAGCTGTCACTTTCAGCCGATCAACGGCGGATGGCAATGGGTGTGCACGAACACAACCGGAACCCCTGGCGCGCCGGGCTCCGGCGGCCACGGCGGCGGGTCCAAGTCGGCGTGCACGCTGACCCCGCTCTCGCAGCAGCAGGCCCAGTTCCTCGGCCTGCAGTGGCCGGCGCCGAAGGGCCACACCTGGGAGGCGATCACCTGCCCGGGCAGTCAGCCGTTCGGCGGGGTGACCCTGGTCAACGACGCGACCGGGGCGCCGGCGGTGACCCCGCAGCAGCTGTCCCAGATCGCGATCGGCGAGCTGATCATTCCGGAGCTTCCGGTGAAGACGGCGCCGCCACGCGGCCACGACGGCCTGGTCGGGCTGGCGGAGTGGTTCTGGATACCGGGCCGCTCCTGGGGCGCGGTGCAGAGCCCGCGGGTCACGGCCGGGCCGGTGTGGGCCCAGGCCACGGCGGTCCCGAAGAAGATCATCTTCAATCCCGGCGGCGGGCTGCCCACCGTCACGTGCACCGGGCCCGGGACCGCCTACCAGACGTCGGTGCCACTGGCCCAGCAGCACACGGCCTGCTCCTACACCTATGACCAGCCGTCGGCCGGGCAGCCGGGCAACGCGTACGCGGCATCGCTGACGGTTCTGTGGAACGTCTTCTGGGTCGGCTCAGGCGGCGCGGGCGGCCAGGTCGCCGCCGGGCGGCCGGTGAGCACGCCGATGACGATACGCGTCGCGGCGGGAGAGGCATTGGTGACCAGTTGAGCGGCAGCGACCCCGGGCTCGGTTTCGGCACCGTCTTCCATCCCGAGCCGGAGCCGCCGAGGAACGGTCCGGTCCCGGCGATCGCGCGCAGCCAGCTACGCGGGCTGCCGCGGCGGCGCCGCCCCGCCATGATCGCGCTCGCCGCGGCCCTCATCGGGGCCGGCATCCTGGCCAGCGCGGCGCTCTACCAGCGCGCGGACCACCAGGTTCCGGTGGTCATGGTCACCACCGCGGTGCCGGTCGGCGCCGTCATCAGCTCGAGCGACGTCGGCACCACGACCGTCGCGGCCGGCCCCGGGCTCCAGGTGATCCCGGCCCGGCAGCTATCGCAGGTCGTGGGCCTGGTCGCGGCCACGTCGCTGCGGCCGGGCACGCTGCTGGCCCCGTCCGAGCTGACCAGCAAGCTCGCGCCCGGCACGGGACAGCAACTGGTCCCGGTGGCGCTCAAGCCGTCGGGCCTCCCGGCCAGCGGCCTGGCCCCGGGCGACCGGGTGCTCGTCGTCGCCACGCCGGCCGCCGGCGGGTCGTCGTCGGGAGCGGCGCCGGTGCTGCTGCACCCGGTACCGGCCGTGGTCGAGGCGGTGGACGCGGTTCCCGATCAGGACGGCTCCGACGTCGTCGACCTCCTGGTCGACTCCGACATCGGGCCCGAGGTGGCCGAGCAGGCGGCCACCGGCCAGATCGCGCTCGTCGTCACCAGCCGGACCGGCCCATGAGCCTGTACGCGCTGGTTTCGGCGGGCGGGTCGCCGGGCGTCACCACCTCGGCGCTGGCCCTCTCGCTCGGCTGGCCCGGCCAGGTGATCCTGGCCGAGTGCGACCCGAGCGGCGGGGACATCCTGGCCGGGCTGTTCGCCGGCCACCTGCCGGCCAGGAACGGGCTGCTGGCGCTGGCCATCGAGGCCGGGCAGAACCCCGACGCCGCCGCGGCCGCGCTGTGGCCGCAGCTAATCGAGCTGGACGACGAGCGAGGCCGTCTCCTGCTGGCCGGCCTGTCCGACCCCAGGCAGGTCATCGGCCTGGCGCCGGTCTGGCCGATGCTGGCCGGCACGCTCGCCGCCCAGCCGGCCGACGTGATCGCCGACTGCGGTCGCCTCGACGCCGGCGGCGGCCCGGAGCCGGTGCTCGCCGTGGCCAGCCTAGTGGTGCTGGTCCTGCGCCCGACGCTGCGGCAGGTCAACAAGGCCCGGGCCCGGGTCGAGATGCTCACGCAGATGCTCGGCGGCACCAGCCGCCTGGCGCTGCTGCTGATCGGCGAGGGGACGCACACCCCGCGCGAGGTGGCGCGGGCCCTCGGGGTGGCGGTAACGGCGACGCTGCCCTACGACCTGAAGGCGGCCAGCGTGCTGTCCGACGGCGTCGGCAGCCGGCGGGGGCTGCAGGCCAGGCCGCTGATCCGGGCGGCGGGACCGGCCGGGCGTGCCCTGCGCGACGCGACGCTGGGCTCGCGCGCCGGGCAGATGGAGCAGCGGCCCGAGCGGCCGGGACCGGGGGCGCGGGAGGCGAACGCTAGCCGATGACGCAGACCTTCCCCCCGTACCCGCCACCGTCCGTGCCCTCGTCCGCATCCCTGCCGCCGCTCCCGCCATCGCAGGGCGGCCTGCCGCCGCCGCGCGACGGCGCGGTGACCGCGCGGCACCGCGGCCCGCAGGTCCCCTCGGGGCTCACCGACGCCCGGCTGCGGCGCGGCGTGGCCGAGATCCTCGCGATGATCGCGGACCGGCTCCAGGACGGGGCCAGCCAGGATGAGGCGCTGCCGCTCATCGGCGACGCGGTCCGGGCCTGGGCCGAGCGGCAGGTCAGGGCGGGCGGCCCGGTGCTGTCGCCCGCGGACCGGGAGGCCCTGGCCCAGGCCGTCTACGACCAGCGGTACGGGCTCGGCCCGCTGGCCGGGTACCTGCGCGATCCGCACGTTGAAAACGTCGACCTCAACGGGTGCGACGAGGTGTGGGTCACCTACGCGACCGGGGAGCGGGTCATGGGACAGCCCGTGGCCTCGAGCGATGACGAGCTGATCACGATGATCCGCAACTGGGCGGCCAGGGGCGGCCAGACCGCGCGCGACTTCTCGGCGGCCTCGCCGCTGGTCAGCGTCGCGCTGGCCGGCGGGGCCCGGATGACCGCGACGATGTCGGTCACCCCGCGCCCGTGCGTGTCGCTGCGCCGGCACGGGCAGCTCGACGTGACCCTGGCCCGGCTGGTCCAGCTCGGCACGATCGACGTCACCGTGGCCAGCTTCCTGGCCGCGGCGGTGCGGGCCCGCTGCAACGTCATCGTCACCGGGGGCGTGAACGCCGGCAAGACCACGCTGCTCCGAGGCCTGGCCGCCGAGATCCCGCCGGGCGAGCGGGTGGCGACCCTGGAGTCGGAGTACGAACTGTTCCTGCACGGGACCCAGCAGCACCCGGACGTGATCGCGTTCGAGGCGCGCGAGCCGAACTCCGAGGGCGTGGGCGGCATCTCGCTGCACGACCTGATCGCGCACGCGCTGCGGCACAACCCGCAGCGCATCCTGGTCGGCGAGGTCCGGCGCAGCGAGATCATGCCGATGCTGGAGGCGATGAACTCGGGCCAGGAGGGCTCGATGTGCACCCTGCATGCCAACTCGCCCGGCGAGGCGTTCGACCGGATCCTGATCCTGGGCCTGCGCGGCGGGCTGAGCCTGGCCGAGCGCGCCATCCACATCCTGGTCGGCATGGCCGTCGACCTGGTCGTGCACGTCCGCAAGCGGCACGACGGGACCAGGACCGTGCGGTACGTGTCGGAGATCCTCGAGGTCATGCCGCCGGGTGACACCGAGCGCCCGGCCGTGAACCGGCTGTTCCTGCCCGAGGGACCGGACGGGCGGGCGATCGCGGCGCACACCCCGTCGCCGCGCATGCTGGCCCGGCTCACGGGAGCCGGCTTCGACCCGGCGCTGCTTGACCGGCAGCGCGCGGCCGCGCATCAGGCGCTGAACCCGGGAGGTGGCTGGCGATGACGATACTGGCGGCCTTCGCCGGCGCGCTGATCGTGGCCGGGCTCGTGCTCGGGGTCCGGGAGCTGGCGGGTCATGCCCGGCCGGCGGACGCCCCGCCGCCGCGGCGGCCGTTCGCGGCGCTGCGGTCTGACTCGTCGGCCCGCCGGGCGACACTCGCCCTGGCCGCGGGCCTGGCCGTGCTCGCGATCACGCGCTGGCCGGTGGCGGGGCTGGCCGCCGCGCTGGGCGTGGTGTTCCTGCCCCGGGTCCTGACCACCCGCCGGCAGCAGCAGCGGACCGCGAAGCTCGAGGGCCTGGAGCAGTGGACCAGGCGGCTCGGCGACATGCTCACCGCCAGCCGGGGCCTGGAGGAGGCGCTCGAGGCCAGCGCCCGCTCGGCGCCCGCGGCCATCAAGGAGCCGGTGACCGCCCTCGCCGCCCGGCTGAACGCGCGTACCGGCACCCAGGCCGCGCTGCGGGCCTTCGCCGCGGAGATCGATGACTCGGCGGGCGACCGGATCGCGGCGGCGCTGATCATCGCGACCGGCCATCGCGGCGGGGGAGTGAGGGACGTGCTCAACGCCCTGGCCGTGATGATCGCCCGGGACGTCGCCGCCCGGCGCGAGATCGAGGCGGAGCGGGCCCAGCACCGCACGACGCTGCGCTGGATCGCGGTGTTCATCGGCGCCTTCACGGTCTTCGCCGTGCTCAACCGGTCCTACTCGAGCCCCTACGGCACGATCCCGGGCGAGGTCGTGCTCGGGCTGGTCACCGGACTGTACGCGGCCGGCCTCGGCTGGCTGTACCGGCTCGGCGCGATGCCCGCCGCGGGACGGTTCCTGGCCGAGGACGCGCCGCAGGACCGGCCGGAGCAAACGGGCCAGGCGGAGCCGGCGGGCTGGGCCGGGCGGGCGGAGCGAACGGGCCGCGCGGGCCGGGCCGGCCGGTCTGGCCGGTCTGGCCGGGCGGGCCACCGGGCGCCGGCCGGGGGTGACCGATGAGCCTATGGGTGATCGCGGTCGGCGTCCTCGGCGGACTGGGCATCTTCATCGTCATCCGGGAGCTGGTGCCCGCCCCGCCGCGGCTGGACGCGGCGCTGGCCCGGCTCGACCACGGTCCGGCCCTGGACCCGGCCCGGACCGGCGGCCGCACGGCCCCCACGGCCGGACGGCTGGCCCAGCGCATCGCGTCCGGAATGCCGTGGATGCCGGTCCCGGCCGCCGACCTGGCCCTGCTCGGCCAGGACCGGGAGGCCTGGATCGCCAGCAAGGTCGCCTGCGGGCTGGCCGGGCTCGCGGTGCCGCTGCTGCTGGCCGCGCTGGCGTCGGCGGCCGGGACCGGCCTGAACTGGTCGGTCCCCGTCGTAGCGTCGCTGGCCTGCGGAGCCGCGCTGTTCTTCGCCCCGGACCTGGTCACCAGGGTCAACGCGGCCGAGCGGCGGGCGGACTTCCGGCTTGCCCTGACCAGTTACCTCGACCTGGTCGCGCTGGAACGCGGCGCGGGAGCCGGACCGACCGAGGCCCTCGAGGCCGCCGCCGAGATCGGGGGCGGCTGGACGTTCCGGCGGATCTCCGGCGCGCTCGACGCGGCCCGCCGGTCCGGGGCGCCGCCCTGGGCGGCGCTCGCCCGGCTGGCCCGCGAGACCGGCATCCCCGAGCTCGCCGACATCGCGGACATCGCCGAGGTCGCCGGGCACGAGGGAGCCAAGATCCTGGACACCCTGGCCGCCCGCGCGGCCTCGATGCGCGCCCAGGCGCTGGCCGCCGACCGGGCCAAGGCCGGGTCGCGCAGCACGACGATGGTGATCCCGATCGCGCTGCTCGGCGCCGGGTTCCTGCTGCTGCTGATCTTCCCCGTGGTCTACCGCACGTTCGGACCGGGCTAGAGGCCGGGGCCGGAGAAGGGAGTCGCCCGATGGACCCCATGTTCCTGTACGTCAGATACCTGCTGGACCGGGCCTGGTGCCGGGCCCGCGCGGCGCTCGACGGCAATCCCGAGTCGGGGGCACTCACCCTGGAGTGGCTGGTCATCGGCGCGCTTCTGGTAGTCGCGGCCACGGCCGCCGCCGCGATCTTCAAGAACAAGGTCGAGGCGTACGCGCATTCGCTGCCCTGACCATGGCCCGGGGAAGGCGGATGGGGCGCCGGCCTCTCAGCGGCCGTGACGCCGGAGCCCTGATCCTCAGCTACCTGATCGTCGTTCCGGTGTTCATGCTGGCCGTCATGGTGATCGTGCAGAGCGCCCTGTGGTACCTGGCCCGGGAGGCGGCGCTCGCGGCCGCCCGCCAGGGGGTCGACGCGGCGCGGGTGCCGGGCGCCACGGCCGCGGCCGGGCCCCAGGCGGCGCTGGCGTTCGTGCGCAACTCCGCCTCCGGCTACCTGCTCGGCGCGGCGGCGTCCATGACCGGCCCCCAGGCCGGGGCGGGCCCCGGCGCCACGCCGACGATCCAGATCACGGTGACCGGGCACATTCCGACTTTCGTGCCGGGCCTGGTCATCAACATCAGCCAGGCCGTCCAGGCGCCGGCCGAGAAGTTCGTCGCACCGAAGGCCGCCGCGCCGTAGCCCGACTGGTGCAGCAGTTCGTGAAGTACCGCAGTTCAGTTGAAGGACAGCAGAGGAACGGGAACCGCCGTGCCGATCACGCACCGCAGGAGCCGCCACGATGCGGGTCACGACGCGGGCAACGCCGCGCTCGAGCTCGTCGTGCTGGCACCGGTGATCTTCATCCTGATCGCCCTGGTGGTGGCGGCCGGGCGCACCTCGATCGCCCAGGGGGCGGTGGACGCCGCCGCCCGGGACGCGGCCCGGCAGGCGTCGATCTCGCTGACCCCCGGCGCCGCCCAGGTCGCCGCGCGATCCAGTGCCCGGGCCGCCCTCAGCGGCGACGGCCTGGACTGCGATCCCCGGGTCCGTGTCGACACGAGGCAGTTCGAGACCGTGCCCGTCGGCCTGCCCGCCTCGGTGACCGCCACGGTCGCCTGCCGGGTACCGCTATCGGACCTCGTGGTGCCGGGCCTGCCCGGCAGCAGGACCCTGTCGTTCAGCTTCACTTCGCCTCTCGACCCGTACCGGGAACGGTGATGTCACAGTGACCGTCACACCGCAGTCGCACACTCAGCCACGGGAAACGGCCGGCCGCGCGCCGGGACACCGGAGAGGCGGGAAGCGTCGGATGAGGTTACCGGGCAGGCCGGACGACGGCGACCGGGGCTCGATCACGCTGATGCTGCTGGCGCTGTTCGTGGCGCTGATCGCGCTGGCCGGGATCGTGATCGACGGCGGCGCCAAGCTGAACCAGGCCGAGAACGCCAACGCGATCGCGCAGGAGGCGGCTCGGGCCGGCGCCGGCATGGTGAACCAGGCCAATGCCCTCGCCAGCGGGAGGTTCACCGTGGACCCCGACCAGGCCGTGGCCGCCGCCTGGCAGTATCTGGCCAAGAACGGCTACGACCGGGCCAACGGCTACATCGACAGCGTCTCGAGGGTCGGCAACGAGTCGATTCAGGTGTCGGTCACCGTGACCAGCCGCACCCGCGTGCTTTCGATCATCGGCATTGACACGATGACCTCGACCGGCGCGGCGACCGCCTCGCTGGTCACCGGCGTGACGGGACCAGGACGATGACCGGCCGGTCGTTCCACGGCCGCGGCCGCCGCCTGGGAGCGGTGCTGCGCGGCGTCGTCGCGCTGGCGACGCTGGCGGTCCTGGTGGCCGGCCTCCCGGTGGCCCTGTACAAGCTGGGCGGCAGCCCGCTGCCGGCGCACATCCCGTCCTGGCATCACGTCACCTCGCTGCTGCTGCACCGGGACAACGGCTCGGTCTTCCTCGGCGCCGTCCGTGACGTCAGCTGGATCGCGTGGGCTCTGTTCACCGCCGCAGTGGTCGCGGAAACCCAGGCCACACTGCGCGGGCGCCGGGCCCCGCGGCTGCGGCTCGGCGGCATGCAGAACGCGGCCAGCTGGCTGGTGGCGGTCGCGGCTCTGGCCTTCACCGGCCAGCCCGCCGCCGTGCTGGCCAGCACGCCCGCCGCCGTCGCGGTCGTCTCCGCGGTGCGGCCGAGCCCGCCGCACGCCGGCCCCGACGCGCGGCCGGAGCGTTTCGGCGACCCGGCGGCCGCCGCCCGGCAAAACGTCGAGCTAACCGCCGACCTGCAGGCCTCCCAGCTGACCGCCGATCCGCACGCTTCCCAGGTGATGAGCATGGGCTTCTCCCAGATGGTAACTGTCCGTAGCGGTGATTGCCTCTGGACGATCGCTCAGCGCTACCTCGGCAACGGAGACCGGTATCCCGAGATCGTCCACCTGAACCTCGGGCACGAAATGGGCGACGGCCACCGGTTCACCGATCCGTCCGTGGTGTGGCCGGGCTGGGTGCTGCAGGTGCCCGCCGGGCCGCACGTGACATCCGCGCCGGGCGCGCCCGGGCACGGGGCGACCCGGCACGGTGGTCACCTGTCCAGCGACTCCAGGTTCGGGAGCCCGCACCCTGCCGCCGGCGCCAGCGCGCCCGCCGTGGCCACCGGCGGAGTCCCCGCGGCGACGCCGGGGACCGGGGCCGCTCCGTCCGCGCCCGCTCAGCCGACGGCATCCGCTCAGCCGGCGACGCCGGCGCAAACGGCCGCCGCCGCCCCGGCCCCGTCCGGGCATCAGGCTCCCGGGGCTCCGGCCGCCTCGCCCGGCCAACGCCCGCTGTCGGCGCGCCCGGCCGCGGCCGAGGTCTCCGAGCTGAACCGGATCCCGTCCGTCGCGGTGTTCGGCGCCGGGATTCTGGTCGGCGGGGCCAGCGTCGCGCTGGCCCGGATGCGCCGCCGCCAGCGGCAGGCCCGGCGCTTCGGCCGCCGGATACCGATCCCGGCCAGCGCGCCGGTGATCGCGGCCGAGCAGCGCCTGCGCGCCGCCAACCGGGCGTACGCCGGCGCGCCGGAGTGGGGGCAGCTCTCGGGGGTGGCGGCGGCCGGCCCGGCCGCGTATGCGGACCGGGCGGGCGACCCGGCGCCGCTGCGCTACGAGGCCGCGCCCGAACCAGGGACCGGGCTCTATGACGGCCCGAACGGTGCCGTCGGAACCGGCCTGTACGACGGCACCAGCGGCGACACCGGAACCGGCCTGTACGACGGCGCCGGCCCGGCGGCACAGCCGGGCGAGCCGTGGTACCCGGACCGCGCCTCGCTGCTGTATGACGGTGCGGCCACGGAATACGGATCCGGGCTGTATGACGGCCCCGCGGCCGAGCCGCAGGCGCCGCCCCCCTACCCGGAAGACGAACCCGGGTCCGGCCCCGGGCCGGCGATCGCGCTGCGGGCCGCGCTCAGCCAGCTCGGCGCCGGCCTGGTCGCCGCCGGCCAGCCGATCCCGGGAATCACCGGCGTCTGGGTCCACCGCTCCGGCCTGGAACTGCTACTGGACAGCCCGTCCAGCGAACCACCGCCGCGGCCGTTCGCGGTGCCCGGCGGACGGCAGGGCAAGGCGTGGAAGCTGGAACTGCCCCCGCATGCGCCGCTGCGGCCCGGCGGCGCCGGGGATCTGCTGCCGGGGCTGGTGACCGCGGGCATCGCCGGCGACGGCGGGTACGTGCTGATCGACCTGGAGTACCTGCGGGTCACCACCGTGGACGGCCCGGCCGACCTGGCCGACCTCGTCCTGGCCAGCGCCGCGGCCGAGCTGACCACCAGCCAGCTGGCGGGCTGGTACGACCTGATCCTGGCCGGCTTCCCCGAGCTCGACCCGGTCGACGGGCGGGCCACGAGCTGCGCCAGCCTGGCCGAGGCCCTCGACCTGCTGGCCTCCAAGGCCGTCGCGCTGCGCCGCAGGCTCGGCGATGCCGAGCGGTCCGACGTCCGCCGTCGCCGGATCGAGGAATCGGGCGACGAGGACTGGGCGCTGACGCTCCTGGTCAGCCGGACCGCCCCGACCAGCGAGCAGCTGGCCATGCTGCTCGACCTGGCCGCCGAGCCGGGCGGCATCGCGGCGCTGGTGGTCGGCGGCGCCGAGGCCCCGGAGGGCCATCCCGCACCGGCCAGCTTCCGGCTCAGTCCCGACCTGTCCCGCCCGGACGGCATCGCTGGGCACCTCGCGCCGCTGCATCTGGACGTCTGGCCGCAGCCGCTCACCAGGAACGACTACCAGGCCCTGGCCAGCCTGTTCGCCACCGCCGCCGAGCCGGGCGACGTGTCCGCCGACCAGCCGCCGT
>Ga0335072_10003925_pt1 | contig 22223 bp, 17 predicted proteins | sample Lox_Sample_21_FD_206725 | JGI IMG/M metagenome (GOLD analysis project Ga0335072, IMG submission 206725) | Soil microbial communities from Loxahatchee National Wildlife Refuge, Florida, United States - Lox_Sample_2.1 | ecosystem: Environmental > Terrestrial > Soil > Wetlands | place: USA...
CTGGCGCTGCTGGCCGTGATGGACTCCGCCGCGCTGTACCTGTCGCTGTCGCCCGACGGCGCGCCCGACGTCGAGGCCCGGCTGTGCCTGCGGGGCGGGTTCGACTGCCTGACCCGGATCGCCGTGGCCCTGGGCTGCGACGTGCCGGAAAGCCCCGACCCGGCTGAGGGGATCTCCCTGACCTACGAGGAGTTCCTCGACGCGGTCAACCGGATGCGGGAGGTCGGCTTCGAGTTCCAGCGCGAGCCGGCCGACGCATGGCCGCACTTCGTCGGCTGGCGGCTCAACTACGAGCGGGCCGCGTACTCGATCGCCTACAACATCGACGCGCCACGCGCCCTGTGGTCAGGCCCGCGGCGACGTCCGGTGGATACGATCACGCCGGACCGGCCGCCCGCCTAGCCGCGACCTAGTGCCCGCCGCCGCCGTGCCCGATGATAGGACCATGCATGTTGTCGGACTAGTCCTCACGCTGTGCTGGCTGGCCTTCTGGATCTTCTGGCTGGCCGCCGCGACCGGCGCCAAGGCCTCCAGGGGAAGGACCGAGTTGCGCCGGTTCGCGGGCGCGCGGGTCGCCCTGCTCATCGTGATCGTCTTCCTGGCGCGTGGCCTGGGCTTCCACGCGCACCCCGGGTCGGTCAACCCGGTCCTCGCGGGCGCTGGCGTGGCGCTCTTCGCGGCCGGCCTGGCCATCGCCATCTGGGCGCGCCTGTACATCGGCCGGAACTGGGGCATGCCGATGACCAGGAGGCAAGAGCCGGAGCTCGTGACCACCGGCCCTTACCGCAAGGTCCGCCACCCCATCTACACCGGCATCATCCTTGCCCTGATCGGCACCGCGCTGGCGACCACCTGGTACGCCTTGATCGCCGTGATCGTCCTAGGCGGGTACTTCATCTACAGCGCGACCCAGGAAGAGGCTTTCCTCGCTCGCGAGTTCCCTGATGCCTACCCCGCCTACAAGCATTCCACCAAGATGCTTATCCCCTTCGTTTTCTGACCGCCTGCCCCTATCGGCTGCCGCGAGCGCTGCCGCCGCGCCCGTTCAGGGGTTAAGGTAGCGGCAGTGCAGGCGGCCACGGGAAGGGGCGGGTAATGGCGTCGCAAGGGTCGGCTCCGATCGATACCAGTGTGGCCCACGTGGCCCGGGTTTACGATTACTGGCTGGGTGGCAAGGACAATTTCGCCGCTGACCGGGCGGCCGGGGACCAGGCGATCGCCGCCTTCCCCGACATCCCGCGGTCGGCCCGGTCCAATCGCGCGTACCAGGCGCGCGTGGTGCGGTTCCTGGTCGCCGAGGCCGGCGTCCGGCAGTTCCTTGACATCGGTACCGGCATCCCGACCGCGAACCACACCCATCAGGTGGCCCAGTCGGTGGCACCGGAATGCCGTGTCGTCTATGTCGACAACGATCCTGTCGTCCTCGCGCATGCCCGGGCCCTGCTCGCGAGCGACCCGGCCGGGGCCACGCGCTACATCGACGCCGACGCCCGCGACCCGCGCAGGATCCTCGATGGCGCGGCCGAGGTGCTCGACTTTGGCCGCCCGGTGGCGGTGATGCTGATGGCGATCTTGCAGCATGTCGCGGGCGAGCACGACCCGTACGCGATCGTGGCGGAGCTTATGGGCGCCCTGCCGTCCGGCAGCTACCTGGCGCTTTCCCCCCCGGCCAATGACATTGACGCCGAGGGCATGGTCAAGATGGCGGCCGTGCTCAATCGGATGATGGCCGAGAAGGTCACCTTCCGTAATCGCGACGAGGTGGCGGGATTCTTCGCCGGGCTTGACCTCGTGGAGCCCGGACTGGTGCAGGCGTCGAAATGGCGGCCCGACACGGAGGCGGAAGCGGCCAGCCCGGCAGCGCTATGGGCCGGAGTGGCCCGCAAGGGATGACCGCCGCGGCGGCGTCGCGGCCACTGACGGCTGGGTGTCGTTGCCTGCGGCGGCGAGGAACCAGACGCTGGCCACCACGATGACGATGAACACCGCGGCAACGGCCTCGTGCCCTAGGCCCAGGCCGCTTGAGGACTTCGGCATGCCAAAGAAGTCGGCGAACGACGCCCCGATCGGCCGGGTCAGGATGTAGGCAGCCCAGAAGGTCGCCACCGAGTTCGCGCCCAGCCGCCAGGCGACCAGCGGGATCACGATCGCGCCGAGGAACAGCAGGGCCGACGCCAGGTAGCCCAGGTGCAGCGGCGTCGCGGTCAGGTCACCCAGGGCCGTGCCGAGGGCGAACGTGAAGATGACCGTGGCCCAGTAGAAGGCCTCGCGCCGGGGGGCGTTGATCGTGTGAATGTCCAGCGTCCGTTCGGACGCGTACCAGGTCACGAGCGTGATCGCTAGCAGCACGGCGAACAGCGCGGTCGAGTCGGCGTAGGGGACGTGGAACTGGATGTGCAGTCCGTCAGCGCACATCGTGCCGAACACGGCGACCATCGACACCGCCAGCCAGTACAGCCACGTGTGGTACCGGCGCGCCCGGAACTGCGCGACCATCGCGATGGCCCAGACGACGAAGCCGATGAGCACGGCGAGGTACTGGTTGAGGTCGGCCGCCATCGTGTCGGAGACCGCCTCGCCCATCGCGGTCGTGAGCAGCTTGACGATCCAGAAGTAGATGGTGATCTGCGGGACCTTCAAGGCCCCGGCCTGCAGTGCTTCCTGGTAGCGCTGGGAGCGGGGCGAGGCAGCCGCGCGGCCCGGCGCGTGCTGACGATGCGCCACGCTAGGGCTTCCTCGCGACCCCGCCCCACATGGCGGTGGGCAGGCTGTTGCGGTCAAGGTCGGACTCAGGACGCCAGTCCTGGACCGGGACGACCCCCGGGTCAATCAGCTCGAGGCCGTCGAACAGGGCGGTCACCTGGGCGCGGGTGCGGAAGGTGACCTTCGTGCCCATCGACCGGGTCAGCGACTCCTCGCCCCGGGTCGCATCCTCGTGCTGGTCCCGAGCGGGGTGGGTGATCGCCAGGTAGCTGCCGGCCGGGACGGCCGACAGCAGGCGGGCGACGAGGGCACGCGGGTCGTCCTCATCGGTGACGCAGTGCAGGATCGCGATCAGCATGACACCGACCGGCTGGCTGAAGTCGAGGGTCTGGGTGGCCGCCGCCAGGATCTTGGCGGTGTCGCGCGCGTCCGCGTCGATGTAGTCGGTCGCGCCGCTCGATGACCGCAGCAGCGCCCGGGCGTGATTCAAGACGATGGGGTCGTTGTCCACGTAGACCACGCGGGCTTCCGCGTCCACGGACTGCGCCACCTCGTGGGTGTTGTCCGCCGCCGGGATGCCCGTCCCGATGTCGAGGAACTGCCGGATGCCGTTGTTGGCCATGAAGCGCACCGCGCGGCCAAGGAACCGGCGGTTGGCACGGACGCCGGGGACGATCGTCGGCGTGGCGGCCAGGGCAAGCTCAGCCGCCTTGCGGTCGGCCTCGAAATTGTCCTTGCCGCCAAGCCAGTAGTCGTAGATCCTCGCGATATGCGGAGTACCGGTGTCAAGCCTGGGCAACTTGTCAGATTCTGGCACGGTCGAATCGTATCGGAGTCGCCCTCCGCTCAGTGCACGGCGAGCATCACGATCTTCACGATCACCAGGACCATCGCCACCGCCAGGTAGCTGCGCAGGGACACCAGGCCCCACTTGCGCACGCCGGCGATCGCCGGCGCCGACAGCTCGGCCAGGGGCGGCATCCGCCACGACACCTTGTCGACCGGAGCGCCGTCGCCCTCGCCGCCGAGGATCTCAGTCCCGGTAGCGGCGGAGAGGGATGAGCTGGGGGAGTTGGCCTGCCCGTTATGCCTCATGGTTCGGATGAGCCACCCGGCACCTACCGTCACGGCGACGCCGGCGGAGATCGCCATGATCGCCACGATCTGCCCGGAGGTAATCGCCGGGAACAGGACCGACGCCGTGAGCACGACCGACATGATGATGAGGACCGCGATGACGGCACTGGTGAACAGGTTGACCGCGCGGCCGTTGACCCACGGGCCGAGCACCTCACGGTCGTTGCACAGCAGCAGCAGGAACATGGTGGCGCTGGGCAGCAGGACGCCCGCGAGCACCTGCACGCCCTCGGTGATCAGCCCGAGCGGGGAGCCGGGAAGGAGCACGATGGCGGCGGCCCCGCCGATCAGGGCCCCGTAGACCGCGTAGAAGCCCTTGGCCTGGCCGATGCCCCTGTGCAGCGAGTGACGCAGGCCGAGGACGTCGCTGATGGCGTAGGCGGACGACAGGGAGACGGCGAACGCGCCGATGACGGAGGCGTCGAGCAGTGCGATCGCGAAGATCAGGCCGGCCATGTGGCCTGAGTGCGCGGCAATGCCCCGCGCCAGGCCTTCGGCGTCGGTGAAGTTCCCTGCTCCTGTGGTCGCAGCGAACGCGGCCGCGGTCGCGCCCATCAGCGCGGCGGCCCCGACCACCACGATAACGATGCCGATCCACAGGTCAGTCTTCTCGTAGCGCATGAAGCGCGGGGTGATGCGCTTGTCGATGACGTAGGACTGCTGGAAGAACAGCTGCCAGGGGGCGACGGTCGTGCCGACGATGCCGATGATCAGCAGCATCACGGTGGCCATCCCGCCGGAGCCGCCGGGCAGGGTAGGGATCGCGAAGCCGCTCGCCATGCTCGACGACGACGGGTGGGTGATGAAGTACAGCGGGATGAGCAGCAGCGATCCGATGCAGAACGTCAGGGCGATCCGCTCGAAGCGACGGAAGCTGCCGGTGAAGGCCGAGGCGATGATGATGAGGGCGGCGGCGACGACCGCAAGGACCTTCGGCAGGCCGAGGTAGCCGGCGGCCAGCGTGATGCCGATGAACTCGGTCATGATCGTCAGCGCGTTGAGCAGGAACAGGTCGATGACCGAGAACGCGCCCCAGAATTTTCCGAAGCGGTTCAGGATCAGCCGGGCGTGCCCGACGCCGGTGACGGCGCCCAGGCGCAGCACCATCTCCTGGTTCACGTACAGCACCGGGACTAGCAGGAGCAGGGTCCACAGCAGGTGGGTTCCGTAGTTCTGGCCGGCCTGGCCGTAGGTGGAGAAGGCGCCGGCGTCGTTGTCGCCGACCATGACGATCAGGCCGGGGCCGACGATGGCGAGCAGTGTCTTAAGCCGGGCGCCTGGGGTGGTGCGGGCGGCGGTGTCGCCGAGCCGGATAGTCCCGAACGCGCCGTGGATGTCACCGACGTGCGCCTCGTCGAGGACGGCGGACTTGGTGACCTCGGTGGTAACAGCAGTCACGATAATGCACCCCTTTCACGCTTGCACTCAAGCGGGATTAAGGGCACACGCCTGGGCACGCGACCATATCCCCGTGCCGGGCTCATAGGCAGGCGGGAAAAACGCGTGCAGAAGTGAATGGCCTGCCCGCCTGTTGCGGGCCGGTCGAAGGCTCAGGCTTCAGAAAGCCGGGGCCGGAATCTAGGCGTGTGCCGGGGACTGAAGGACAGTGCTGAAAGGAACAGCGACGGGAAGGGCCTGACTTCGGCCCGGACTATCGGAGTCCATGAGGCACCTCCCTTCATCCATGGCGCGCGCAGCGCCGTGGCGCACATTGCGCCGTAGCCATGACACAAGAGGGGTGCGGCGCCCAGGCACAGCCTGGTGACGCCGGGACGGTCCTCTCTCGTAAGAGCTTTGGCACGCCACGGCGTAGCGGGACCTAGTCCCTGTAGCCACTTGGCCTCACCCCTTAAGCCGGGGAGAGGTGTCCTGATCCGGAGCGTCTCTCGACGGTTGGGATCAGTGGCCTGTGTCCGTGACGACGCCTCACCGAACGAGGTGTCCTCAATTGATCGTTTCAAGCATGCACGCTCCCCTTGGCCCCTGTCAAACTGCGCCGGTCGCCCGGCCGGCCCGGCGCTGGCGGCGGTCGCGTCGTGGCTGGTAGCGCTGACCGACGGCGCAAGTGTGCGCTGGATCACGTGTGGTGCCTGCGACTCCAGGGAACAGACCACGGCGATCGTTAGTTTGCATAGTGCAACTATTGAGTCTTCTTTTTCCCTGTTTCCCGAAGGAAGCCCCTTGCCCCCCGCCTCACCCCGCCCCACCACGGGCGCCTCGCACCCCCACGGTCCCGCCTACAAGTGGATCGCCCTGTCCAACACCACGCTCGGCATGCTGATGGCCGTCATCGACTCGTCCATCGTCTTGATCGCCCTGCCCGACATCTTCCGTGGCGTCGGCATCAACCCGCTGCAACCAGGCAACACCACGATCCTGCTATGGATGATGATGGGCTACCTGGTCGTCACAGGCGTCCTGGTGGTGAGCTTTGGGCGGCTCGGCGACATGTTTGGCCGGGTGCGCATGTTCAACGCGGGCTTCGCGGTGTTCACCTTCTTCTCCATCATGCTGTCGGTCGCGTGGCTGCACGGTACGGCAGGCGGCTGGTACCTGATCGTCATGCGGATCTTCCAGGCCGTCGGGGGCGCCATGCTGATGGCCAACTCCAGCGCGATCTTGACCGACGCGTTCCCGCCGAACGAGCGCGGCTTCGCCCTCGGCCTCAACCAGGTCGCCGCCATCGCCGGGTCGTTCATCGGCCTGGTCCTCGGTGGCATCCTTGGCCCGGTCGGCTGGCGGTGGGTGTTCCTCGTCTCGGTACCGTTCGGCCTCATGGGCACGATCTGGTCCTACCTGAAGCTCAAGGAGGTCGGCGCTCGCCGCCCGGCCAGGCTCGACTGGTGGGGCAACCTGACCTTCGCCGCCGGGCTGATCGCGGTGCTCGTCGGCATCACCTACGGCATCCAGCCCTACGGCAGGCACGTCATGGGATGGACCTCGCCGCTGGTGCTCGGCCTGATCGGTGGCGGCCTGGTCACGCTGGCCGCGTTCTGCGTCATCGAGACCCGGATCGCTGACCCGATGTTCCGGCTGTCACTGTTCAAGATCCGCCCGTTCACCGCGGGCAACCTGGCGTCGCTGCTGTCCAGCCTCGGCCGCGGCGGGCTGATGTTCATCCTCATCATCTGGTTGCAGGGGATCTACCTGCCCATTCACGGCTACAGCTTTGAGTCCACCCCGCTGTGGGCCGGCATCGCGATGCTCCCGCTAACGGTCGGTTTCCTTGTCGCCGGGCCCGTGTCGGGCTGGCTCTCCGACCGGTTCGGCGCCCGTCTCTTCGCTACCGGCGGGATGATCCTGGCCGCGCTGTCCTTTGGCCTGCTTGAGATGCTGCCGGTGGACTTCACTTACTGGCAGTTCGCCGCAGTCCTGCTTCTGAACGGCATCGGGATGGGCCTTTTTGCCTCGCCCAACCGGGCGGGCATCATGAACAGCCTGCCGCCCGAGCGCCGTGGAGTCGGCGCTGGCATGAGTGCGACCTTCCAGAACTCGGCGATGGTGCTGTCCATCGGCATCTTCTTCTCGCTGATCATCCTGGGCCTGTCCGGCTCACTGTCGAGCTCGCTGCTGCACGGCCTGACCGCGCACGGCGTCCCGGTCGGTGCGGCCACCCAGCTGTCGCACCTGCCGCCGACGGCGGTCATGTTCGCCGCGCTGCTCGGCTACAACCCGATCAGGATGCTGCTCGGCCCGGCGCTGACCAAGCTCCCGCCGTCATCGCAGGCCTACCTCACCGGCCACTCATTCTTCCCGTCCCTGATCAGCGCCCCGTTTGAGCACGGCCTGCAGATCGCCTTCGACTTCTCGCTGGCCTGCTGCCTGATCGCCGCGGTGGCCTCGCTGCTGCGCGGCAAGCACTTCGTGCACGACACTCAGGCCGAGCCAGTGACTGGCGGTCGGGCCGAGCCGGTGGCTGGTGGGGCCAGTGAGGCTGCCACAATGATTGCCGGCCCCGTCCCGGACATTGAGGACGAAGCGGCACCACGGCGGTAAGCCGCCGCGCCGCGGGCCACTAAGCCCGGCCCACACCGTAGCGAGCCGGCACCGCCGCGACACAACCGCGGCACCACGTAAGAGAGCCGCCAGGCCCACAACGCCTGGCGGCTCTTCGCGGCTCCGGACGGGGACCTGGCCCGGGGCGGCCCTAGCGGCCCTGGTGGCCCTGCGGGAGCGGCCCTGCGAGACCGGGGCGTACAGTGCCGTGATCGCCGTGAGCGCGGCTGTGCGGGGTCTTCCCGGCGCTAGCCGGGCCGTGTCCCTGCCCTGCTGCCGGATGAGGCCTTTCACTGAATTAAGGAAGTGCGGTCTGGTCGCTCAGCAGCGGCGTGGAGCTGGGCCTCGCGTGCGTCTGCATCCGGCTCCCACAGCGCCAGCGCGGCGAGCAGCAATCCGATGCTGCTGGTGCGCCGAATCGACCGCTCAACCCTCATTGGTTCAGAAGATGAGTACGGGAGTTATGTCTCTGCTGGCTGGCGTCCGGACCGCGCGGCTTGCTCGTAGAGCTTGCGCTTGCCCTGAGCAGGCTTTAGGACGCTATGGCGCCATCGCTGCTGTCAGCCTCTGTACGCGATGGGTCAACGCTGTCGCCATAGCAGCACCTCTGCTGCATCGGTGACAAAGCCGACCGATAGCAATGGGACACGGCCCGCAAAGATCGGCAGCGACGATGGCGGCATCGCGGTGGCTGGCGGGCCCCGCGGCGCGCCGGGGCCGCGAAGAACTCAGTCTCTTCGCGTCCCGGCTCGGCATCATCTGACTAGCTGACTGCCTGTCTGGCTGGCCCAGCCAGCACCGCCGCGCCGTTCTGCTGACGGTTGGTGGGGCGGATGCCAGGATCCGCCCCGCCAATCATTCCCCACCCTCGGCGACGATTCTGGCAAAGGTTGTACGGTGACGGACAGCGCCTGGCCAGGGGGTCTGCGCACCCCCCAGTCAGGGGGGTGGCGGGTCTTCGTAGAGGCCGTCGTCACGCAGCCGGGCCCGGAGGTCGTCGCGGTCGGCGACGGGGCGCCTGGCCTTCTGGTAGCGCTCCTTGATCCGCCAGACGTGCTCCTTGACGACGTCTTCTGAGATACCCATCTGCTCGGCGATTTCCCGGTTGCTCAGGCCCGCCCCGAGGTAGCCGGCGACCTCCTCCTGGCGCCTGGTCAGCCCGAGCTTGGCCATCAGCAGAAACCTCATCAGCTGCGGGGTGATGTAGAGCTCGCCCTTGGCAGCGGCCCGGATGGCCGCTGGCAGCTCTTCAAGCTCGTCCTTGTGCAGGAAGCCGAGCGCGCCCGCGTCCTTGGCCTGCCAGCGCAGCTCCGGCGAGGTGTCGTTGCGGGAGAAGACGACCACCGCGCTGCCCCACGTGCGCAGTCGCGCGACGTTGTCGCGCAGCCGGGTGCCATCGCGCAGGAACACGTCGAGGACCGTGACGTCGGGCACCGAGGCCAGGCGGCCGATCAGCTCGGCTGCGGAGCGGTCGGCGCCGGTGACCGTGATCGTGTCCCCGGCCACGCTGCTGGTGTAGGCCTCCAGGGACTTCTGGACGAAAAGCTCGTCATCAATGATCGCCACCGTGATCATCACGCCTCCAGAAGAGCGGGGTCACCGTCATGTTCCATGAGTAGATCCAGCGCCCTCCGGGTGGCGGCGGCGCCGGGGTCCGCACGGCGAATTCCCGGCAGGCGGCCTGCCACTCGGCGGTCCGCGGGAGCGCGTCTGGGCCGCTGACGATCACCACCTTGGCCAGGGCGTTCTCCGGCAGCGGCAGCACGCTGACCGACAGGGACTCGGGAGCCAGCGGCAGCAGGCTGCGCAAGGCCCTGACCAGCAGCAGCCGGTCGGCGTAGGCGAAGTGCTGGCTGACGTTGTACTCGTCGGCCACGTTCCAGCGCAGGTCGGCGCCGGGCGGCATGATCTCCGTGAGCAAAAGGGAGGGTTGTCCGAGGTTCCTCAGCTCACGTCGCAGGTCGGCGCTCAGCCCCGCGCAGGTGCGCTGCAGGCCTGGGTCGCTCACGTCGGCAGTCCCCGCCGCCACCGCGTCAAGGACGCTGGCCGCGCTCGCCTGCGTCTCGGTCACCTTGTCCTGCAAGGACACCACCGTGTCCTGGAGGTAGATCCGGGACCAGACCGCCTGCAAGCCCCGCTCGGCCTGCTCGCGGTGGATGGTGTCCATCTGGCGGACGACCGCGACGAACAGCAGGATCGCCACGCCGATGATCGGCCCCGCTCCGCCCGACATGACGATCGTGTGCAGGTCGCGCAGGGTCTGCCCGGCGCCCGCCATGACGTAGGCCTGGGCCGCGGCCAGGCCGGCCACGCCGGCCAGCATCTCCTCGGTCGGCCTGCTGAAGGGCAGCGCGGCGATCGGCACGACGCAGAAGCCGGAAACCCAGTTGGCGGGTCCGCCCACCGCGTTCTGGCTGAGCTGGGCGGCCATGATCAGGCAGGCGGCCGGGCCGGTCAGCAGGGCCACCCCTGACAGCACCGGCCCCACGCCCGACGGCGAGCGGTGCCAGATGACCAGGAAGGTGGCTGCCAGCCACACCAACAGCCCGACGGCGATCCACGGGTGCCGGTAGGCCGCCCATCCCAGGGCGAGCTGCACCGCGTTGACGGCCGTGAACACGGCCAGTCCGTAGGGCAGCGCAACCCACAGGTAACGGCTGAGCGGCTCGCAGCGCTGCCGGGCCCGCTCCCTGCTCCACCGGTGGCCCGCGTTCTGGTAATCGCTCATCGCGGCCACCACATCGTCACCATGGTGCCGCGATGGGCCTGGCTGCCGATGACGGCGTCCCCGCCGACATCACGCATCCGCTGGGTGATGGACGTCGTGGCGCCGAGCCGGTCGCCGCCGACGTCGTCGATGGCGAAGCCGCGCCCGTGGTCACGGACCTCAACCCGGACCGCGGGGCCTCCCGTCGTGATGGTGACGTCGGCGTCGAAGCGCCCGCTGTGCTCGAAGACGTTGACGAGCGACTGCTCGATGGCCCGCTTGAGCGCGGTGATCACGATCGGGTCCGCCGGGTAGGCCGCGACGTCCCCGTGCGCCAGCCGGACCCGCAGTCCCAGCGAGCGGAAGTCCCCGGTGAGCGCGTCCAGGGCCGCGGCCAGGTCACCCTCGGGCTCGAGGAGCTCGACCTTTCCCCGCAGCAGGTCGGCGTCGCGCGCGCAGGCAAGCCGGAACTCGTCGGAATCTCCGGCGAGGTTCCTGGCGATCTGCCAGAGCCGGTTGACCGGCGCGTCGTGCAGCAGCCGGTTGCGCTCACGAGACGCGGTGTTGCGCATGCTGATCGAGGCGTCTGACGCGGCTTCCGCCGCCAGGGCCGCCTCGGTGATGTCCAGCCGGGACGCGTACCTGCGGATCAGCGTCGATCCAACGATGGCCGAGATCAGCGACCCGCACTCAAGCAGGGCCAGCTGGATATGCTCGCCCGGCATCCCGGTTCCGGCGAGGATGAGCGCACCCCGGTGCACCACGATCAGCGCGGCGGCGGCCAGCCGTGGCCGCAGGCTCGCCGACATCCCCGCGCCGAACACGCCGAACCCGATCAGCGGCTCGGCCGCGTTCAGGCCGCCGGTGTAGTGGCCGTGCAGCCCGCCGGTAGCCGCGACGCTGAAGGCGGCGAAAAGCAGGCAGAGCGCCGCGCTCCAGCGGGCGGGATCCCGGCCCACCCAGAGTGCCGTGACCCCGGCCGATGTCAAGATAAGGAAGGCCGGGAAGATCACGGTAACGAATCCGGAAGGATAGCCCGATCGGGTGACCACGACGCAGACGGTTACCTGGATGCACGCCGCCACGATCAGGCCCGCCCCCGCCCGCTGCAGGCTCAGGTCAACGGTGCGCGAGGCCTTGCCGTCCTCGCCGCCAGCCGCCAGCCTGACGGCCAGGCCGTCCCGCCGGAAGACGCTGGTCACGGGCCCTCCTGCCCAAACCCGAATGTCCACGCCACCGTGCCTGCGCCCATATCAGGCATCCATCGGGTAAAGGCTATCGACTGAGGCACCAGGCGCCTATATCGCCGGACAGGTCGTTATGGGGTCGTGGCGGGCATCGCCCTTGGCTGGGCGATCGCCGGGCGACGTTGAGGTCCTGGCGAGTTGCGGAAAGCGGATTCGCCTGAGACTCTCATCAAGAGTCGCAGTTTGCCTAGCAATGGAGTCCCCGCCATGCCTGCCGCCGGCAGCCCGACCGTCCGCCGTCGCCTTCTTGCCGCCGAGTTGCGCCATCTTCGCCTCGATATGGACCTGACCGCGCAGCAGGTTGGGGCTGCCCTGGGCTGGTCGAAGGCTAAGGTCAGCCGGTACGAGCTGGCGCAGAGTGGTCTCAAGCCCGACGACGTCGCCAGGTTGCTCGACATGTACGGGGTCCGGGGCGCTCGCCGAGAGCAACTGTTGGGACTCGCCGAGGACGCCACCGCGAAGGGCTGGTGGGAGGCCTACTCTGACGTCCTGACCGAGGGGCACATGGCTTTCATCGGACTGGAGGCCGAGGCCACCTCCATTCAGGACTGGGCGATGAACGTGGTTCCGGGGCTGCTACAGACTGAGCAGTACGCGCGGGACGTGCTATCCGGCATCCAGGTGATAGACCCCATTACCCCGAGGAAAATCGAAAGGCGCCTGGAAATTCGGCTGATTCGCCATCAGTTGCTGACCAGGGACGAGCCGATGAACTACCACGCCCTACTCGATGAGTCTGTGCTGCATCGCCAGCACGGCGACCAGAGAGTTATGCGGGTGCAACTCCATCACTTGGCCCAGGTGTCTGAACTGCCGAATGTTGCGATTCAGGTCCTGCCGTTCAAGCGGGATCAGACACTGGCAGTGGACTCTTTCTCTATCCTGCAGTTCGGCACGGCCCGCGAGGCTGGGCTTCCTGACGTTGTCAGCCTCGAGCATCTCAGCGACGAGGTGCACATAGAAGGGGATTCCGACGCCCACACGTTCCGGCTGGCCTTCAGGCACATTGCCGCGAAGTGCCTTTCACGCGCGGATAGTCGAGAACTAATCCTGGCGGCCGCTCAAGGGGAATGGGGCGAGGAGTAGCGCCGTGATCCGAGGATCGCTGGCCTTGCGTGCCTCAATCCGCTGAGCCGACCTCATCCTGCGCAGTACCGTAGGCCCGTGCCACTATCTCACCACTAGAACCAAAGGGTGAATAGTGATGCCATAGGGCACATCGGACAAAACGGGATCACCGGGCAGATTCTGTCGCAAAGATTAGCCGGTGACCCTCACGAGCAGACGGGAGGGGTACAGATGAGTGACGGCAACCTAGCGGACGGGAACGAAGGCGGGGGTACCCGCGGCGGGGACTGGAGGAAGAGTTCGCACAGCTTGGCGAACACCCACTGCGTTACCGTGGCCCGCCTGGCAGACGGGCACGTGGCCATCCGTGACAGCCAGGCGTCAGGCAACCTGGTCCTGCGAGTCAGGCCGCAGGACTGGATGGCCTTTACGGCGGGATTCCGCCAGCGATAGCGGCTTGGACCGGAATGCAAGAGGGGCCGACAGCCGATGGTGGCGGCCCCTCTCTAGAATGCAGTGAAAGCTGCACTGGAATTTCTAGGTAAATTCCTCAGCAATCAGTAGCGATCTTTCACTGCATACGGGCTTGAAAAACAGGCCGTGCTTCTCTTTGTGCCGCCCGGGTGGATTCTCGCTTTATTCGCAAAAGCGCCCTACAGTGAAGGCGTAACCTGTTCGTGCGGGCAGGGCCGCCGCGACGTCCGGCACGACGCTTAAGAGCCATGCACTGGCCAAGCGTAAATGTGAGTAGTCCCATGGATCAGCAACCTCAGCTCCCGGACTCCGGAAAGCCGGCGGCCCGCTTCCACGATTCAGATCGCTGGATCGACCTCATCGCCTTCCTGGCGCTGCTGGCCTTTGGGGGTACCTTGATTGCGCTGGCCGGCGTGCCAGTCGGCTCGGTGGCCACCGCGTGCGCCGCCCTCGGCTTGTTCTACGGGATCTGGAAGCGGTCACGCGCAGCCAGCGATGACGACGCGGACGGGGACGACGGGCCCGCCAGTCCCGCGGCCTGACCTATCGGCGGCGGAGCCGGGTCCTATCGGGCGGCCTGAAGCTGGTGGAGGAACGGGCCGTTGCCGTCCCGGGTCTTGTCGAGCAGCAGCTCGACGGCGCGCTGGGGGTCGAGACTGGCGAGCGCGCGGCGCAGGCTGACGACCGCGGCATGCTCCGCTGGCTCCATCAGCAGGTCCTCGCGGCGGGTACCCGATGGGGCTGGGTCGATGGCGGGGTACAGCCGGCGCTCGGCGAGGTCGCGCCGGAGCCGCAGCTCCATGTTGCCAGTGCCCTTGAACTCCTCGAACAGCACGCTGTCGAGTGCCGACCCGGTGTCGATGAGGGCGGTGGACACGATCGTCACCGAGCCTCCCTCCTCCAGGTTGCGGGCGGCGCCGAGGAACTGGCGCGGCGGCTGCAGCGCGGAGGCCGCCACCCCGCCGGTCAGGGTCCGGCTGCTGGCGGGGGCGGCCAGGTTATAGGCCCGCCCAAGCCGGGTCAGGGAGTCGAGCAGGACGACCACGTCGCGGCCGAGCTCGGCCAGCCGCTTGGCCCGCTCGATGGCCAGCTCGGCCACGCGGATGTGGTCGGCGGGCGACTCGTCGAACGTTGAGTAGACGACCTCGCCGCGAACCGAGCGGCGCAGGTCGGTGACCTCCTCGGGGCGCTCGCCGACGAGCACGAGCATGAGGTGGGCTTCCGGGTGGGCGGTGGCGACGGCCCGGGCGATGGCCTTCAGGATCATGGTCTTGCCTGCCTTGGGGGGCGCGACGATGAGCCCGCGCTGGCCCTTGCCGATCGGGGCGATCAGGTCGATGATCCGGGCGGTGGCGGAGGCGTCTCCGTCTTCGAGGCGGAGTCGCTCGCTGGGGTAGAGCGGCGTCAGGTCGTCGAAGTGCGGACGCCTGCGGGCCTGGTCGGCCGGCAGCCCGTTGATCGTGGTGACGACGGCCAGCGGAGATTCCGTGGCGCGTCGTCCGCCGCCGGCTCCGGCGGCCGCGCTGCCCTCGACCTGGTCGCCCCGGCGCAGTCCGTACGTGCGCACCAGGGCGGCAGGCAGCGGGATGTCGGCGGGGGAGCGGTGGTAGCCCGCCGTCCGCAGGTAGCCTCGGCCGCCTTCGATGTCGGCGATGCCGCCCGCGGCATTCGGGCGCGGGTGCTGGGCCGGGATGGCTTGCTCTTGTGTTGTCGATGTCATGGGGTGGTTCCTCTTTCCGAGGACGTGATGGATCTGGGACGTGGTGGATCTGGGGACGTGGTGGATCTGGGGAAGTGCGCAGGCCGAAGAAGACGGCAGCGGGCGAGAGAACCGGCGATCAGGCCGACCGGAACGTGGTTCCGGGGCGCGCCGCTCGCGAGATGGCCAGGTGCCGCAGCTGGGACGTTGCCAGCTCAGCGAGGTGCCAGGGAGGCGTTGAGCGAGATGGCACTCAACGAGTAGTGCTCGTGAGGCCGAAATGTGCTGGGCCACTCAGTGGGGCACCTAGCAGGCGCCGCCATGGTGGCACGCGTGGCTCAGTAGCACAAGGCGTGCCACCCAGGGACGCCAGTCACTTTCGAAGCTTAGCCACTGTAAAAAGTGATCTCCTTACCTAATATAGTGGATCTCATGACTTCAGTCGCTAACGTTCCCGTGCCGGAGGGGCTGCGCGAGCGGAAGAAGCGGCTGACGCGGATGGCCATCTTCGGGGCCGCCCGGCGGCTGTTTGACGAGCGCGGCTTTGACGACGTCACCGTGGCCGAGATCGCGGACGCTGCCAACATCTCGGTGAAGACGCTGTTCACCTACGTGCGTTCCAAGGAGGAGCTGATCTTCGGCGCTGACCCGACCGTGCTCGACGCTGTGCACACGGCCGTGCGAAATCGCAGGCTCGGGGAGACGCCGCTGGTCGCCGCGGCCAGGGGGCTCATGGCGGCGGCCGATGATGGCCGCCTGGAGGAGTTTGGCCTGATGGCCGCCTCCAGCCAGGAGGCGGCCTCGCGGCTGCGGGCACTGTGGGAGGACACCGAGGACGCGCTGGCGCTGGCCCTGGGCCGGCCGAAGGACGGACCGGCCGAGCGGGCCGCCCGCCGCCTGGAGGCGGCGCAGATCATGGTGCTTGTCCGCGCCGTGACCAGCGAGGAGGTGCGCCAGCTCGCGATGGACGTGGGACAGGAGCCTGATGGGCACGCGGCGCGCCGGGCCGCGCTGCGCGAATGGATCAGGGAGGCGGCGGGCAGCCTGGCCCGGGGACTACAGGCGGCCCGCCGGTAGTTGCATAGGCAGAGGTCCGCTGAACCGGGGATGGGCGGATCCTGGACAATGACGTTGGCCCTGCTGGGCGGACGAGGGTCGCGACCAACCAAGCGACCGGGCACGGGCGAACGAGGATCGTAACGACGATGGAACTGATGGACCCACACACGTGCCGCCAGGAAAAATGGCTGGCGCTTGCCGCTCGGGTCGTCTACTCTTGCCCGCCGGTGAGTGAAACTGGTGAGTGAATCGACGCTGCCGCCTGCGGGCCCATCCCTGGACCTGCGCGAGCTGCGGGGGATGCTGCCTGAGCTGATGCTGCTTGACCAGCACCGGCTGCGCCGCCATGCCGACCGGGCGGGCGGCCTGCGCGACCCGAAGGCCCGTGCGGAGTCCCTGACCAGGCTGGCCGCGGACATCACCCGGGCCAGCCAGCGCGTCGCGGCCCGCCGGGCCGCCGTGCCAGCCATCAGCTACCCGGAAGAGCTCCCGGTCAGCCAGCGCAGGGACGAGATCGCGGCGGCCATCGCCGGCCACCAGGTGGTGGTCGTGGCCGGCGAGACCGGCTCGGGCAAGACCACCCAGATTCCCAAGATCTGCCTGGAGCTCGGCCGGGGCATCACCGGCCAGATCGGCCACACCCAGCCGCGGCGGATCGCTGCCCGCACCGTCGCCGAGCGGGTCGCGCAGGAGCTTGGCACGCAGCTCGGCGACGCGGTCGGCTACAAGGTCAGGTTCACTGAAAAGGCAACCGACTCCACCCTGGTCAAGCTGATGACCGACGGCATCCTGCTGGCCGAGCTCACGGCTGACCGTGACTTGCTGCGGTATGACACGCTGATCATCGATGAGGCGCACGAGCGCAGCCTCAACATCGACTTCATCCTCGGCTACCTGCGCCAGCTGCTGCCGCGGCGTCCTGACCTCAAGGTCATCATCACCAGCGCGACGATCGACCCCGAGCGGTTCGCCGCCCACTTCGCCAGCAAGGACGGGGTTCCGGCGCCGATCGTCGAGGTCTCCGGACGCACCTACCCGGTTGAGGTCCGCTACCGGCCGCTCGGGGACGAGGATGAGGCCAGCGGCGAGGCCGACGCCGAGCGCGACGCCGATCACGACCAGGTCCAGGCGATCAGCGACGCCGTCGATGAGCTGCTGGCCGAACCGCCGGGCGACATCCTCGTCTTCCTGTCGGGCGAGCGGGAGATCCGCGACACCGCCGACGCGCTCAAGGGCCGCGCGAGCCTGGAGATCCTGCCGCTGTACGCGCGGCTTTCCTCGGCCGAGCAGCACCGGGTGTTCGAGCGGCCGGCCCAGCGCTCGGCGCTGGCCCGCCGGGTCGTGCTGGCCACCAACGTCGCCGAGACCTCGCTGACCGTCCCTGGAATCAGGTACGTGATCGATCCTGGCACCGCCCGGATCTCCCGCTATAGCCACAGAACGAAGGTCCAGCGACTGCCGATCGAGCGGATCTCCCGCGCCAGCGCCAACCAGCGCAAGGGCCGCTGCGGCCGGGTGGCCGACGGCATCTGCATCCGGCTGTACTCCGCGGAGGACTTCGAGGCACGCCCGGAGTTCACCGACCCGGAGATCCTGCGCACCAACCTCGCCTCGGTCATCCTCCAGATGGCCTCCGCCCGGCTCGGTGACGTCCGCGAGTTCCCCTTCCTCGACGCGCCAGACCCGCGGGCGATCGACGACGGCGTGCGCCTGCTTGAGGAGCTGAACGCCTTCACGGACGGCCGCCTCACCGAGACCGGCCGCCAGCTGGCCCGGCTGCCTGTCGACCCGCGGATCGCCCGCATGATCCTGGCCGGCGGGGCGAACGGCTGCGCCCGCGAGGTGCTGGTGATCGCGGCCGCGCTGTCCATCCAGGATCCGCGCGAGCGGCCCGCGGAAACCCAGGCGGCGGCGGACGCGATGCACCGCCGGTTCACCGTCGAGGATTCTGACTTCGCGAGCTTCCTCGGCCTGTGGGACTACCTGGCCGAGCGGCAGCGCGAGCTGTCGGGCAGCGCCTTCCGCCGTCTTTGCAAGGCCGAGTTCCTCAACTACATGCGGGTGCGCGAATGGCAGGACCTGCATGGCCAGCTGCAGAGCCTGGCGGCGGACCTCGGGGTTCCCGTTCGCTCCAGCTCGCCGGAGCCGTCAGGAATTCACCAGTCCATCTTGGCCGGGCTGCTGTCCCACGTTGGCATGAAGATCGTGGTCGCGCCCCGGGCAGGCGGCGGCGCCGCCTCGGCCGGGTCTCGGGGCCGCCGGCCGATGACCGAGTACCTGGGCGCGCGCGGCACAAGGTTCGCGATCTTCCCCGGCTCCGCGCTGGCCCGTGCGCGCGCCGGCGACGGGGGGTCGGCCCAGCCGAGGCCGGCTGGGCCACCGGACTGGATCGTCGCCGCCGAGCTGGTCGAGACGTCCCGGCTGTGGGCCCGGACGGTGGCGGCCATCGACCCGGAGTGGATCGAGCCGCTCGCCGGGCACCTGGTGCGCCGGTCCTACAGCGAGCCGCACTGGTCCCGCAAGCGCGGCGCGGCCGTCGCGACGGAGAAGGTCACGCTGTACGGCATCCCGATCGTCGCCGACCGCACCGTCACCTTCTCCCAGATCGACCCGGTGACGTCCAGGGACCTGTTCATCCGGCACGCCCTGGTGGAAGGCGACTGGGAGACCCGCCATCACTTCTTCCGTGACAACCAGAAGCTGATCGCCGAGGCCGGCGAGCTCGAGCAGCGGGCCCGCCGGCGCGGCCTGGTGATCGGAGAGGACGCGCTGCACGACTTCTACGACACCCGCGTCCCGGCCGGCGTCACCTCGGCGCGGCACTTCGACGCCTGGTGGAAGAAGGAGCGGCACGTCACGCCGGACCTGCTGACGCTGACGATGGAGGACCTGCTCGCCGGGTCGGCGGCGGACCTGGACCACGGCGCCTACCCGGAGGTGTGGACGTCGCAGACCCCCGGTGCCGTCAGCTCGCCGCTGCCCGTCTCCTATGAGTTCCAGCCCGGCAGCGAGGCCGACGGCGTCACCATCGACATCCCCCTGAAGCGGCTCAACCAGGCCCGCCCGGAGGAGTTCTCCTGGCAGGTCCCGGGCCTGCGGGAGGAACTGGTCACCGAGCTGATCCGCTCGCTGCCTAAGTCCGTGCGCCGCGAGCTGGTCCCCGCGCCGAACGTGGCACGAGAGGCACTCGCGTCGCTGCGGGCCGGCTCGGACGCCCCGGCCGGCGACATCAGGGACGTGCTGTCGCGGGAGCTCCTGCGGCTGCGCGGCGTGCGGGTATCACCCGAGGACTTTGACCTGGACAAGCTGCCGCCGCACCTGCGGATCACCTTCCGGGTCACCGAGGATGGCGCGGGCGGGACGCAGGACCCCAAGGTCCTAGCCGCCGGCAAGGACCTGGCCGGCCTGCAGCGGCAGCTGCGGCCACGGCTGCGGGCCACCCTGTCGCAGCGGGCCAAGTCGCTGATCAGGACCGGGCTGACCGAGTGGTCATTCGGCGAGCTGCCTCGCGAGTTCACCGACGGCGAGGTCCGGGCCTATCCCGCGCTTGTCGACAAGGGAGCGTCCGTCGACGTGCGGCTGTTCGAGACTCCCGGGGCGGCCCGGGCCGCCATGCTGGCCGGCACCCGGCGGCTGATCCTGCTCGGCGCGCGCTCCCCGGTCAAGGACATCGCGGCCCGGCTGACCACCCAGCAAAAACTGTTGCTGAGCAAGAACCCGCACGGGGGAGTGGCGAAGCTGTTCGAGGACTGCGTCGCCTGCGCCGCCGACAGCCTCATCGCCGACGCGGGCGGTCCCGTCTGGGATCAGGCGAGCTTCTCACAGCTCGCCTCGGCAGTGCGCGGCGGCCTGCACGCCACCACCTACGAGGTGGTCCAGTGGGCGGAGACCACGCTTGAGCTGGTGCAGGCCATCGAGGTGCGGCTTGGCGACCTGCGCGGCCCGGTCACCGAGCCAGCCGTGGCCGACATCAGGCAGCAGCTCGCCGGGCTAGCCGGTCCCGGATACCTGACCAGGGCGGGCCTGCGGCGGCTGCCGTCGGTGGCGCGCTACCTTCGCGGGATCGAGCGGAGGCTCGACAAGCTGCCAGACAACCCCGGCAGGGACGCCCAGCTCATGGCCACCGTCCACGGAGTGGCCGATGAGTACGCCGAGGCAATGGCGGCACTGCCGCCGCCCGCCCGGGCCGCACAGGACGCCCAGGCGATTCGCTGGATGATCGAGGAACTGCGGGTCAGCCTGTTCGCCCAGACGCTGGGTACCCCCACGCCCGTCTCGGAGCGCCGGATCCGCACGGCCATCGACCGCCTGCACTGACCGCCGGCGAGCGCGGCGCGGAACGCGTGTCGCGGTCGGCGTGTCACGTCAACTGGGACTACATTCGATGCTACGTTTGAATGTAAGCGCTACATTATTCTCAGGTGGACCGTTGATCCACTAGTGAGGAGACTCCCATCATGACCGGACAACCCCCCATCAGGCGACGTCTTCTCGGCCGGTCGCTGCGCAGGTACCGGGAGGCCATGGGATACGGGCTGCAGGAGGCGGCCACGGCCTTGCAATGCGATAGGTCCAAGCTGAGCAGGATCGAGACCGGGCTGCGCGGCATCAGCACCCAGGACCTGCGCGCGCTGCTCGACGAGTACGGCGTGCCCCGGGCGGAGCAGGAGGCGCTAGCCGCCATCGCGCACCACGGCCGTGACGACGGCTGGTGGCGCGAGTTCCGGGACGTGCTGTCCCCCGCCGGGGAGGACCTCGCCATCATGGAGGCCGCGGCAACCGAGATCGCGGGCTTCGACGCGCAGCTCATCCCGGAACTGCTGCGGACCGAGGACTACGCGCGAGCGGTGGCCGACGCCGACTCCGGGCGCCCGCCCGGCCCCCAGCGCGACCGCGTCGTTGAGTCCACGCTCATCCGCCAGGCGGTCGTCCTGGGCGACCGGCACGCCAGCGTCCGGGTTGTCGTCGCCGAGGGAGCCTTGCGGCAGATGGTCGGCGGCCCGGAGGTGATGCGCCGCCAGTTGCGGCGGCTGGCCAACCTGGGCGACGAGAACGGAAGCCCGGTCGGGGACGTGACCGTGCAGGTGCTGCCGTTCCGCCAGGGCGCGCACGCGGTGGCAGGAACGGGGGCGGTGACGCTGCTGCGCTTCGCCGCGCTTCCCGGCCTGGGCGTGGTCCACCTCGGCGGGCTGAGCGGCGGGGCCAGCCTGGAGGCGCCCGAGGACCTGGCCAGGTACGCGCGGGCGCTGGAGATGCTGCGGATGACCGCGCTCAGCCCGGCGAGCTCGGTGACGCTCCTGCGGGACATGGCCCGCAAGCTACCGCGGGGGTGACGGGACCACATAAGCCGCCAGCCGGATCCCGGTTGCGGCCCCGGCACCCGGCTGGCGGACACTGCTACTGAGGCTTGCTCAGCCCCACGAGACGCTCTTCATGCTCTGCCGCACCGCCTTAGTCACTTCCGCTCTCCGTACGGTTCCCTTGCCTCCCCGGCGCGACCGACCGGACGCGCGGGCGTTCCTCCAGGGGCCGCGGCGCGGGCATCCGACCGCAGCGGCAACTCGAGCTGCTTGGTCACGATCCGCAGCTTGGCGACCAGTTCCTCGATGTCACGCAACTGCCTGCTGCCAGTGGGGACGCCGATGTCCTCGCCGCTGTCCGTCGCGGTCGGCACGGCGTTGCCGGTTGTCATGGGCGGGAATCTCCTGGGGTGGGAGGAGGCCGGGGTTGCCTTGGGAGAGGTTAACTCCCTCAGCGAGTCTGCCGTGGCTTATCTTACTCCCATTTACCATGTATGTAGTACCTGGTGCGACAGTTAACCTGGTTATTGGCCGCAGATTATCCTTGCGTGGCGGAGGGGTAGCGCCGAGTGCATAGTCCCTGCTCAGGACCCATGCCGGAAGTTCGCGAGGATCGCTTGACGGCCCATCCAAAGCCGTCGCTGGCGAATGCACGCCATTATTCTCGCAGCATCTGCACGTGCATTCGGGATTTAGTCGAGCGCGCAAATGCGCAGCACACTGCACGTGCATTTGCAGGTGAATAAGAACGGCCCGATTGTCCCGTGCGCCGTGAGGGGCCAGCATGAACTACCGCCCGCTGGCCTCTCGGCTACTGTGCGCGCGCACGATGA
>Ga0335072_10003927_pt1 | contig 22221 bp, 22 predicted proteins | sample Lox_Sample_21_FD_206725 | JGI IMG/M metagenome (GOLD analysis project Ga0335072, IMG submission 206725) | Soil microbial communities from Loxahatchee National Wildlife Refuge, Florida, United States - Lox_Sample_2.1 | ecosystem: Environmental > Terrestrial > Soil > Wetlands | place: USA...
GACCTTCGCAAAGCTCGAGCACTACTGCGCGCGCAACGATCAGTACCTCGACCCGACGATCGGTCGCTTCGATCGAGAGGTCCAGTTCTACCTCGCCTATCTCGATTACATCGAGCCGCTCAAGGCGAAGAGCCTCGAGTTCTCGCACCCGCGCGTCTCGGCTCGCTCCAAGGAGGTCCGCGCCACCGCGACATTCGACCTCGCGCTGGCCGCCAAGCTGGCAAGCGAGGGTGAGGCCGTGGTGTGTAACGATTTTCACCTCGACGATCCGGAGCGGGTCCTCGTCGTCAGCGGCCCGAACAACGGAGGCAAGACTACGTTCGCGCGCACGTTCGGCCAGCTTCACTACCTGGCCAGCCTGGGGCTGCCTGTTCCGGGAGCCGATGCTCGCCTGTTCATGCCCGATCGGATCTTCACCCATTTCGAGCGCGAGGAGGACATCCAGACATTGCGGGGCAAGTTCGAGGACGAGCTGTTCCGCATCCATGAGATCCTCGAACGGGCGACCGGCGACAGCGTGCTGATCCTGAACGAGAGTTTTGGATCGACGACGCTGCGCGACGCACTCGCGGTCGGGACCGAGGTGGTGAGGGAGATCATCGACCTCGACGTCTTGTGCGTGTTCGTGACGTTCGTCGACGAGCTCTCGAAGTTGGGCCCGAGCACGGTCAGCATGATGAGCATGGTGGTGCCCGAGGATCCGGCCGTCCGAACCTACAAAGTCGTGCGCAAGCCGGCCGACGGGCTCGCTTACGCCGCGGCCATCGCCGAGAAATATGGCCTCACCTACGAGACCCTGCGCAGGCGTGTGGCCAGATGAAAGCCTTCCTCATGCACGCCGACCGCGATTTCGCGCTAGAGGCAAACCTGCCGGCGCAGGCGCGTGCGCTCACGCAGGACCTGGAGCTCGAGAGGCTCCTGAGGACGATGGCGTCAGGCGACGATCTCATCTTCGACGTGGCCTACCGGGCGCTGCTCGTGAGTCTGCGCGATCCCGAGGCCATCGTCTACCGCCAGCAGGTGCTGACCGACTCGCTCGACCGGGCCGCGGTCGTCCGCGAGCTCTACGAGCTGGCCGGCGAGGCGCTAAGCGCCGAAAGGACCGTCTGGGGAAGCCTGAGGCACTCGCCCCGGACCTCGCTGTCGACCTCGGTGCAGAAATTGGGGCTGTTCCTGGGCTTTCTCCGGCGGTTGCGCGAGTTGACGGACGCACATGCCCCGGACTTCAACTCGCCCGGGTTCACGCGATTCTTTGAGATGCTGCGGACCGAGCTCGACGAGGACTACTTCGAGCTCGTCGCCGGCTACCTGGAGACGCTTAAGTTCAAGAACGGCATGCTCATGAGCGCGCGATTGTCGACCGGCAACAAGGGCCACGACTACACGCTGCGCCGGCCCCGCGAGCAGGGGCTGCTGGAGCGCATGTTCGATCGCTCGGGCTACAGCTTCACCATTCCCGATCGTGACGAGAGCGGGTTCAGAGCGCTGTCTGACTTGGAAGAAAAAGGCCTCAACCTGGTGGCAAACGCGCTGGCGCAAGCAGTCGATCACGTCCACAGCTTCTTCGTGATGCTGCGCGTCGAGATTGGGTTCTATGTCGGGTGTCTGAACCTGAGCGAGCGCCTCGCGGAGCTCGGGGAGACAACGGCGTTCCCTGTCGCGAGCGGGCCCGGTGACCTCGTGCTCTCCGCCCGGGGACTGTACGACGTCTCCTTGAGGCTCACCACCACTGAGCAGGTGGTCAGCAACGACATTGACGCGGATGGCAAGTCACTGGTGATGATCACAGGCGCCAACCAGGGAGGCAAATCCACCTTCCTGCGCAGCATCGGTCTCGCGCAGCTCATGACCCAGTGCGGGATGTTCGTCGGCGCGCAGTCCCTGCGAGTGAACGTGTGCGAAGGCCTCTTCACCCACTACAAGCGCGAGGAAGACGAGTCGATGGAGAGCGGAAAGCTCGATGAAGAGCTAGCCCGAATGAGCGAGATCGCTGACCACATCGCCTCTGACTGCCTCCTGCTGTGCAACGAGTCGTTCGCGAGCACCAACGAGCGAGAGGGCTCCCAGATCGCCCGGCAAGTGGTGACCGCGCTGCTCGAAGCCGGCGTCAAGGTGCTGTTTGTAACCCACATGTTCGACCTCGCCAGCAGCTTCTTCCGCCAGGGAGTCGGCAGTACGTTGTTCCTCCGAGCCGAGAGAGGCACGGAGGGAGCTCGTCCCTACGTGATCGCTGAGGGTGAGCCATTGCCCACCAGCTACGGCGAGGACTCGTATCGGAGGATCTTCGGCCGGGACATCAGCTCCACGCCTGCCGTGATGCCGGACATACGTCGGAGTTAGTGAACCCTTAGCCTCGGGCAGCGAGCGCAATACCATCCGGGTCGTGCCGGGACGGGACAGACGCGAGCTGGGTGCGATCTTCGCCGGCGGCGTGGTCGGCGCTTTGCTGCGCGTCGCCTTGCTTCAGACGGGGGCTGGGGCGGCTCCCGGCTGGCCGTGGGTCACGTTCTCCGAAAACGTCATTGGCACCTTCATGCTCGGGTACTTCGCCACCCGGCTCCAGGAGCGTCTGCCGCTGTCTGCCTACCGCCGACCGCTGTTGGGCACTGGGTTCTGCGGGGCGTTCACCACCTTCTCGACCATGCAGCTCGAGCTGGTCACGATGCTCGACGCGCACCGCTATGGGCTGGCAGTTGCCTACGCCGCGGCCAGCATCATTCTCGGGTACGGCAGCGTTCATTTGGCCACCTCGTTCGTCCGTCGGGTCAGGACGGTGGCGTGACCCTCTGGGTGTGGATAGGGGTCGGGTTTCTCGGCGGAACCGGTGCACTGCTTCGGTTCTTTCTCGACGGGCTGATCGCGGCTCGCGTCGGGCGAGACTTACCCCTGGGGACGTTCGTCGTCAACATCAGCGGAGCGGCGATTCTCGGGCTGCTCGTCGGGCTGGGGTTCACCGGCGACAGTTTGCTGCTCGCCGGCACGGCGACGCTCGGCTCCTACACCACGTTCTCGACCTGGATGCTTGAAAGTCAGCGGCTCGTCGAGGACGGTGAGCTGGCCGCGGCGGGCGGCAACATCCTCTTCAGCCTTCTCGTCGGACTCGGCGCGGCGGCCCTGGGCCGTCTGATCGGCACCCACCTGTGAACTCAGACTGTCTCAAGCTCACGACTTACTTCGGGGAGCGCCACCGAACCGAGCACCAGTTCGTCGCCGACGCTCTGCTCGATCTGTATGGACGTGAGGAGATCGAGGTCAGCGTGATGCTTCGCGGCGCTGAGGGCTTCGGCGTCAAGCACCGCCGCCGCACGGACCGGCTGCTCACCCTGTCCGAGGATCTGCCCCTGGTGTCTGTCGCAGTCGATACTCGCCCGCGCATCGAGCGTCTTCTTCCCGGGGTCATCGAGCTCAAGCGGCACGGCCTCATCACTCTGGAGCGGGCAAGGATGCTCAGCGGCGACATCGTGCCAGTCACTTTGCCCGAGGAGCTAAACGAGGCGACAAAGCTGACGGTCTACGTCGGGCGCACCGAGCGGATCTCCGGCATCCCCGCGTACATCGCGATCTGCAAGCTCCTGCACCGACGAGGCATCGCCGGCGCGACGACGCTGCTCGGAGTCGATGGCACCTCGCACGGGACACGACAGCGGGCCCACTTCTTCGGACGCAACGCTGATGTGCCCATGATGATCATCGCGGTGGGCGGCAGCGAGCAGATTTCCCAGGTGCTGCCCGAACTCGGCGGTCTGTTGCGGAGACCGCTGCTCACGCTCGAGCGCATTCGCGTGTGCAAGCGCGACGGGCATCTGCTGGCGCCCCCCACCCCGCTGCCAGAGGTCGACAAGGGTGGCCTCGCCGTCTGGCAGAAGCTCATGATCTACGCTTCAGAGCAGGCGCGTCATGGCCGCAGCCCGCTGCATCTTGCCCTCGTCCGGAAGCTGCGCGAAAGCCAGGCGAGTGGCGCAACATGTGTGCGAGGGGTCTGGGGGTTCCACGGCGACCACGCTCCACACGGCGATCGGTTGCTCCAGCTCCGACGCCATGTGCCGATAGTTACGATCATCATCGACACCCCCGAGGGCATCGCACGGTCGTTTCACATCGTGGACGAGATGACCGACCAGGCTGGGCTGGTCACAAGCGAGATGGTGCCGGCGGTAGCAACGTTGACCGAGGGAGGGCGTCCGCGCGGCGGGTTGCGCCTGGCGCGGCATCGTTTCTGAGAGGCGGGCGTCCTGACGCGGATCGGTGGAGTGGCCCGCTATGCTTCGTCACGAGCGATGAGGCTCGCTCGGAGCGCGGCTGCGGCCGCTGATGGCCTCTACCGACAAAAGTCCACGATTGTGGAGGTCTGGTGGAGCCAACGGTTCTGGGCGGTCCTGGGCGGGCGCGCCCGTCCATGGGGGGCAGCGGGACAGGGGTAGACGAGCGCGATACTTGGCTGCGCACGCTCGAGGAGCTGCAATCCCTTGGCGCCGGTCTTCTCGCCGGCACCCCCAGTCAGCACCTTGCCGCGGCGTTGACCCGTGTCGCCGAAGATCGATTCAACCTCGTGGTCCTCGGCGAGTTCAAGCGCGGCAAGAGCACGCTGATCAACGCGCTACTCGGTCGCGACGTGCTTCCCACGGGCGTCGTCCCGCTCACCTCCGTGGTGACCGTGATCGGGGCCGGCGCGAGCGACTCACTCTCGATCACCTTCCACGACGGTCGCCAGGAAGAACGACCGCTGGCCGAGCTGGCCGAGTATGTGACCGAGGAGCGGAATCCCGGCAATCGTCACGGCGTCGAGCGCGCGCGAGTTGAGCTCGATCACAAGCTCCTCCGTGGCGGGCTCGAGCTCGTCGACACCCCGGGCATCGGCTCGATTCACAGTCACAACACCGAGGTGGCGCACGGGTTTCTTCCGTCCGTGGACGCGGCGCTATGTGTGCTGGACGCCGGGCAGCCGCTTTCGGAGGCCGAGCGCGGGCTGTTCCGTGAGGCCAGCGAGCGCGTACCGAGGCTTCTGTGGGTGATCAACAAGATCGATCATCTCGACCGGGCCGACCGCGTCGTGGCGATCGAGTTCGTCCGCGGCGCACTTCGCGACCTGCTCGGGGAAACAGATCCGGAACTGTTCGCGGTCAGCGCGCGCCGCCGTGAGGAGGTATCCCCGCTTCTTGCCCGCGTCGGGCAGCTGGCCGCCGGCGAGCGACGCGCGCTGCTGCTCCGCTCGGTCGCACAGCTGGCCAGGAGCACCGCGGCGCAGATTGCCCAGGCGGCACGTTTCGAGTCGCGCGCGACCCAACTGCCACTCGATCAACTCGCAACGCGCGTGGAGCTGTTCGAGCAGCGGATCGCCGAGCTGAAAGCGGCGAGCACGGAGGCCGCTGACCTTCTAGAACGCGGCATCGACCGGGCTCTCACCGAGCTGATCAACGAGCCGCTGGAAGGGTATGCGCGACGCGAGCAGGTGCGCCTGCGCAGCGAGTTACACGCGCACGTGGATCAGCTCGCGAAGGCTACCCGGCGAGAGCTCTCGGCCGACCTCGAAGGTTGGATCGACACAACGATTCATGCCGAATTCGCGCGGCTGGCTCCGCGCTTCGAGGCGGAGATCGCCGAGCGGCTGACGGACCTCGAGGAGCGTTATGCGAGCCGGATCGCGGGAATCCTCGAGGAGATCCAACTGGCTGCCGAGGAGGTCTTCGGCACCCGAGCGAGTGACGCTCTGCCCGATACGGGTCTTCGCGAGCCGTCGCGCTTTTCGTTCAAGCTCAAGGACGTCGAGCACGCGCTCGACATCATCGTCGGCTTCGGGCGAACGATCGCGCCCGGCGCCTTGGGTCGGCGCCTTGTGATTCGTGACGCGGAGCAACGGCTGATCGAAATGACCGACCGCCACGCGGGCCGCCTGCGATCGGAGCTGGCCCGCCGCGTGACCGAAGCGGTTCGGTCCTACCGACGTCAGTTGACCGGCGCTGTGGACGAGGCGGTCGAGGCGATTCGTGACGCGATCGAGCGTGCCACGAGAGATCGCCGGCGCGGCGAGCAACAGGCCCGCGCGCGTCTTGACGAGCTGTCGCGGATCGAGCGACGCTGCGAGCAATTGGCCGGGGAGCTCGAGTCGTGAGGGTCAAGGCACGAGCCGTGATCCTGATTGACGGCCGTCTGATCGTCGCGGTGCAGCGACGCCGCGGGCAGATCGAACTCTCCCTGCCGGGCGGGCGCGTCAACCGATACGAGTCCGTGCTCGACGCGGTCAAGCGGGAGGTTGAGGAGGAGACGGGACTCGAGGTGGTGCCGGGCCGCCTCCTGTACGTGTCCGAGATCGTTCAGTCGGTACGAACGCACGATCTCGAGCTCGTGTTCCTGGCGCAAGCCAGCGGCATCCCGCGCCTCAACGGATTCAAGGCACTCGACCTCGAACAGGACGAACGTCCCGAGGTCCGCCCCCCAATTCTCGAGGAGATCGCTCGCGATCTCGCGTCCGAGTGGCGTGACACGCCGAGGTGGCTCGGCAACCTCGAACGGCCGTCACATGTCAGCGACCGCTTCGGTCAAGGCTGAGAACACGGTGTCCGTGCAGATCCAGTCCATCGAGCGAGCCGCCACCGTGTTACGCCTCCTGACCGGCCGGCCGCGTCGTGGCGTGGCTGAGCTCGCGCGAGAACTACAGGTGCCAAAGGGGACGGCGTACGGGATCCTGCGCACTCTCGAGATGGTCGGCTTCGTGGAGCAGGACCGCGAGTCGGGCAAATATCAGATCGGCCCTGCTCTTCTGCACATCGGATCGCGCTACCTGGAGGACAACGAACTCCGCCTGCGCGCGTTGCCATGGTCGGACACCCTCGCCGCGCAGGCCGGCGAGAGCGTTCGGATCGGCACCCCGCACGACAATCTCGTCTTGGTCATCCACCATGTCATCCATCCCGATGACACTCCGCAGCCGGTCGCGGTCGGCGATCTGATCCCGATGCATGCGACCGCCGTCGGCAAGGCGCTGCTCGCCCACAACCGTGACCTCGCATCGGCGATCGCAGGGTCAGAGCTCGCACGTTGCACCTCAGGCACCGTCACGGACCCCGAGCAGCTCCGGCAGCAGCTCGAGAAGTCCGCGGACCGGGGCTGGTCCGATGATGTTGGCGAGTTTCTGCCTGGCGTGGCATCGATCGCCGCGCCAATCGAGGGCCGCCATCGCGCTGTGGTCGGAGCCATCGCGATCTCGGGGCCAATCGACCGTCTGTGCGTCGACCGGTCGCCGCGTCGCGAGCTTGCCGGTCAGGTCATGAACACCGCGCGTGCCATAGCCCGTGACCTCGGGTGGACGCCGTGGTAGTTGTACTCACCGGACACGAGCCGATCACAACAGCGCTTCGAGCTTCTGAATCTCGCGGCGAACTCGGGCCCACCGGATCGGATCGTGGACACAGCCGGGGCGCACGAGGCCAGCCGGACGGTCCGCGAGCAGCGCCTCGTCGTGGTGGTCACGGCACAACGCCAAGCCGCACACTCGGCAGATCGCCACCGCTTCGGTGGGTTGACCTGAGCTGTCACACAGATAGCAACGCATAGTTACCTCCTATCTCGTCGGTGGGACGTAGAGGCCATCATCCCTGCCGACGAGCGGCTTGGCGTTACGCGAGCCTCATCGCGTGTGAGAGACAAAATTATATCAATGACACTGACAGTGGACAATCGGCATCCGGTGTGGATATGATGGCTTTGTTCCACGCGATGAGGCCCGCGTAACTCCAAGCGTCCGATAGACAGCGGGCGCGGGTGATGGCTTCTAGGCCCAGTTGGACATCCATCCCAAGGAGTCGGTGGCCGAGGAGCGCGCGTGGGCGATGTGCTACAGATAATTCAGAGCGCGGTCGTGCTATTTGCCGCGCCGTTGTACGCCGGCGTGCTGTCACGGGCGGAAGCAATCGTCCAGTGCAAGCGCGGCCCGAGCGTGCTCCAGCCGTACCGTGACCTGCACAAGCTGCTGCGCAAGGGCAGCGCCATCTCCAATCAGGCCTCCTGGATCTTCCGGAGCGCGCCATTCGTGGCATTCGCCTGCTACCTCACCGTCTCGGCGATCGTTCCGATCATCACCGATGAGCCTCTTCCGCTGGCCTTCCTGGCGGATCTGATCGGCGGAGCGCTCGTGCTCGGACTCGCGAGCTTTGCGATCTCGCTGGCCGCGTATGACACGAGCAGCCCATTCGGCGGCCTCGGCGCCAGCCGCACCACATGGGCCGGAAGCTTCGCCGAGCCGGCGCTGATTCTCGTGTTCTTCACCGTGGCGGCGCTGTCGCACTCCGATAACCCCTATCTGGAGAACCACGCGATCGCTCACTCGAGCGCCGCGTACGTGCTGCCAACTCACCTGCTCGGGGCGATCGCGTTCTTCATGCTCGTGCTGGCCGAAAACGGTCGCATCCCGATCGACAACCCGAGCGGGACGATCGAGATCTCGATGATCGAGGAGAGCCGCGTGCTCGAGTACTCGGGCCGCGAGTACGCGCTGGTCAAGTGGGGGTCGTGGATGAAGCTGTTCCTGATGTCCGCAATTTTCATGAACGTGTTCGTGATCCCCTGGGGATTGGGCAGTGCGACCAGTCTCGTCGGGGGGCTACTGGGGATCCTCGCGCTACTCGGCAAGCTCGCGGTGTGCGGATTCGTGATCGTGGTCATCGACAGCTCGTTCGCCAAGCTGCGCTTCTTCCGGATCGCCGAGTACCTCGGAGCGGCCTTCCTGCTCGCGCTGATTGGAATCGCCACCTCCTACGTCCTCGCAAGCTGACCAAGCATGCGCACGGTTGCCGTCATCCAGAGCCTGTCAGCCAGTTCTCCGGAAGGGGTACTGCTCGACATCGCGGCGGTCACGATTCTGCTTTGCGCGTTTGCCTGCCTGGGCTCGAAGCTGTTCGACCGATACGTGATCTACTACGGCGCGCAGTCGATCGTGCTCTCGTTTGGCGCGGCGGTCGTGGCGATTCATCAGCACGACGCCGGGCTCTGGGCGCTGGCGGCGCTGACGTTCGCGATCAAGGGCATCGGGATCCCGTATGGAACTCGGCACTTCCTGATCGAGCGCTTCGCCCTCAAGCGTGACATCGCCCTCTCCACGGGTCTGTCGACCTCGTTGATCGTCGGTGCCTTCCTGACCGCCTTTGCCTTCCTGGTCATCCGCGCGGGCACCGTGGGTAACGCATTCGTGGCCGAGGCGGTGTTGCCCATCTCTACCGCTGTGATCCTGCTGGGCGCGCTCTGCATGGTCGTGCGCCGACACACGATCGCGCAGCTGATCGGGTGGCTGATCATCGAGAACGGCGTGTTCCTCGGCGCGATCGCCACGGTGGCGACCTTCCCGTTCATCGTCGAGGCCGGCGTCTTCCTTGACCTGGTGGCCGCCGTGTTGATCATGATCGCCTTCGTCTCCGGACTGGCCCGCCAGCTCGCCGAGGCGAGTGCCCCCGAGCTGAGGCAGCTGACCGAATGACGGTCCTCGCGCTCATCGTCGTGCTGCTGCCGTTGCTGCCGGCCTTCGCAAGTGCGCTCACCGCTCGGGCTCGGCCGCTCGGCGTGACGGCTGTCTTCGCGGGCGTGGCCACCCTCGCGGTCGCGGTCGCGCTGACGGTCCACGTCGGTGGCGGTCGCCGCGTGCACGGACTGAGCGGGTTCCTCTACCTGGACCCGCTGAGCGGCTTCTTCCTGGTCACGATCGCACTCGTGGTCGGACTGGCCAGCGTCGGCTCGGCCGCCTACATGCGGGCCGAGGAGCAGCGCGGCGAGCTGAGCCCGCTGCAGGTGCGGCTGTACTTCATCTTCTTCGCGATCTTCGCATCGATGATGCTCGCCTCCTTCGAGACCGGCAACCTCGGGCTGCTGTGGGTGCTGATCGAGGCGAGCACGCTGGCAAGCTGCGTACTCGTGGGCCTGGAGGGAAAGCCGGTGTCACTCGAAGCCGCCTGGAAGTACATCATCATCAGCTCCTTCGGAGTGACGATCGCGCTCGTCGGGACGCTGTTCCTGTACTTCGCGGCAAGCCGGCTTCCTGGCTCTCCCACCGAGCATCTGACCTGGTCATACCTGTTCGCGCACTCGGGTGGACTGAGCGGCGAGAGCCTGCGGCTCGCCTTCCTGCTGGCGCTGATCGGCTATGGGACCAAGGTGGGGCTGGTGCCGATGCACACCTGGTTGCCCGATGCGCACTCGGAGGCGCCGAGCCCGGCCAGCGCGATGCTCTCCGCGGCCCTGCTCAACACCGGTATGTACGCGATCATCCGCTTCCAAGCGCTCACACACGCCGAGCTGGGAACACACTTCGCGGCCCGCATTCTGCTCGTCTTCGGCTTCGCCTCGGTGATCATCGGCGCGCTGTTCATCGTGCTGCGGGGCAACTACAAGCGGCTGTTCGCCTATTCGTCGGTCGAGCACATGGGGATCATCTCGATTGCTCTCGGCTTCGGGGGTGTGCTCGGCCTCTACGGAGCGTTGCTGCACACGCTCACCCACGCGATTGGAAAGGCGGTCCTGTTCCTCACCAGTGGCGACCTCGTGCTGCGCTACCGAACCCGACTGATCGACGAGGTGAGCGGAGTCCTGAGCGTGACGCCCCTTACCGGTGCGGTTCTCTTGCTGGCGGCGCTTGCCGTGGCCGGGTCTCCCCCGTTCGGGCTGTTCGTGAGCGAGTTCACGATCGTCCGTGCCGGTCTTGCGCGATCGAGCATCGTGCTGGTTGCGGCGCTTCTCGTTCTGCTCGCGATCGTGTTCGTCGCGCTGGTCGGCGCGGCAGCCGAGATGGCTCTCGGCGGCTCGCCGGCCCGGCCGACAGGCGAGCCGGCCTACCGCGACAGGTCCGGTCGGCTGCTCGCGGGGACGCCGCTCATCGCCGGGCTCGTCCTCCTCCTGCTCCTCGGGTTGTGGATCCCGGGCGGCTTGGACCGCCTGATCATGCACTCGATCCATGCCATCTCGTGAACGACCGTACTCCGCAGACGAGCGTGAACGGCGACGGGGTGGCGCTGCTGCCGGGTACCGACCGCGTCAGGACCGAGCGTGTCGAGACCGCCCGGCTTGCCTGCCTCAGTCATGAGCTCTGGACCGAGCACGACGCACGGTTGGCCGACCTGTTCGCCGAGGATCGCGGGGACGGAGGGCTTGTCCTGCGCAGCGTGTACGCGCTCGACGCTGAGAGCCGCTACGTGATCCTCGAGTGCGAGCTCGAGGAGGATCACTTCCCTCCCCTGTCGGACCTTGATCCGGCCGCGTTCGTCGAGGAGTGTGAGATCTACGAGCAGTACGGGGCCCGGCCGGACAACGGCAAGCGGATGAACCGGGTTCTCGTCCCGCCTCATCACTCCGACCTGTTCCCGCGCTTGCAGCGACGAGAGGGCAGAAGGCTCGCGCGCGACTACGAGCCGCACGTGGTGACCGGCGAGGCGTTCGAGTTTCCATTCGGGCCGGTTCGCGTGACCGGGTGGGAGTCTCTGTACTTCGGCCTGGTGACCACGGGCGAAGAGGTGCTCGACGTATATGTGTTCCAGTGGCACAAGCACCGCGGCGTGGAACGTCGACTGAGAGGGCTCGATCCGGACCGAGCGTCCTTCTACTCCGAACGCGCGGATGGACTCTCCTCGGTCGGTGACACGCTTGCGTTCTGCCGGGCAGTTGAGATGGCTTCCGGCACCGAGCTCCCGGAGGCAGCCGCACACACGAGGGCGGTCGCGCTCGAGCTCGAGCGGATCTACAACCACGCCGCCGCGATTGCCGCTATGTGTCAGACGACTGGCCTGTCCGTCGGTCAGGCACGCAGCGAGATCGTGCTCGAGGAGCTGCTGCGTTTGAACCTGGCTGCCTTCGGCCACCGCTACCTGTTCGGCGTCGTCTCTCCCGGCGGCGTCCGCCGAGCACCCGACGCCGGTCAGATCCAGGAGCGGCTACCCCGAGTCCTCGACGAGTTCCGTTACGTAGTCGAGGCGCTGCTCGTCACGAACTCACACGTCGACCGGCTCGAGTCCACCGGAATCGTCACCCCGGAGAATGCTCACCGCCTGTCCCTGGTCGGCCCCGTCGCGCGCGCGTCCGCCCAGGCCATCGACGCCCGTCGCGACCACCCCACCGGCGCGGGCGACGATCCGGCGCCCGCCGTGCGGACGCGGGAAGGGGGCGACGTGCTGGCACGGATGAGCGTCATGGTGGACGAGGTCGAGGAGGCATCGCGGCTTATCACTGGCCACCTAGCCGAGGCGGGCGCCGAGGCAGAACCGGTATCGCCTGGAGCGGGCGCGGGACTTGGCTGGGCCGAATCGCCACGCGGTGAGGCGCTCGCCTGGGTGTCACTCGATCACGAGGGCCGCATCGACCAAGTGCGTCTGCGCCCAGCCTCAGTTCGTAACTGGCGGGCGTTCGACGACGCGGCCCGGGCGCAGAACGTGTTCACCGACATCCCGATCATCGAGGCCAGCTTCTGGCTGACCGTGGCCGGCTTCGCTCGCTGATGGCGTTCTGGTTCTACCGGGGCCTGCGCCGGGGTATTGCCACCACGCGCTACCCGAAGTCCATCGACCCCTGGGCGAGGGCGCTGCCCAGCGCACCCGCGTTCCATTCGGCGCGTCTGACTACCCAGATTGCCGATCGGCTGGCGCAAGCGTGCCCGGCGGGCGCGCTCGCCCGCGAGGATCGTGAGCTGGTAGTCGACCTTGGCCGCTGTACCGCGTGTGGGCGCTGCCTGGACGTCGCCGACGGGGTGGTCGAACCCAGCGGCGAGTTCCTGCTCGCGACGGGCGTTCGCGCGGCGCTGTTCAAGCGCGTGCCGATCCGCGGCGACGACGGGATGCGCAGTGGCTGACGTCGCACCAGGCCGGGAGCCCGAGGAGCTCTCGGACGAGCTCAGGCGCCGCGCGCTGCGCCTGTTCGGCCGGAGCCTTCACATCCGGACGGTCGACACCGGGTCGTGCGCGGTCTGCGAATCCGAGATCCGCCTCCTCGCCGCACCCCACTACGACCTGCACAGGCTGGGGTTCTTCTTCACCCCCGCGCCGCGTCACGCCGACGTTCTGATGGTGACCGGACCCGCGGTGCGCGCCGCTGAGAACTTGCTGCGCAAGGCGTACCACGCCACGCCGGACCCGAAGGCGGTGATCGCGGTTGGCGCGTGTGCGCTCGGCGGGGTGTACCCCGAAGACGAGTTGATCCACGGCGCAATCGATCGTGTCGTGCCGGTCGACGTGGTCGTGCCCGGCTGCCCGCCGAGCCCGCTCGCCCTCCTCCAGGGCCTGCTCGTCGCCGTTGGGCGGCTTGAGGAGCGCGTCTGCGCGCTGTCGTTGGACCTCGACGCCGGGAGTGCGAAGTGACACACGCGATCGGCGCGCTGGCAGTCGGGGCCTGCGCCGCGTGGCTCGCCGCCGCAATCCTTGGCCTGGCCGCCACGCGCCGATTGGGACTCGTGGGCTCCGCCGTGCTGTCCGGAATCGGCGGCGGCGGCGCCGCGACGTGCGGGGTGCTCCTGGCCGTCCACGGCGCCGGGCCCACCCTGGCGCTCGGATCCGCGACGGTCGGCGGCGCGAAATTCCATCTCGCGCCGCTTGCCGCACCGTTCATCGCGTTGCTCGGTTTGGTTGCCGGTGCGATTGCCTTCTACGCCCCCCGTTATCACAAGCCGGCTCGCGGGACTGCCCTCTACCTCGTCGTCTACAACCTGGCACTGCTGGCCTCGCTGGCAGTGCTGATCGCGGCGAACGTCGTGGCGTTCCTCGTCGCCTGGGAGACGATGGCGCTGCTGTGCTACCTGCTGATCTTGCGCCACCACGACCGGCCCGGTGTCGCGAGCGGTGCGTTCCTGTTCATCGCGCTCAGCGAGGTCGGCTTCGTGCTGATCGTGCTGGCGTTCGCGATCCTGGCGGCCCAGACCGGCACGCTCGACCTGGTCACGATCGCTGCCCGCGCCTCGCGCGTGCACGCGGGATGGCGGTCGGCCGCGTTCCTCCTCGCGCTGTTCGGTTTCGCATTCAAGGCCGGACTGGTCCCATTTCACATCTGGCTTCCCGCCGCCCACCCGGTCGCCCCGGCCGACGGGTCGGCGTTCCTGTCTGGGCTGATCATCAAGCTCGGGGTCTACGGCATCGCGCTGTTCGGCTTCACCCTGCTGCCGGGCGGACCGGCATGGTGGGGTGTGCTGACGATGGGGTTCGGCGCAATCTCTGCCGTGCTCGGGATCCTGTACGCGCTCATGGAGCGTGACCTGAAGCGGTTCCTCGCCTACTCGAGCATCGAGAACATCGGGATCATCGTTACCGCGCTGGGGGCCGGCATGACGTTCACGGCCTACGGGCAACGCGCGATTGGCGCTTTCCTGCTGATCGTGGCGCTCTACCACACGGTCAACCACGGCACGTACAAGACGCTGCTGTTCCTCGAGGCAGGCGTGATCGAGCACGCGACGGGAACCCGGGATCTCGACCGGCTCGGGGGCCTGATCCGCCGGCTTCCGCGCACCGCCGTTATCAGCCTGATCGGCACGGTCGCGATCGCGGCGCTTCCGCCGCTCAACGGTTTCGTCTCGGAGTGGCTGCTGTTCCAGGGGCTCTTCCAGGGCTTCCGCATCTCGAGCCACCTCGTGGGAATCCTCATCGTGATTGCGGGAGCGGTGATCGCGCTCACGGGCGGGCTGGCGATCAACGCGTTCGTCCGTTCCTACGGGATTCCCTTCCTCGGCATGCCCAGATCCGGCCAGGCGGCCAGCGCCCGCGAGGCCCGGGAGCCGGTCGCCGGTCCGGCACTTCTCGCCGGCGCCTGCGTCTTCCTTGGCATCGGCGCCCCGCTGGTACTCACCGCGCTGGACCGGGTGGCACGCGTGACCGCCGGGATCTACATCCAGTCGAAACTGATCGTCCCGCAGCTGGGCGTGATCCCCGCCCACACCCAGTTCTCGGAGTTCTCGCCCACCTACCTCGCCGCGTTCCTGGTCGCGATCAGCGCGGTCCCGATCCTGATCTTCCTCGCCGGCAAGCCACTCGCCCGGAACCGCCGCGTACCGGCGTGGGACGGCGGGATCGTGTCGTTCAGACCGCGGATGCAATACACCGCCACCACCCATGCCAACCCGGTTCGGGTCACATTCGAGCCTTTGTATCGACCGAGCATCCATGTCGAGCGCGCTTCGGACGACCCAGCGGGACGCTCGGGGCCCGTGCACTATCGATTCCAGGTGACTCCCATCTTCGAGCTCTACCTCTACCGACCGGTGATCAGGCTCGTGCAGAAGCTCGCGGACCTGGTGAGACCGATCCAGAGCGGTGACGTGAACCTGTACCTCTTCTATGTGTTCGTGGTCGTCGTGATCGCGTATGCCGTGTATCCGTTGTGAGGATCACCGGCGCCCTGCTCGCAGCAGCCACATCCCTGCCGCTTGTCTGACGGCCGGGTCCGCGTCCGACCGCAGGTAACGCATCAAGGCGCCCGGCTCATCAAAGAGAACCTCGGCGCTGGCGATCAGCGCGAGGCGGACGTCCGGATCGGGATCGTCGGCGAGGCGCGCCAGGTCGTGCGCGGCCTCACGGGCGCTCAGATGGGCCAGCGCGTACACGGTGACCCTCCGCCGCTCGGCTCGCTCGCTGGCGAGCTCAGCACATAGCCGTCTCACCGCCGTTGCCCGGGTCAGGATCTCCTCCAGCGCACGCAAGACGGCTGCGCGCACGAGCGCGTCCGGATCCTCTAGACCCGGGAGCAGCACGTCGGCGACGCGGTCATCTCGCGTCGCTCCGAGCGCGCGCGCTGCTGCGCGCCGAACGTCGTGGGCCGGATCGTCGGTGAGAAGCAACGCGAGTGCGCCGACCTCTCGCGTGCCCGCCGCGCGCGCCGCCGCCTCCCTCACCCGGAGGTCGGGGTCCGCGAGCAACGACTTGGCCGCGCTCTCAGGAAGGCTCGCGACGTGGCCGGCAACCTCGAGCCGGACGAGCCGATCCGCGTCATTTGCGGCGGGAGCCAGCAAGGCTCCGGGATGGGGCTCCAGTCGGGCCACCGCGCGTATCGCAGCAATCCGCACGTGCGGGAGGGGATCGTGGAGCAACCGGGCGCAAGCGGGCGCCGCGGCCGGGCTGGCGTGCTCCCCGAGCCGGGCGAGCGCGTCGAGACTCGCCGAGCGCACCCCCGCGACATCGTCGTCCAACGCACTTTGCAGCCAGCTGGCGGCTCGTGCCGTCGAGATCGCCCCGAGGGCACGGATGGCGGCGAGGCGTCGTGTCGATCGTTCGTCGCCGAGCGCTTCGATCGCCATCTCGGCGACCCCGCCGTCGCCCACTCGTTGCAGCGCCTTCGCGATGTCGCCGACAACAGAGAGGTCAACGTCGAACAGCGCAGCGCGCAACGCGTTCGCCGCGGCGTGTCCACGCAGATCGACGAGGCGACCGATGGCTGCGCGAACCACCTCGGGGCTCGGATCTTCCAGCGCCTGGGTCAGCTTTTCGGTTGACGTCGAGGCCTGTACCGCCCGCAGTCGCTGCGTCGCGTCCATCGCCTGGCCGCCAGGATAATGGAGGCGTTCCGTCGTCATGGCAGCCGACCGGTAGAACTTCACGGGATGCCCACGCTGCCCGAAACGATCGTCGACGCCGGCGGGCAGGATGTGCGCGTCTCCAACCCGGACCGGGTCATCTTCCCGCCGACCGACCGCACCGCCGCGGTCACCAAGCTCGACATCGTCAACTACTACCTGGCCGTCGACGGCGGGATCATGCGCGCGCTGAACCGCCGGCCGACAACGCTCGAGCGGTGGCCCAAGGGCGTCTATCCCGGGATGGTGCTGTCAACCCGCGAGGGCCGGGTGGGCGACGCCTTCTACCAGAAGCGGGTGCCCAAGGGAGCTCCCGACTACGTCGAGACCGCCCAGATCGCGTTCCCCTCCGGGCGCCGCGCCAACGAGATCTGCCCCACCGAGATCGCCGTCGTCGCCTGGGCGGCTCAGATGGGCACGATCACCTTCCACCCGTGGCCGGTTCGCCGTCAGGACGTCGACCACCCCGACGAGCTGCGCCTCGATCTTGACCCGCAGCCCGGAACCGATTTCGAAGACGCGGCGAGGGTCGCCCGCGAGGCCCGCTCCCTGCTCGAGGAGCTCGGCTATCGCGGCTTTCCCAAGACCTCGGGCGGCCGCGGCATCCACATCTACATCCGGATCGAGCCGCTCTGGACGTTCACCGACGTCCGCCATGCGGCGATCGCCTTCGGTCGCGAGCTCGAGCGCCGCTTCCCCGACCAGGTCACGACGAGCTGGTGGAAGGAAGAGCGAGGCGAGCGCATCTTCATCGACTACAACCAGAATGCGCGCGACCGGACGATCGCGTCGGCCTACAGCATCCGGCCCAAGCCGGGCGCCACGGTGTCGGCGCCGCTTGAGTGGGACGAGCTCCCCACCGTCGCGCCCGAGGACTTCACGGTCGCGACGATGCCGACGCGGTTCGCCCAGCTGGGAGACCGCCAGGCCGAGATCGACGACGTGTCGCACTCGCTCCAGCCATTGTTGGACTGCTACGAACGGGACCTGGGCAATGGTCTGGGCGACATGCCCTATCCGCCCGACTACCCGAAGATGCCGGGCGAACCAAAGCGCGTCCAGCCTTCGCGGGACCGCGACCGACCGCGGCCGTGAACCCGGGCCGGAGCTAGTGGGGCTCCTGAAAACGTTCCACCCGTAATGCCGGCCCGGATGACCGCCAGGCTTTGTCCTCGGATCCTCGCGTAGCGCTGCTACGCGTCGGATCCTGCGTCCTCGCCTGACGGCCCCCGGCCTCGGCCTTCCGGGCGAAACGTTTCCCGTCGACCCACTAGGGAGTCGCCTGGGGCAGCTTCTTCGACCCGCGCTTGGTCACCGGGTTGGACGGCGGCGGCACGACGGGCCCGATGTCCCCGTCGGGCGCCTCGTCGAGGTCGACGATCACCGGCGCGTGGTCGCTCGGGCCACTCCCCTTGCGCGCCTGGCGGTCGATCCAGGCCGCCTTCACGCGGGCTTCCACGGGCTGGCTCGCGAGCACCAAGTCAATCCGCATCCCGAGGTCCTGGTGGAACATCCCGGCCCGGTAGTCCCAGTAGGTGAACACGCGTTTCCCCGGCCACCGGTCACGCACCACATCGTGCAGACCGAGCGCCTCGATCTCGCCCAGCGCGGCGCGCTCCGGTTCGGTGACGTGGGTGTGGCCGACGTACGCCTCGGGATCGAACACGTCCTCGTCGGTCGGGGCGATGTTCATGTCGCCGCACACGATCTGCGCGTCTGGTCCGGCGGCGACCGCGTTGCGCAGCGACTCGAGCCACTTCAGCTTGTAGCGGTAATGATCGGAGTCGGGAGCGCGACCGTTGGGCACATACACCGAGGTGATGTGGACCCCGGAGCAGGTGGCCGCCACCGCGCGGGCCTCCGGGTTCGGGAACCCGGGCGCGCCGTCGAGCCCGCGCACGACGTCCTCGAGTCCGACGCGCGAGAGGATCGCCACCCCGTTCCAGGCCGCCTCGCCGTAGGTCGCGGCCTGATAGCCACGGTCCGACAGATCGTCGCCCAAGAGCTCGATGAACGCGTCGTCGGCGATCTTCGTCTCCTGAAGGCAAACCACGTCCGGCCGGCGCTGATCGAGCCAGGGCAGCAGCCGGGGAAGGCGCTGCTTGAGCGAGTTGACGTTCCAGGTCGCGATCCGCATCGCAGGGCTACGGTAGCGCCGTCAGAGCCCGGAACTCCGGATCCTCCCGGAGGGCCTTGAAGTCCTCGTCGGCGCGTGCCCAGTCCGCCGCTTCGGGCTTGAGTTCGACCGCACGCCCAAGCGCGGCGAACGCCGCGTCCCGGTTCCCGTCCACCGCCTCCAGACAGGCCACGCTGTAGTGAAGCGACGCGGATTCCGGATGGGCCTCGAGGCCTTCAACCAGGATCTCGCGGGCGCGCTCCGGCTCGGTCCGGATAAGCGGCGCCGCCCGGAACGACCACTCCCACGCGGAGGGCTCGAACGTCGGCGGCCCGCCGAAGCTGAGGACGGTCGTGCCCGGCTCCGAGGCGACCGCGCGCCGATGCGAGGCCGGGTCGGGGACGAAAACGTACGTCCCCGCCGGCGCGTCGTAGGACTCGCCGTCGATCGTGAACCGCGCCCGACCGGCCGCGACGAAGTACAGCTCCTGATGGGCGAGCTTGGGGTCCTCGGTATGCGGCTCGACCACCTCTTGTCCGGGCTCGCCGGCGGTGTACGCGTTGCAGCCGAACGCTCGCACACCCAGCGTCAGCCGGACGGGATGCCAGGTGAGCGTTCCCGGGCCCGGAATCGACTCGAGCTGGTCGAGGTGGATGATCTTCGGTGGCGCAGGCATCGAGTGACCCGAAGACTAATAATCGCGGGCATGACCGAGGAGGACATCCCGCTCTGGGAAGAAGACGTCGACCCCGATCCCGTCCGCCAGTTCAGGCGCTGGTTCGAGCAGGCCACCGAGGCAGCAATCTCGCAACCCGAGGCCATGGCGCTCGCCACCGCCACGCCCGACGGCGCGCCATCGGTGCGAATGGTGCTCCTCAAGCGGGCCGATGAAACCGGATTCGTCTTCTACTCCAACTACGAGAGCCGCAAGGGGCTCGAGCTCGCGGCCAACCCGCGCGCCGCCCTGCTCTTCCACTGGCAACAGCTCGGCCGCCAGGTGCGGATCGAGGGCCCGGTGCAGCGCACCGCGCGCGAGGATTCTCTCGCCTACGCCCGGACTCGCCCGCGCGGGAGCCAGCTGAGCGCGCTCGCCTCGCCGCAGAGCCGACCGATTCCGAGCCGCGAGTGGCTCGAAGAACGAGCCGGCGAGCTCGCCGACGAGTATCCGGCCAGCGGCGAGTTGCCGTTGAGCGAGTCTTGGGGCGGCTACCGCCTGCATCCCGAGCGGTTCGAGTTCTGGCAGCACCGAACCAGCCGGATGCACGATCGGCTGCTCTACTTGCCGGAGGCGGACGGCGGCTGGAAGGTGCAGCGGCTTGCCCCCTGAGACCGGCATGCCCAGGCAACGACTGGGACGGTCGGAGCTCGACGTCTCGCGCCTGTCGCTGGGTTCGTGGCGCACGTTCGAGCGCATCCCGCGCGAGGACGGTCTTGCCGTGATGCTCGCCGCGCGCGAGTACGGCATCAACTTCCTCGACGACGCGCGCTACAACGACGAGACGGGCAGCGCGCCCATCCCGACGGGCTACTCCGAGCTCCTGTTCGGCGAGCTGTTCCGGACCGCCGGCTGGGCGCGCGCCGACACCATCGTCTCCAACAAGCTGTGGTGGGAGTTCTGGCCCGAGCAGAGCGCCGCCGCCGAGCTCGACGGCTCACTGGCCCGGATGGGCTTCGAGTACGTCGACCTGATCTACGCCAACCCACCGCCCGAGGGCCTGCCGGTCGGGGACATGGTGGCCGCGATCGGCGAGCTGATCAGCTCCGGCAAGGCCCGGGCCTGGGGAATCGTCAACTGGCAGGCCGGACCGTTCGGCGAGGCTGTCCGCGCGGCGCAAGAGCTGGGCGTCCCGATGCCGTGCGCCGCCCAGCTCCCGTACAGCCTGGTGAGGCGCGACTGGGTGGAGGGCGCCGACATGACCGATGCGCTCGCCGCCTCGGGCGCCGGCGCGGTCGCATCGTTCGTGCTGGCCGGCGGGGTCTTGACCGGCAAGTACGACGCCGGCGGGACGGGCCGCGCCGCCGGCGAGCTCGACGCGCCACGGCTGGCGGACGCACGCGAGCGCGGGCGCCGGCTGCACGCGCTGGCCCGCGAGCTTGGGGTCAGCTCCGCCGCGCTGGCGATCGCCTTCGCCCTGGCCAACCCGGCGGTGGCGAGCGCGCTGTTCGGCGCCACCGCGCCGGCGCAGATCGCCGAGAACGTGACCGCGCTCGAGGTCGATCCCGCCGTCGTGCAGCGGATCGCCGAGCTCTAGAAGCAGGCCGTGCACGTCGAGCTCGTCGAAGGTCGGGCCGGCACCGATCCCGTCCTGGACGTGGCGATGGCGCACGCACTGCTCGACCTGGTCGCCTCGGGTCAGCGCCCGCCGGTGATCCGCTGCTACCGCCCGCAGGCGACCGTCGCGTTCGGGCGCCGCGACCGCTTCCGGCCCGGGTTTGGGGCTGCCGTTGCCGCCGCGCGCGGGCACGACTTCGCGCCCGTGGTCCGCGGCGCCGGCGGCCGCGCGGCCGCGTATAACGAGGGCTGCCTGATCTTCGACGAGGTCATGCCGGCGGGGCCGTCGATCCCCGGGATCCGCGAGCGCTTCGCGCGGGACGCCCACCGGCAGGCCGACGCGTTGCGGCGCCTGGGGGTCGACGCGCGGGTCGGTGAGGTGTCCGGCGAATACTGCCCCGGCGAGTTCAGCGTCAACGCGCGCGGGCAAGTGAAGCTGATCGGCGCCGCCGAGCGAATCGTGCGGGGATCCTGGCTGCATTCGAGCGTCGTCGTCGTGCAGTCCGCCACCGCGATCCGCGAGGTGCTCGTTCCCGTGTACGCCGCGCTCGGGCTGGAGTGGGACCCGGACACGACCGGGGCGGTGTCCGACGAGGCGCCCGGCGTGGGGATCGACGAGGTCCGTCGGGCCCTGCTCGCCGACTACGCGACGCGTTATGAGCTGGCGCCGGCGTCGCTCGGCCCGCTCGAGCGCGACCGCGCCGGCGAGCTGCTCGAGCGCCACCGTCCGGACGCCTGAGGTTCCGGCGGCCGCCAGTCCGAGCTGACCACGGCCACCGCCCCGAGGCGGCTAGCCGGCACCCCCGCCTCGAGGCGCGGTTGGAAGGGCCCCAATCGCGATTCGCGTGATCTTGCGAAGCCTGGTCGTGAAACGTTGGCTCCGAGGGACGTTTCACGACCAGGCTCCATCTCCGGCGGCCGGAACTTGTGGTATCGGCACAAGGGACCGCGCGCCAGCACGTGCAGCAGCGCGACAGAACCCGTGCAAGAGCCGGGTAAAGGGGCATTCACCGCCGGCGACGGGGCGAGGGCGACGAAACCCGTGCAGGAGCCGGGTGAACGGGCATTCACCCCGGGCGACGGGGCGAGTGCGAAGAAACCCGGGATCGTGGGCGAGTGCGACGAAATTCGAGAACAGAGGAGCCGGGTGACGGGGCATTCACCGCCGGCGACGGGACGAGGGCGACGAAACCCGTGCAGGAGCCGGGTGAACGGGCATTCACCCCGGGCGGCGGGGCGAGTGCGAAGAAACCCCGGATCGGTGCGGGGAGGGGAGAAACCCGCCTGCGCCGCCGGCGTCAGACAGCGGACGAA
>Ga0335072_10003929_pt1 | contig 22219 bp, 18 predicted proteins | sample Lox_Sample_21_FD_206725 | JGI IMG/M metagenome (GOLD analysis project Ga0335072, IMG submission 206725) | Soil microbial communities from Loxahatchee National Wildlife Refuge, Florida, United States - Lox_Sample_2.1 | ecosystem: Environmental > Terrestrial > Soil > Wetlands | place: USA...
TAGCCTCCTGTTTCGGGGAGTCTTCGCTCCCTTCACCCACAGCCAGGGAGCGATGACGCGAAACAGGGGACAGAAGCGGAGAGATTGGCGCGTTCAGGTCGGAACGGGCCGCACGCCTGAGTGACACTGGGGGTTGGTGGCGCGAAGGATGCTAGTGGAGACCGGAGGCGGGATTTCAGTGCCGGGACGCGGCAATCTCGGAGCGAAGAAAAGCAAAAGCAGAGGTGCAATCAGCGAGTCGGAAATGAGGCGGGACAGAACATTCCAAGGACAAACGGCATGACAAGAGGTATGCTGTTCGCAATCGGGCAAGCAGAGGTGATCACGTGGAACTACGCTGCCCACAATGCAACAGCACCGATCTCAAGAAGCTGTCCCTCGCCTACGAAGAAGGAATCTCCCACATAAATGCGCACACACGGCTGCGTGGCGTCGTAGTGGGAAGCGACGGCCCAGATTTGGTCGTCGGCAGCGGGACAACAAAGGGAATCCAGCAAACCGCTATTTCTAAGGCGGCGGCTCCGCCCACTAGATGGTCGTACAAGAGGCTGGTTGGTTGGTCGGTTTTGCTATTTCTTGCGGTGGGTTGGATTGTCTTTTATACGAATACCGTGGCGACGAATTCCGAAAGTGTCCTATCGGTTCCGTTGACGCTCTATATGGTTGTTGCGCTCGGTATTTTTGCGGGACTTGTCACATACTTTTGGAAGCATAACGCTGGCTACCGATTGAAATTGGCGAAGTGGAATAGGTCATTCCTCTGCAACCGCTGCGGAAACATCAGTGAGCAATAGCATTGCGGCATCAAGAACGGAAGGAGCGCTCAATACGATATCGATTTCAGGCGTATTGATGAACGGCGCTGCTTCAATATTCGCCTTTAGTCGGTTCTAATCTGCATCCGTATATAGTTGCGTGCAGATGTGTCCCTCCCGCGACACGCGTCTTCATGATAGGTGTGATGATGAGGTGAACCCGGATGAGATCGAGGGATCGGGACTTAGGGAGGCGCAGCGTGCAAAACCGAGAGCAGTTTCTTACGCTTGTCCGGGAAGCCTTGGAAAGCATTCGGGAACCTCGCTTCTATGTAACCGAACGCGGATTCCAGGGAGAACTTCTCACTGAGCTGCGCAACCGTCTTGACGGTGCCGAGCTTCCCGGCGAGCCGATTGTCGAGCAGGAATACCAAAAAACGCTGCCGCTTCATGGCGTGAATTTTCGGCCAGATATCATCGTCCACATTCCGTTTGAGCGCGGGTGCGCCAAACGGCGCGATCAGGGTAATTTTGTCGCGATGGAGCTGAAGCTCCGAGCAACTGAAAATGAAGCAAACGCGGACTTCGCGAAGCTCGTGCAAATGAGGAAAGCGCTCGGATATCCACTGACAATCTTCATCAACGTAGATTCAGATGAAACGCATGCCGCGCAGCGACCAGCCGCCGTCGCCGATGAAACAGTTTGTTTCGCCGTGCAGCTAGAACACGGCAACGCGGTTGTACGAATGGCTAGTCCAGCATTGAAAAACGTAGGTGGGCAGTCGCCGCAATAAAACTGGCGCTATTTCTTGACTGCTCTACGTTGTTTCTCGCTCTCCGTTGTTAAACACACCCCGTCGTGACCCGTTCAAAGTTGAAAAATTAGTCCACCAGATCCGCATGCAACCGGGGCCTAACACCAGCAATTTCAAGGAATTAACCGCAAGAGTGGACCAGTGTAGATAAAATAGTTGCAAACTAGGCCACGCAAGAGTAGGCTCAAACCATTAAAAACGTAGGCGAAAGGTGTGATGGTGGCCAATAAAGACATAAAACCGGAAGAATTAGTCCAGATAGCCCGACTCGCGCTCACAGGGCGTCCCCAAGATGTGCAAATGTACATCCGGCGGCTTGCAAAGCGTTATCACGATGCTTTTCCCGCCGCTGCCGCCGAACTTAATAAGTTGCTGCAGGAATCACCGACGCGGCAGTCTCCTCTTCGGCGTCAAGCAGAAGCCCCGCTCCCGGTCGATATGGAATCGCGTCTTCAGCTGCTCCGGGTGGAAACCGCACCTACCATCGACGTAGAGCCGATCTGGGACGGGACGGTGCAGCGCGGTTTGGAGCAGCTGATCTTCGAGCGTCAGCACAATCAGGAACTCATTAAGCAGGGACTGGCTCCCACTCGTTCGGCAATTTTCACAGGGGCGCCTGGAGTGGGCAAAACACTTGCGGCGCGATGGGTGGCTCGCGAACTCCACCGTCCGCTGTTGACGCTGGACCTCTCCGCAGTGATGAGCAGTTTTCTCGGACGGACAGGCGCAAACGTCCGTCACGTCCTGGACTATGCCAAAGGCGTTGACGGCGTTCTGTTGCTGGACGAGCTGGACGCTATCGCAAAGCGCCGTGACGACGCGACGGATGTTGGCGAATTGAAGCGGCTTGTGACCGTCTTGCTGCAGGAAATCGATGATTGGCCACCGTCGGGCCTTCTTATTGCGGCAACCAATCACTCAGACTTGCTCGATCCCGCCGTGTGGCGGCGCTTTGAAATGCGCGTTGAATTTCCGATGCCCGCCGAAGAATCGGTGCGGCGTGCCATCGACACATTTCTCGGAAAAACACCAGCATCCTCGACATGGAAAGACGTGCTTTCAGTGGCATTACGCGGGCTTTCATACAGCGACATAGAACGCGAGGTCATGCAGGCTCGTCGCGGTGCCGTGGTGCAGGGCGAGCCTCTGGAAAGCGCGCTAGGACGCCTTGTTCAAAATCGTGTCGAGCCTCTGCCTCGCAAGGAACGCGGGCAGATTGCCATGTGGCTTACGGAAGCCGGCATCTCGCAGCGGCAAGTACACGAATTGACCGGCGTGAGCCGCGACACGATCCGAAAAAAGACCAAGGGCGGAGAAACCAGTCCGATGAACGAGGAGTGACACGATGGTTAAACGCACCAACTATCTGATCGGCTATGGAGAGCGGCTCGCTTCGGACATGGCGGCACCGCTCGGCGGCGCTGCCAAGAAGCATCCGTATACTTTTTCTGAAGCGCACAAGCGCTTGGCTCCGGTAATCCACGCTGCATTCGAAGAGATTTCGGAACTTCCCGACGAGCTGTGCCCTAAAGATCAGGCAGTGGCGCTCGTCACCCTTCATCCGACTTATCTTGCCAAATCCTACTATCCGGCGGAACTGCTTCACACGTACCGGTTGGAAACCATCGGCAGCCGGTCGCGCACAGTCTCGCCACAGAAATGGACTCGTAAGAAGCCGGTCGAATCCGCTGTAACGTCAGAGCTTTTTGTTGCCGGAACGAGAACGCATTTCAAGGAGTTTGTTTCCGGCGTTGACCGGATGCGGCCGTCTTCAGTGACGGCCGATGATCTCATCAAGATCGAAGACTTCCGCTTGCAACCGGCCCAAGAGAAACTGAAGCCGCTCCGTTCTGACGATGAAGAACCCCTGCTCGAAGTTGTTCTTCACGCGCAGCCGCGCCGACAAGATGCCTTCATCCTGGATGGGTTCGAAGCGTATCTGAAAACGCTGGATGTAAAACCGGACCTAGATAAGCGGCGGTTCTTTGCCGAAGGATTGTGCTTTCTTCCCTTGCGTGTTCCACGCGAGGTGGCGACGGAGGTGGTGAAGTATTCGTTCCTGCGCGTAGCTCGCGAGATGCCGCGTCTTCGCCAATTTCGCCCATTGGTTCGCGCGACATCGGGATTTTCTCCTTTTGCGTGCCGTCTCCCAAAGGAGGCGGCAGTCGATCCTGATATCCGTGTCGCAGTCTTTGACGGTGGCGTGAAATCCGATGCAAAGCTCGACGCTTGGGTCGCCCGAAAGAAGACGAAGAACCTCGGAGATGCTGTTCCTCAATTTCAGAATCATGGGACAGCCGTCACTTCGGCGTTGCTCTTCGGTCCGCTGCAGGATGGCGTTACAGCTGAACGCCCGTACGCGAGTATCGATCACTATCGTGTGCTCGACGCTCAAACCAAGAACGACGATCAGGGCGAGTTGTATACGGTATTGGAGCGAATTCAGGGCGTCCTGGAGTCGAGGCCTCACTATGATTTTGTAAATATCAGCCTCGGCCCGGACATGCCTATTGAAGATGACGATGTTCACGCTTGGACTGCGGTGCTGGACCAGCTCTTCGCGCACGGCCTGACACTTCCAGCTATCGCCGTCGGAAACACGGGCGAAGAGGATTGGCCCTCTGGAAATGCACGGATTCAAACTCCTTCGGACTGCGTGAACGCGCTTTCTGTCGGTGGCTGTGATCGGGTGGGGGCGGGCTGGAAGCGCGCGAGCTACAGCTCCATTGGACCGGGCAGAAGTCCGGGCATCGTCAAACCGGATGGTCTTGCCTTCGGCGGTTCCGCGAAGGAGCCGTACTGGGTGTTGAATGCCGAAAAGCCGGGATCAGCAATGCCCATCACTGGGACGAGCTTTGCCGCTCCGACCGCTCTGCGGACGGCCATTGGGATTCGCGCGCACTTCGGTACGGTACTTACGCCGCTCGCGATCAAAGCCCTACTGCTTCACACCTGCGACGACGGCGGCCACGACCGGACGGAAGTAGGCTGGGGCCGCATTCCGTCAGATGTCGATGCTATTGCGCTTACGGACGATCACTCCGCCCATATCGTCTACCAGGGCGAATTACGGCCCGCGAGCTGGGTGCGTATGCAAATACCGATTCCTAACCAGCTGAGCGGGATGGTCGAGATTTCGGCGACCTTCTGTTTCGCGACTCTCACAGATCCCCAGGACCCGCTTAACTACACAAGGAGTGGCCTGGAAGTGAGGTTCCGCCCGCACGACCAAAAGCGGAAAAAGTCAAGACAGCAGCACGCAGATTCCGGGCATTTCTTCCAGGCGAAGGACATTTTTGTCGAGGAGGTCGATTTGCGGGCAGATGCCCATCGCTGGGAGACCACCCTCCATAAGTCGCGCTCGATGCGAGCAAGCGGTCTTCGCAACCCGGTGTTCGACGTTCATTACAGTGCGCGCATTGGCGGGCGGAACGCAACATCCGCCGACAAGATTCCCTACGCGCTGGTCATCACCGTCACGGCGAAAAACACCAATGACTTGTACAACAAAATTCTCCAGCGGTATCCGACGATTTTGGAGCCGTTGAAGCCTGTGGTCGAGATTCCTATCCGTACTTGATCAACGCTTTCGTCAGTAGAAACGAAAATCTGAATGGAGGGAAATATGCACGAAGAACTAAGACAGGCTGAGCCGGAAAAGGTCGTAGCGGTTGAAAGAGAGATTCTTGAGGAACTCATTGACCTCGAAGAGTGGGTGAAGGCCAAAAAGCCAGCCCGCAAAGCGAAGCGCTACCGCATTCGCATTGACAAGGAGAAATTTGTCGTGATGGTACACGAGATGTCAGGAAAGGAAATCCTGGCACTCGTGGGAAAGACGCCTGAGAAGTACCTGCTATCTCAGAAGTTTCACGGCGGACGCGTCGAACCCATCGCACCGGATCAAATCGTCGAATTTCATCGCTGCGAGGTGGAGCGCTTTCAGACCCTCGCAAAGGACCCCACGGAGGGATGATTACGATGCGCAGGCAGTTTCAGCTGTCGGAGGAGGATGAGCAAAGCCTTGCATCGCTGGGCCTCGAATGGGAAGCCATCATCGATGGCAACACGAAATGGTTGATCGTTCATGGCTATCCGATTCCAGAAGGATACAACCATCGCCAGGCAAGTGCGGCTTTGCGCGTCTCGCCCTCATATCCTGATGACCAGATCGATATGGTGTATTTTTGTCCGGCGCTGGCGCTTAAGAGCGGACGAGGAATTCGCCAGCTCACCCTGACGATGATTGACGGCAAACAATATCAACAATGGTCTCGCCATCGAACGGCACAAAACCCTTGGCGGCCAGGTCTCGACAGCATCTCCACACACTTGCTGCAAGTGAATAACTGGCTTGACCGCGAATTGGCGTAATGAAGGGGGCGGTGTAGATGCAAATCAAGCTCAGACTCACGCAGAGGGACCATGCCGTGCTGCGGAGTCATTTGCTTCCGGGAGATGGCCTGGAGGCCGTTGCTGTGGCGCTGTGCGGTCGGCGCCGCAGTCGGCACCGTCACGTTCTAACCGTGAAATCGGTTGTGCCTATACCCTATGACGAATGCAAGGTTCGCACTCCTGACCGCGTGACGTGGTCCACTCAACGATTGGTTCCGCTGCTGGAGGAAGCATCGCGACGAGACTTAGCCATATTGAAGCTTCATAGCCATCCTGGTGGCTATCCCCAGTTTTCCATGGTCGATGATGAGTCTGATGCCGATCTTTTCAATTCTGTCTTTGGTTGGACGGACAGTGAATTTCCTCATGCCAGTGCGGTGATGCTTCCAGAAGGCCGGATGTTCGGACGCGCCATCCTGCAGGACGGCTCCTTCCAAGAGCTTGATTCAATTATGGTGCCTGGTGATGACCTGCAATTCTGGGTTGCGCAAGGCACAGCAGAGTCACCAGCCTTTGCCCAGCGACACGCGCAGTTATTCGGCTCGGGCACGATACGTCGATTGAGGAGAATGGCCGTGGCAGTAGTCGGTTGCTCCGGGACAGGTAGTCCGGTAGTCGAGCAACTCGCTCGGCTGGGAGTGGGTCGATTGGTGCTTGTCGATCCCGACCGCGTTGAAGACAAGAATCTAAACAGAATCCTGAATGCAAGCCGCGAGGATGCCTATCTGCGCAGACACAAGGTTGAGGTAGTGGCCTGTGCGATTGCCCGCATGGGCTTCGATACGGAAGTCGAAATCATCCCCGAGGACCTGGCTACGCCGCGCGCGGTGAAGGCGGTCGCCGAATGTGACGCGGTCTTTGGCTGCATGGACGGCGTAGAGGGGCGTCATTTGCTCAATCGACTTGCAGCGTATTACGTGATGCCCTATTTCGATATTGGAGTGAAACTTGAAGCGGATGGAAAAGGCGGCATAGACGAAGCGTGCGGCGCGGTGCATTACATCCGGCCCGATGGCTCAACTCTCCTGGATCGCAACGTCTATACGAACGACCAATTGAGGGCAGCCGGCCTTCGGAGGACTGATCCAAAGGCATATCGCGAACAGGTACGTGTGGGGTACATACATGGCATCCAGGAGGATCGGCCTGCAGTCATCAGCATCAATATGCAGATGGCAAGCGCAGCAGTGAACGAATTTCTTGCCCGATTGCATCCCTATAGGCTCGACGGCAATGAAGACTTCGCCGTGATCCGCACCAGCTTTATGCACAGAATGGATTATTGTGAGCGTGAACAGGATGCTCCGGGACAGTTTTTTCCCCACATCGGGAAGAGTGATGTTCGTCCCCTGCTCTCAATGCCCGAGCTGAGTGAACCTGAGGAAGGCGTCTGATGTGGTTCGCACTATTGTGGGAGAAAGCTCGCAAGACCGCGCAGGCCAGTGCAAAGAAGCTGCGGCAGAAGCTTCCCCGCAAAAAACAAAAGCGGTATCGCTATGCGCGTGTGGAGGAAATGCCAGAGTCTTTGAAACCTCTCACGGTCTATCTGTGTGGTGAGGGACCGTATTTATGGGCGGCGGCGATGATATGTCCATGCGGATGCAATGAAGTGATTAACCTTAATCTTTTGCAGAAAATCCGACCGCGTTGGAGCGTGAAGGAACATAAGGATGGGACGGTCACACTAACGCCATCCGTGTGGCGGCAGAACGGCTGCCGGAGTCATTTCATTCTGAGACGAGGAAAAATCGAGTGGTGCAAGGCCGCTTATTCGGATGGGCGTGACTATGCGTGACAGACCTGAGTCGTCTGTCGGCATCGGCCCTTTTTAGTTATTAAATGCACGGTCGAGAAGCGAAGCAAAGAGATGCTCGGCCTGACGCATCGCCTCACGCTGAACTGCCCGAAGACGGTCTACTTGCTTGACGACTTCTAAAAACCGTTGCTGATGGTTGATGTGCGGCACTGGGATGCGCATCTCGCGAATTTGATCGAGGTTCAATCCCGGTTTTGTCTGGCCATATTGCGCACGCGCAATTTGTCGCTGGCCGCCGGGAGCAAGAGAAAGAAACATGGACAGGAACTCCGGCAGTATCCCGGGTTTCAGCCGAAGGATCGCCACATGCTGGCTTATGAACGCCCCACCCAGTCGCTCAGGAACTGGCGCAACGCGGCCAATCCTAGAGCCAGTTATAGTCAGTAGAACATCGCCTGGTTCTACGCGAGTTCGCTCCGCCTCCGCGCCGTCTGGTGGCTTAACGAATACGGCCTCATCGTCCGAGATATTGTTCATGCGTACATCCAGAGAACGGATGAACCGAGCTCCCTTGGGTACGTAATAATCGGCCCAGCCGCGTGATCCGCTAGTCACAAACGACAGGTAGTCACCGAGTTCGGTAAAAGGCAGGTCCAGGGGGTTTGTAGTGGGGTCGCCGAACATTTGGAGAAATACGGCGGGGAGCAAGGTATCGACAAGTTCGAGGCCGTAATTACGGGTATAAACTAATCGGTCGGCCTGTTCCAATTGCCCCGCGATCAGCCGCTGCTTGGGCACGTCTGGCAGCGGTATCGAACACTGGCGAAGAATCGTAGTATTCAGTCCTTCCATGATTGCCCCTCTGGCCATACGCTTCAACTGGGACGTAACAAGATTACTGTTGAGCGCGTAGCAGAGGTACGGTGGGTATACGCGACGTGTATCTACCCGCATTCTGAAGAGGTGGGAGTCGAAGATGATACGCCCGATGTCGGCCGGTATAGATGCCGCTCGTCCGATGGTACCCATCGTCGTGACAAGGACATCACTCGGCAGAACCTCGTAGTCGGAGAGTTCCTCAAATTTTGCCGCACTGATGAAACGACGAAAGCCCTTTACAAACTTGTTAGGCAGAACGTTCTCTATGCCGGCGACAGGGATGCCGCTTTTTACAAGCTCGGACTTCTTTAACGAGCTTCCAAAAGGGCCGATTTTAAAGGCCCCGGAGTCATTAAGCGCAAGCTCGCCGACGTGAATTGTTGGCGTAATCACGGCTCCGTCAACTTTTTCTTCAACGCTGCGACTTCGCCGACCGCCACCGCCTCCAGGCGTGCCAGCCGGTCCAACGTAATGCATGGTTTTTCGAAAAATTCTTCACGCTGCTCGACCCGGCGATATCGGGTAGCGGATAGGTCATATTTGTGATCCTTGACCTGATCCTTAGTGACCCAAAACTGGCGTGTCAGCTGGTTAATCTCCGTCTGCAATGGCATAACGCGGGATTGGAGTTCAGCAAGTTCCGCCTCGGCGGTCTCGCGGTCCTCGCGGGCTCTGTCAGGCGTCTTAGAAACCACCTCCTCAAACCTGAGACAGTGGATGATGGCGTGATGTTCGATGCGGTTCTTCTTCAACGGGGCAATTTGCTTTTGCAGGTCGGCGAGGCGCTGGGCGCGCTTCTGCTGGAATTTTGCATTCCGCCGCTGATTCCAGCACTCAATCACGTCGGGGATATCGTTCTCGGAAACCTTCTGACGCTTGTCGTCTAATGAATACCCGTCGTACTCCATGTCGTAGAACCAGATTTTCTCCGTTGTACCTCCCTTGGTGAATAGAAGCACTGCGGTAGAAACACCGGCATAAGGGCGAAAAACGCCCGATGGCATAGAGATAACGCCGTCGAGGCGGTTTTCCTCGATGAGCTTCTTGCGGATTTCGATGTGGGCATTCGATGAGCCAAAGAGCACGCCATCGGGGACGATAACGGCAGCGCGGCCGCCATTTTCAAGCAAGCGCAAGAAAAGATGGAGGAACAGTATCTCAGTCTTCTTGCACTTGACCGGCAGTGTAGGATTCACGTCGGCTGCGTCGATTGCGCCCTTGAACGGTGGATTAGCGAGTACCACGTCGTAGGCGCGTTCTTCTGTGAACGCCTTTGAGAGTGTGTCCGTATAGCGAAAGTTCGGAGCGGCGATGCCGTGGAGCATGAGGTTCATGCTGCCGATGCGAAGCATCGTCATGCCCGAATCCGAATCGAAGCCAGTGAGGGCTTTTGTCTGACTGAATTCCCATTCGTCTTTCGTGAGCTTGCTGCCTGTCAGGCCGTGTGGGTAGCCCTCTTCGTCATAAGTGATATCCCGCACGTCCGTGTGGGTTTCGAGGAGGTGCTGCCATGCGTTTACCAAAAAACCGCATGTGCCAGCTGCTGGATCGCAGATGCGCTCGCCTGGGCGCGGATCGCACATGTTGACCATCATACGGATGATGTGGCGCGGAGTTCGGAACTGGCCGTTCTGTCCAGCAGTGTTGAGCTTGCTTAGAAGATATTCGTAAAGATCGCCCTGCACGTCCTGGTTCTGCGCCGAGATCTGCATGGCGTCGATTGCTTTGCAGGACTCGATTAGCAGGCTCGGCTTGTTGATCTTGAATTCAGCATTCTCCATCTGCGTCGCGAATGGGCCGCCCGCTCCGCCGAGCGTTTTGATAAATGGAAATACGGCTTCCTTGACATGTTTGAGGGCCGCGTCAGCCGGTAGTTGGGTCCAGTGCGACCAGCGCAATTCAGCGTTCGGGAAAATCGGCGTGAACTTCTTTCCGCGAAGTTTTGCGGCGCGCTCGGCGTCCTGCTCGCGCTCGTCGAGACGCTTAAGGAAAAGCAGGAAAGAAAGTTGTTCAATGGCATCGAGCGGATTGGTAAGCCCGCCAGACCATAGTTTGGTCCAAAGAGCTTCGACAGCCGACCGGAGTGTTGTATCTGTAAGCATGATTTATGCGGCGAGTGATTGCGTCAGTTGCAGAAGATCTCCGATTTGCTGCGGGGTGAAGTACCGTTCCACTGCATTCCGCCCAAAATTCGTTAACGGCGGGTCGTAAAGGTCCGCCTCGACCAGAGAGCGCTTGGCAAGGAAAACCTGCTGAACGGATCGCAAAAAGCGTATCTGTTCGGCATTGTAGTTATGCGCCTGGATGTGCTGCTCAAAACTCCGCTGCACCACCTGAGGGTAGTCGGGGAGCGTGTCAAGGGCAAGCAAATGGCTGAGGAAAGCAAGGAAGTTGTCTACGCGCAAGCCATAAGCGATGCGGATATTTCGGCTGGAAAGCTGGATGTCGTCGCGGCCTAGCTCGCGATGGAGCGTCCGCTCCAGATCAACGAGTTGTTCGTCCGTAACATCTTGGCCTGCACGAAGGGCCGCTAGGGCCGGGTGCTTTTCGACGATTTCCAGAACGCGGGCATCCACACGCCTTTTGTATTCTTCGATGAGGATTTGTTGCCCACCCTCCCCAACCGAGATGTAGCCGTGAGCGGCAATGAAATCGGGCAGATCAATTTTCAGGAAACCACTTGGGCGGTCGCGACGAGTCTTCATCTGCGGCGCAAGGTCCCGAATAACTTGCGTGAGCTGTGCCGGCGTCGCTGTAGCAAGATCAGATGACAGTGCCAGTGCGGCGCTCGGGGACGTGCGGACAAGTTCTGCGACATCGGGGAGCAAACTCACGTCCTCGGCTATCGACTGCAACAACTGCGGGGTTGGACCCGCCTGAAGAATTTGTAGTTTCAGCCGCTCTACCTTGTGCGTGAAAGTCTCGGCGGCAACATCTACTTCGGGTGCAAAGCGCAGGAGCGGCGCGACCTGAAGCCGCAGAAAATCTAGTTTTGCCGGTGTGATGAGCGTCCAGAAATCATCGTCCCACGCCGTTGCAATTTGCATCCATACCTTCTTCACCGGGAAGGAATCGCGCGGAATCCTGCCAATCATGGCTCGCAGGTCGGACACGGCCTGACGAAAAGCATCGGCGGTATGGTCGGGGAGATGACGTTCGATGATTTTCAGCCGAGTATTGAAAAGCGAAACGAGAACCGGCATGTCCAGAGGCAGTTTCCCGTCAGCTTTCTTGTTAAAGTCGTTCTGCCAAAAATCGATGATCTTGAACTCGGTCTTTTTCCCATCTGGGAGGCGATCCAGATATCTGCAGGCCTGCTGATTACGCGTTCCGCGACCGATCATTTGCCAGAGCTTGATACGTGATTGCACCGGTTTCATGAAGACAAGATTCGTGACTTCCGGCACATCGATACCGGTATCGAGCATATCCACCGAAATCGCGATGCGTGGAAGATTGTTCTTCTTGAATTTGGTAATGAGGCCATCGCCGTAGCTGCCGTCTCGCACACGTTCGGTTGTCGAGGTGACGACCTGCACAAGGCCAACATGCTGCGGGTACATTTCCTCGAAAACCTCGGCGATCCGATGCGCATGGTTTTTTGTCATGGCGAATACGATGGTTTTGCCTGGTAGCTGCCCCGACTGATCTTTGAGGCAGCTCTCCATGACTTCTTCCCATTGCTTGCGCAGCGTGTCTTTGTTGCTCACCTCAACTTCAATGTCAGTGCCCTCATAGTCCAGGCTGTCGGGGTCGATCCCTTGTTCCACGAGCGCGTTCCTGTCTTCCTCGCTCAGATCGACGCCCTTGATGCCTTTGCGCTGAAAGCCCGTGTGCGCCTGATACAGGGTGAAATCGACCAGAAAGCCGTCTTTGACGGCTTGAGGATAGTCGTAAAGGAACGTCGGCACATTGGCGTCGCAGCCAAACAGTCTGAAAGTATCCCGGTCGATGAAGTTAGCGGGAGTGGCTGTGAGCCCGATCATGCGGGCATCAAAATATTCAATGACTTCTGTAAACCGCTTGAAAAGTGACCGGTGGGCCTCATCAAAGATGATGACATCGAAGAAACCCGGACTGAACTTAGCGTAGCAGAGCGCTAGGGTTTGCTCAGTTGCTACAAAAAGTCGCTTCGTTTTGTCGATCTGGTAGGTGTAGATACGGTCGCGCGGCTCATTCGGCAAATGCGCTTTGAAGCCGTCGGTAAGGGCCTGATCCACAAGTGCATCGCGGTCCGCGAGAAACAGTACATTTTGTGCCTGCCTGGCGCGCAGAAAAACATCAATCACCGCCATTGAAACACGGGTCTTGCCCGTACCGGTGGCCATCACCAGCAATGCGCGGCGCTTGTTGGCTGCGAACGCCTCGGCAAGTCTACGAATTGCTTCATGCTGGTAAGGACGATTGACGATGGAGCTATTGATAGGGGTTGTTTCGAGCGGCTGCCGATTTTGGCGGAGGAATTTTAATCGTTCGAGGTCGGAGGGCGTGAAAAATCCCGCTACGAGACGGGGATTTGTGAGACCGACTTCCCAGAACCAAATGTCACGTCCATTCGCCATGAAGCCGAAAGGCGCAAAAGCCTGTCTCTTGGCGATTTCATTGACATAGTACCTCAATTGCTCGTCTGCCTCCCGAGCATGGCGAGAGCACCGCTTTGCTTCCACGACGGCAAGCACATTACCGCTGGCATCGTACAGGCAATAGTCGGTGACACCGTTCCACGGCTCGGCGTCGTAGCCGTCTACTGGGACCTCAAACTGGACCTGCGTGCGGTCATTGATGTTCCAGTCGGCTGCCCGCAACTGCGGGTCGATCTGTTGGACGCGAGTTAGGGCTTCGTTAAGAGACATCAAATGCCTGGAAGTTTCCGAAAAAACGTAAGTGCCGTGTTTACAAAGCGAATTGATTCCTACTTACTTTATTAAATGAATTGCCTGATGGCTACGTCTTTTGAAGAGGCGTGTGACTGCAAGGCATCATTTCAACCGTTTGCAACCACCCCTGACGCTATTCCGCGAGCGATTTCGGTCGGTCGCACCTGCCTTTCATCCTTTAATTAATCTAATTAATCGCATTTCTTGCTGGGAAGGGCGGATCACTTCATTCCGCCATGCCCAGCAGGCGCGCTCACTCGAGAGTCACATAAATAATCGGAACTCATAAGGTCGCGAATGTATGGTCGGCATCCGTTTCACAGTTCTTGCAAGGGTGCTCGCGTAGCTCAGTGTCACGGGAAGACGATCATAGAGAGCGTCGTTGTTCCAATTCATCTTTGTAAGCCCGAGAACGGACTGAACCTGTTGGTCCCAGTTACCGTGTCCAGCGAATCTCTTCAGCAAGAGAGGGTGCGGAATTCCTTTTCCTTCCTTGTAAAACGCCTTTCCTGGTATCAAGTCCGGGACGTTTCCTTGGGTCCAGACGAGAAGTTCTCGCGTGCCTATCTGGACGAAAGAGCCTCTGCTGCAGGGGTACGCAGACGCGATTCCGGTCGTCGCATTCGGATTGCGGGGTGCGTCAATCTGAATTCCGCGCCAAAGACTATCTTGTTGTATTTGATAAAGGTCCACAGTCTCTGACGATGACCAAGCGTCGAAGCAGCCATCGATTTCATCCGGCTTAAACTCGGTGCTTTTGTGAATGATGACAGTCTTAGGACTTCGGCCAGCGTGCCTCCGTTGATACAGAGCAAGGCTCCTCGCCATCACTCTGCGCATTTCTGTGCGGCTAAGAAATGGGTCTTCCCGAATGATACGAACATCATCCGTCTCGTAGGCGACGAATTCAAGACCGGCACCATCGGCGTCGAAAACTTGGCTGCAACACGTTACAAAAGTCGCCGGTCCGCCATCTGAGAGCCGTAAGGCATAGCTCAATCCGATGTATGCAGTGTCAGGTTCGCTATCAGCCAACTTCCAGGGCACTCCTCCGGCTTTGCAATACAGCGCGATTCCAAGTCGCCACATGACGCTAGCTCGGCACGGATAACTAAGCGCGCTGCTTTCCCGCACTATTTGTGTAGGGATAGCTCGGGACGCGTTCACGCCCTTTACGTAGTCATGCAAATCGAAATCGTCGTCTTCGCCGAAGAACGCCCGGCTCCAGCGATCAGGCAGAAAAATCATTACCACATCGAATTCGTGTCGCAAGGCCGTCAGTCTATTTACGGCACTCGTGAGGATATCCGCCAACCTTAAATGCGGACGTTCCGCGCTTAAGATTTCACTCTCCACCGAGCTTGGCAATTCGACATGTGCGGCATCGGAGGCTGGAATGACGCGAAGACCAAAGACGCGCGTGAATCCTGGAAACTCTATCAGGTAATTCTTGCGTTCCCTAGGAAAGTGCCGTTGTTCAAATTCGCGGAATAGGCTTCTAACTCGATTTCGGAATGCCGTCGGGAATATGCTCGCGACTCGGATTGGATCGAGGACGGGATTAACCAGGGATCGACTAAACGGCCCGAATTTCAGCAGACCGATTAATGGGTGGGGATCCCGATCCTGTTGCCTATCCGGATGGAAGAGCAAATCCGGCTCCATTAACCGGAAGTGGCCGGGCAAGGCAGACGTCTTAGCCATTACTTTAGACTCCGACGGCTGAAAGCTGTGATCCGCCCTATCGAAAAGGAAGCATCGATTCCATCAGAGATCCCGAACGCTGAGATCTGAACCTGCTGACTGTTCCGCAGGATTAATCCTGTCCACGCTTCCAATAAGGCGTTCCATTGTCGATTGTAGCGAGTTGCTAGACGCTCACGGATGAAGTCAGCGACAACGTAGCGATGATCATCGGTTGACGTGTGTCCGTACCAGATAGTTGGATCGAGGAGCATCCAGAGTCGACCGAGATGATAATCAAGCCTGAATCTCAAAGCTTCAATCCATGAAACGGTCGTTTTGGGCACGGTACCGGAGATCGAACCTACGCAAGCGCGGAGAGATGCAGTTTGCGAATCTGGAGCTCGAGAAAGATCTAAGCGAAGCGTATGGACGGAACGACTGCGCTCGATGAGGAAAGGTCCGGTTGAGGCAAGAGCCAGTGAAAAAGCGTCACGCAGAAGACCGAGTTCTGTAGAGTCGAAGCGTAGTCGCTTCGGTTCGATGGCATGACAGTCGAATTCTGTAATCTGGAACGAACCGAATGCGTTGCGCACTTCCGCGTCGCTGCCAAACGCCAATACGCCCAGCCTAGTTCGAGCGCCTAATACCTTTGCATTGTGCGCCGCTATAGCTTCGCGGACTTCTTTGGTGCCACCGATTTGACAACTGACACGCCTGCATATAGATGGCCAAGAATCTATAGGAAGAGCATTGAATCGAATCACCGGCCAGGCCCGACCGGGAGGGGCGACGGGAACCTCAGTTATGCGGGCAGCGTGACCGTTGAGTCTGGCCTCAACTTCTGGGGGAACGTCCTTGAATTGTCGGATGATGTCGCCGAGCAGTTCGTCGAAAGTGTGGAGTTCCACCAGTTCCGCTTGTATACCCGCATCCGAGGCCTTCTTGATCAGGTTCGATACCATGGGTAATACGGGTGTGTCAGGTCGTTGAAACCAAAAGAGTCCACTCGGATATCCATGGCCGGAGTCGATTGCCTCCCGCAATGCCATTAGAACGCTCTCGTCACGACCGCTGTAGCCTACGACGACCAAACCATATCTATTCAAGGTCTGCACGAGTCCGCGTCGCATTTCAGAGTCTTGGGTGCGGAGCTCGTCGGATGTGTTTTTCAGATGCCGCGACTGAAAATCACCGTGTATTTTCGCGATCACCGGCCAACGTTCCTCGTTGATAGCCTCCATGATGATGTTCGAGTTGTCGAGAGCGGCAGATACAAAACTGGATGTGCTACCGAGCGTTTGAAAAGCAGCATCCTCCAGGAGCCGGTCGAAATTCGTGGTCCACACAATGCGGAGTTTCTGCATCTGCATAAGGGATGCAAGTACAAGGTGGCCATAACTTGGCTTTGCGCCGGTCAGCAGTCCGTCAAGTATTGTGCGACGATCCTTAGGGTCGGGATACGCAGCCTCAAAGTAGGCTGCGTACTCGCCAGGGGAATCAGGCTGCGGAAAGCCAGTGGTGTTCTGAAAGTAGTTGTCGAGCCGGTGTCGAACAACAGAATTGGCGAGGTCGTCGCAAGTCTTGACGGATACTCTTTGTGCGGCGCAGAAGAGAGTTCGCTTGAACTGCCAGATTAGGTCTGTGGCAGTCGGTATTCCAGCAGAAGCTGACGTTCCGGCCCCGACGAACCACATTAGGTTCTCTGCTCTAACCGGATATATCCGCAAAAACTCGGCGATAGTCATGTGTGATAGTTCTTGTCTCCTGACTGGATCATTTGGAGGCAACAGTAAATTTCGCGAGGTACTTCTTAGCGAGCTCCCGTGGAGTTAATTGATGCTGTCGCAGGAGCTTTTCGCACAAAGCCAGCCGGGCCTGCGTAGTCGTCATCGCCAGACAAACCTCAGAGAGCACCGCCCGCAGAGCGCCGACGAGTTTAGAGAGAGAATCAAAGGTCAGAACATACGTATCCTTCGCTATGGCGGGTTCGGTGGCCTTATCGTTCGCATGGAGATGGACACGAACACAGTTCCGGTCAGGGTACTGTTGCCTGAACCATTCGGCCGACACTAACAACTGTCCGTGCTCCGCTTTACCCAGCACATTTTTCGGTTTCTTGTTTCCTTTGCTTTCGATTACGAATCCAAAGTCGGCGTCTGGCAACCAAAGGACATCTGGCCCAAGCCCGAACTCCTGCTCGGGGCGCTCGCTGTGAAAGCCTAGGAAGCTGCCGAGTCGTTTGAGACCATCCTCAAGCTGATTGCTTGAAGCGGCTGGAGTGAGCCAGCTAACCGCAGTTTCGAAGTCTTGCAGATGACCGGTTGCCAGGGCGAACTTTGCAATTTGCGTGATGATATTTTCAGTTTGATTTCCGACTGAAGTAGCGGGTGTATAGAGATCGGCCATCCCGGGCGGTGCCCAGAGCATGGGATTGGCGACAAAAGCCTTTTTCTGCAATTCGTCCGAGCCGGGAAGGTCCTGAGCGTAGTATCGTGCGCGCGCTGCGAGTTGCAGAAACCATCCCCGGAGTTTCCGATCGGTCTGGTGCTGGTTTGCAAAGGAGAGTGTGATCTGTGATGCGCTAGCATACTGTCTGGCGACGAAGGCCCGCGTGTATTCACGTTCTACGGAGGCAGCGTCAATCGCGGTGGAATCGACTGACGGTGTTTCCGCTCGATCTGCGAGAGTTTCGGCGTGATATTTTGTCCAGCTCTGGTCGCGTGTGAGGCACTGCTGAATAGTGGCTCGGAATTCGGATTCCTTGATTAGACTCTTACTGATCTCGTGGCCCATGAGGACTTGGGCTCGCGTGCTGGGAGTCATGAGATTCAGGCTCTCGCTCCGAGTGATCCACGAAACTAACTCCGGCCCCACGACGATCACGACGCAATAGTCACCCGCACCTCGCGTAGCGCGGCCCATCCCCTGCTCGACCTTTTGGGCAAGGCTTATGTTCAGCGAACTGCTAGCCTGTAGCACCTCGGCGCGCAGAAGTTCGTACGTGTTAGCGCCTTTGGGAAGACCATCAATGATTAACAGGCGGCATGCATCTCCGACCAGATCGATTCCGTCGTAACGGTTCGCGAAGACAAATGGGCCTCGGTCAGCCCCAGAATTCAGTTCGCTGACGGCGCGATCAACGTCATTCCCCATTACTAAGCGTGCTGCATCGATCCAACGTTCTGCGGCCTTCTCAGATGGAACAAGGATGACAACTCCGGCTCCTTTCGCAACGGAAGCGGCGGTTGTTTTTACGAGCGCCAAATCATCCATCGCTGCGAGCTTCGTTAAACTCGGAGCTAGAATCATTCTTTCACCGACACCTGCGAGCGTTTCGGGAATGATCGGGTCACGCACGGTCTTAGGATTTGCATCGAACGTCCTAACGATGGAACTGTCATCGGCGATGGTGGCGGACATATATACACGATGCCTGCAATCCTCAAACGTAGGCAGGAGATGCACGAGCGGCTGAATAGGTGTGATGCAGATTTCCCTCGCGCTGATCAGGCAATGGCAGGACTCAAAATGATTTCGCAGCAATGGAAGCTGATACCGGAATTTGTCTGCATGATCCCGAGCCAACAACTGGCGAAGTCCGTCCGCCTTTGCGGCCCACGCGGAATATGGGACCTCAAGGATTTCAGCGTCTTGCCGTTCGATGATGTCGTCGAACGAACCAAGTTTCCCGATTGTTTCAAAATCGACGCGGAATCCAGTGGCCAACTCCTTGTAGAGATCTGGCTGGGCGGCTTGCGAAATCGAGATAGAGAACGCATCCCTGACCGTTGAGAACGAAGCATGAGCATCATCGCAGACGATCCCGCCAACGCGAATCGGTTCGACACCGCTGCCCAGAACTACGAATTTGCTTCTGCCATGAAACAGCGCGTTGTAGGTAGCAATGAGAATCGCCGCCCCGTTTAGGAATTTTGCGGGCAGATCGCCTGGTCCGGTCGCGTAAACGACGTTTTCGATACCGATTTCCTCAGCCTTCTCGGCGGTTTGGCGAACCAATTGATTGTTTGGGCAAAGGTACAGTGCGGGCTGCTTTAGTTCGTTTATGAGAGCTTGAGCGATCAGGAGTCCGACGAGGGTTTTACCACCGCCCGTATTTAGCTTAATAACTAAATCATTTTCGGCGCGACGTTTGGACCACAACTTGAGCGCTTCGCTTTGGGATTCCCAAAGATCGTTGATGTGCGGAGGTTTCGGCAGGCGCTGGAAGATTTTTACGGGATCTGTGGGAGCTGCCTGGATTCTAGAGGAGTTCAATTTACCGAAATCAACCATCGGTCGCGCTCCTTCCTCCCTCATTGTTTACATCTTTGGTGGTTCCTGTGTGAGGAATAGCGGATTATACGCGAATGCGAATGTGGTTATCCAAGGAGCTGATCTATACGCCAGCAATGCGCCGGCTTCTCGAACACCACTTATGACAGCACTATGGCTGGGCGAATAGAACGCGAAGCTCTTGCGCGATGAAACAGCGTAGAATGTCGAGCATGGCAAAGAAAAAGAAGCCCAACCCGAACTGCATAGTGCCGGGGTGTCGAACCAAGAAGCCACATCTGGACAACAGCACGGTTCACGCGCTACATCACCAGTTTTCTGACCCCGCTAGCTTGGTTGAATGGACCAAGAGCTGCATCGTTGAAGTCATCCAGTCCGTGATTGATGACGTGAATAACAAGCGGTTCTTCGCGTACCTAACCCGATGGAGACAGCCTGAGGAACTTTACTGCCGTGCTCTCTACGTCCTGTTCGTTGCGGCTCCCAAAGAAATCCCGCATGTGATTTCATGCGAAGCGCCAAACAACTTTGCAGATATGTGGAAGAAGGTCAACGCGGCCGTGTTTCAAGGTCACGGGACCCTTGTAAAGCCATTGCAGTCGCTGAACGGCGAAGAATTTACCGTTATAAACACTCTCAACAATAACGCGCATGGCTCGTACGCCACCATGCTAACCGTATACAGCATAGTGCGCCTTCATACTTTTGAGCTTTCCCAGATTGAGAAGCATCTCAACCATTGGAAACGCCTCTGCGACTATCTGAACCATATCGAAGGGCTGTTCAAAGCGGGCAGGGACAAGTCCGTTGCGCTGAGTGCCCTACGCAATATGCACAAGCCACTTGCAGAGTGGCAGAAAGAATGGAAGGAACAGCAGGAAAAACCGGCTTCCGAGCAAGAACCGGAGCGAAAACCTCTTACAACTTCTTGAAGCGGCTACACCCTTCGTCTTTCCGGCCGCGTTTGGGGAGCTAACCCACCGAAAGGACGCTAAGTTGTCCGTAAGTAGTGAATAGACGAAAGTTCGGCCAGAACCGATGGATAGTGCATTCCAGCTTTGGCGCGCCGTATTTCTTGAGAAATGTTCCCGGGGAAATCAATTGATCACAACACGGAGGGTAACCCAAGACGGTAGCCATTGATGGCCATCGCGATTACGCCACCAAAGATTGCGGCACCGACGAGAGCGTCACGAGTCGGACTGTGTTTTCGGTCGATAATCGCTTGCCAAACGAAGTCCTGGCAGTTATCAAGCCCGGACCAAGAATCGCCACGCTCGACTGCTGCATAAGCTGTACTGAGCCAGCGGTCTGCTTCCCATTGATTGGCAGGAACTCGCAAAACTCGGTAGGCGTATCCCGGAGGATTGAACTCTTCTGGCCATGTCACCACCGCTCCGCGCAAGGACTTGTGGACCATGATTTGCTCGCCCGTCGCTGTGTAGTCGATGAAACCTGCGTGCTGAGGAAACGGTTCGAGTGCGATTGCCGTGCCACGCGGCCACGGCGTACCGTTCGGGCTCGTGAACATCGGCATCTGTCGCCGTTCGTATATGTACATGTGAATCCCACCAAAACCGGTTATTTCTTGCTGTTTCCAGGTTGAGCAGCGGCGGTCGTCGGTTGGCCATTCGCAGCAGCAACCGGAATCACCGCAGTGGTGCCCACGTTCGGCGTCGTCGTGGGCGGTTTTACTTGACCACTTACCTGATACCCCTTATCGAACGCCTTGCTCGGTTGGTGGCCGCGGTTAGAAGGTGTGGGCTGATGGCCGCCATGAAGGGTGGACACGGTCACGGATTTGTTGTCGTTATTCTGCGCCATCCCATTCCTCCGGTACATAATCGAAAAATTCGAGAAGCTGAACGTCTTCCATCCTCATTATACCACCGAGCGTGAAGGCCGCTATGCCGTTCAATCTTCCATCGGGCGTCATATCGCAAAGTTTTTCAAGGTAGAGGTCTTCCTCAGCAGGAAACGACGAAGCGAAAGAATTCGTGCCGTAGTATCCGCCGATGATGCGGCCACTTTTCAGTGTAACGATTATCCAGCAGGGCAGCCCTTTGCCGAAAAAATAGTCCCAAGATTTCGGGGTGGGGTGACGGATGCCGAAAGCTTCACGCAGCCTCCGAAAAGCGTCGCTTCGCATGAATCTTCCAACAGCAAGAGTGAATAGGACGGGAGAAAGAAAGAGGATCAGGACGGTAAGCAGTGCGAGTGGCAGCGTGTTATCGTACCAAGCATTTTTCCATGCGAGTACCAAGAGCCAAGACCAAAGGCCGTAGTTGATACAGCTTAACGCAATTGCGGTCAGCACCAGCCTGGCTTCGCTCGGTTCCGAACCTGGATAGATCGACGAAAGCACGCCGCGCGCGATGAAGCCGGGTATCAAAAACAGCAAGATGACGAATACCGCGTGGAACGATGTCGGCATGGTCAGTCATCCTAGCGCCGCAAGCAGTTCCGGACAACGGGAGTTTCCTCTTAGACGTGCGGTGAAAGCAGCCATCTCACTGTGCACGAACTGTGCACGAATGGCTTGTATTCAGCCGGTTCGGGTTACTTTTGAACGGAAAGCAGAGTCCCCGATTTGCTGAAAACACTTGTAGTTAGGAAAAACGGAGAGAGCGGGTGGAGTCGTTGAGCGTGCGCCCAAGGCAGGCGCGCTACCAGGCTGCGCTACGCCCCGACAGTGATTGCTTTATTCATTCTAAAGCACTTCCCAACTTTACTCCTAATCAGCATGGTCATTTTTGGCCCCATTGT